>JGI2173J19968_10001150_pt1 | contig 10502 bp, 8 predicted proteins | sample DeeMarSWOR136_30_FD_19968 | JGI IMG/M metagenome (IMG submission 19968) | reverse complement strand
TGGCCCGACTGGCTAAAGAGTGGGGAGTTGTGGACGAGCCATATCACCTCTCGGTGAAGGGTCAGGAACTCCCCATGCACGACCCCCGGGTGAAGGTTGGGGTCGGCATCGGGTATGCCATCAGCACCTACGGGGCCGATCACATGAATGCGCCTCACGATCCGTTCTTCGCCGACGAGAATTCCTTCACCTTCCAATCAGTCAAGCCGCTGGGAATTTACAGGCCCATGCACCCGACGAACATTACCGTGGAGAAGGTGAGGACCTACGTGTTGGTGGATACCCTGTGGAAGATGCAGGACGCCCTGGGATTGTGTGTGTTCGGTTATGCGCCTCGGGGGGTCATGTCGTTGGACCTGATGGTCCGGTGCCTGAACGCAGTAACGGGGTGGAACGCGAGCCTCTTCGAGTTGATGAAGGCGGCGGAGCGTGCCACCATGTTGGCTCGTGCCTTCAACAGCCGCGAGGGATTCAGCATCAAAGACGACCGGTTGCCCCGGCGGCTGTTCGATCCCAAACCGGATGGACCTGAGGCGGGGAAGCGAATCTTCGAGCAAAAGGACTTCGAAAAGGCCGTGGAGTTGCTCTATGAAATCATAGGATGCGATCCGGAAACGGGCAGGCCCCATCGAGGTAAGCTTTTAGAGCTGGGGATTGAGTGGGCCGATGACCTGCTCAAGGAGGAAACAAGGGGAAACTAGGGGCTCCCGGCCCTCCGAGCCTCCCCTCATTTCCGGTAATTGCAGCCTTTGTTCGTGCAAGACGAATAGTTCGAAACCTCCTCTGCCCATCATTGGGCGAGCCAGTCGAGATCCAACTCGGCGAGCTTGGCCTTTCTCGGGATTCCCGTTTCGGGGTCCCAGCCCATCATCTCGTAATAGGTCTCCACGGACTTCAGGAATTCCTCCCGGTCTATGTTCTTCCCTTTTAAGGTTCCCCCCTCCATGGGCTGGAAGAAGCGATCGGGCAGGATGTCATCCTTTGCGGTAAACCCCTCGCGCAGGTTGAACATCCTCGCCATGGCAGAGTACCTCTCGCTCGCCTTGAGGAGGTCGAAGAGGCTCGTCTCCCATCCGGTTACCGCCTTAACGTAATCCACAATCGAGTTGAGGGTATGCGGTCCGAAGGGCTTTGCCGTGAACATGCAGATCCCCAGGGAGTTGAGGAGGTTCCAGTACTGCTGGAGATAGACGAAGAGCCGCACCTTCTTGGGCCCCAAATCGAGGGCATCCACGGGCTCGAGGATTCCCAGGGGCCTGAGGAGGGCAACCCCCGCCTCAGATGTCCAGAAGGGGTCGTGGGGAATTTCCATGTGATCGGCCCCGGTCGGGGAAACGGAATAGCCGAGGCCTACCCCCACCTTCCCCCTGGGCTCGTGGTAGGGGATGGGCTGGCCCTTGACGTGCATGGCGAAATCCATGGCCCCCTTCCCGAATTTCTCCGCCGCCGGGCATAATCCCTCGGAGAGCAACATTCCCCAGGCCCTCGCGGTTCGCGATCATCTCCAGCATTCTCAGCATGGCGTCAGCATTGCCGAATCTGAGGTCGAGGCCATCGGTGTCACTCTTGGTGAGGATTCCGTTTTCGTAACACTCCATGGCGAAGGCGATGAGGCTGCCCGCGGAGATGGTATCGAGGCCGTAGGCGCCGCAGATCTGGTTGGCCTTTGAAATGGCCTTCAGGTCCGCGATGCCGCACATGGAACCAAAAGCGGCCACCGTCTCGTATTCCGGGCCTCCGTAGATAGGATCCACGAAGTAGGGCTCCCCCACCTGAACCTCCCGCTTACACCGGATGAAGCAGCCATAACAGGTGCCCCGGCGCTTCAGAATGGTCTTTGCCATGGTTTCCCCGCCGATCGCATCGGCGCCGTCGAAGGACCCTTCCCGGAAATTGAGGGTGGGCAAGATGCCCTGCTCGCTCAACATGGGAGCAACGCGGGCTGTCCCCAGATTGCCGAGGCTGAAATAGGCTTCCTGGTAGGTATCCCGGAGCCACTTGGTCAATCGCTTGACCGTCTCCCCGTCGGCCACCTTCACCCTCTTCTTTCCCCTCACGGCGATGGCCTTGAGGTTCTTCGATCCCATAACGGCCCCCAGCCCAGTCCTGCCATTGGCATGTTTGAGCTCGTTGAGGATACAGGCGAACTTCACCAATTTCTCCCCGCTCGGGCCGATGAGGGCCATCCGAATGCGACTATCCCCCAGTTCTGCTCGGATTCCCTCCTCGGTTTCCTTCGTTTGCTTTCCCCAGAGGTGGCCCGCATCGCGGATCTCCGCCTCGCCATCATGGATCCAGAGGTAAACGGGCTTTTGCGCCTTTCCCTTGATGACGATGGCATCGAACCCGGCGAATTTCAATTCAGGGATCCACCAGCCCCCCGCCTCCGCCTCTCCAAAGGCACCGGTCAAGGGGGATTTTGCGGCCGCCGAGAAGCGGCTCAAGCCCGTGGCGGGCGTCCCAGCGATCACCGATCCCGCAAAAACGAGGAGGTTTTCGGGCCCCAACGGGTCCGACTTCGGCTTCAATTCCCTCAGCAAATAATTGAGGGCGAGCGTCCCCCCCCCGAGGTAGCGGCTATAGGTGATGTCTTCAGGTTCCTCCACGTTGATGGATTCAGCGTCCAGATCGACCCTCAACACTTTTCCGTTATACCCGTTCGGCATGACTGTTCCTCCCTAGTGTTCTGTACATGGTGAGATTAATGGACTTTGCGCAGCGTGAAAACGATCGTCATCCGCCGTAGACTACCTTGAATTTGGCCTTTTTGAGGTCCCTCATCAGGGGATCCACCTCGTTCGTTCTCACACGAATAATCAAGTCACAATCCACCCTGCCCGGGGCAGTATACGTCATGATACTCAAAATAGGAACCTCGTGTTTATCGATAACGGATGCAACCTCCCTAAAGAGGCCGAAGCGCTGGCTCACTCCTTCAATGATAATAGTGGAGGCATGCTCCTTCGCCCCCCATACGCTCGTGATAAATCTGACCAGGTCGGATTCGGTGGCAATCCCCACCAACTTCCCCTTGTCCACCACGGGAAACGCCCCGATCCTCTTCTGTTGGCCCAAGAGCAGGGTTTCCTCGAAGGTCGTATCCGGCGATACGGTGATGGGATTTTTAACCATGACGTCCTTGACCTTCATTTTGGATAAGAGATAGTGGACTTCGTAAATGGACAGTGAAGTGGCCGGAGAGGGAGAGGCCTCCAGGATCATTCTCTCGGTTACGATTCCGACCAGTTTACCCTTATCCACCACGGGTAGCCTCCGGATGTTCTTCTCCTTCATAATTCTCTTGGCCTCAGCGATGGGAGTCTCGCTACCCACGGTTATGGGATTTTTCGTCATGACGTCTCGCATTCTCATCTCTTTTCCTCCTCTCAGGGTTTCACGGGCCTTTCACCCCAAAAGAGTACCTTTTCAAATCATTAGCGTTAAATGTACACCAAATCCTGTTATCTTGACCACCCTTTTCCACTATTTACATGAGCCTTTGTATCATAGCCAGGATAAATGGCGCAATCATTAATTGGAGAACACCACCGTCCCTTCGCTCCGACGCGACCGCAGTGACCCTTTTGGGGTTCGCAGGCGGGGAATACTTACCCCTTCCGGCCTCTAAAGGGCCGGCTTTCCCCTTCCTGCTCACCCTCAAAGGGTGCCCCACTGCTCCCGCGAGTCGCTCATGAACGCTGCTGTTCTCCTTAGACTCCGGAAACTCCGGTTGATTGAGGGACTTGAAGCCCATCCCAAGAGGAGGTTACAATTTGTTGACGGGCTGTTGCCCATATCCCTGGAGCGAACATTAAAGAATTTTTGGGAACCATTCTTAGTGAAGCGAAGCGGCCGCAAATCCCGCGTTTGAGCTAGGATGGCGAGTTTTCGGAACGGAAGACCGCCGATCAAAAATTCTTTTTAGTGAGCGGAATGGGTTTTGGGCAACAGCCCCTTAACACCTCACTTTGAGAACGGGGAGAACATGAAACCGGATTTAGAAGAGGCTCTGTCCCAGGTCGATACCGGGGACTGGAAACGGATCCCTTTGGAGTACGGCGATGTAACGTTGGAAATCAACGTTCCGAGCGATTCGGTCGAGATAAGCATGGGTGCTGTCCCCTCCATAGACGATTGGCAGGAGGAGATCGAGAGGGCATTTTCGAACCCCATCGGGAGCCCGAAATTGGAGGAGATCGTCAAGAAGAAGGGGAAGAAGCCAGGCGATATGACCGTTTCGGTGACCGTATCGGATATTACCAGGCCCGTGCCGTATAAAGGCGAGAAGGGGATTCTCGGCCCAGTTTTGCGGGTCCTAGAATCCCAGGGGTTGAGGAGGGAGAACATCAAGATCATCGTGGGAACGGGGATGCATCGGGCCAGCACCCGTGAGGAGAAGGTCCAGATGTATGGGGAGGAGGTCGTTGACCAATTCACCGTCCTGGACCACGATTGTGAGAACGAAGATCTCCTGGCCAGCATCGGGAGGACCAAGAGGGACACCCACGTCTATGTCAACAAGGACTTCTACTTCGCTGATCTGAAGATCGCCACGGGGCTCGTGGAAAGCCATTTCATGACAGGCGTCTCCGGCGGGAGAAAGGCCGTCTGTCCGGGATTGGTGGATGTGAAGACCATCGAGAAATTCCACGGCCCTTACTACCTTGAGGATCCCAACGCCACCAACCTCATTCTCGATGGTAACCCGTGTCATGAGGAGGCCTTGGAAGTCGCAAAGACCGTGGGGGTGGATTTCATGGTTAATGTCACGCTGGACAAGGATATGCGCCTCACGCGAGTCTTTGCCGGGGACTTAGTGGAGGCGCACATGGAGGCCTTCGAGATGATCAAGGCTTATGCGGAGATCCCCCTAGAGAGGCAATTCGACGTCGTCCTGACTCACGGTGGATACGTGGGCAGGGACCACTACCAGACCGCGAAGGCAGGGGTTGGGGCCATTCCCGCCGTAAAGCCGGGCGGCGTCATAATTATCGCGGCCAACAATCGAGATATGGAACCCATCGGCTCCATGGAATACAAGACCTTAAGCCATCTGTTAAGAATGCAGAAGCCGGATGGATTCTTGGATTTGCTCCGACATCCCGGCTGGCGGTTTACGAAGGACCAATGGGAGCCGGAGGTTTGGGGGAAGCCCCTCACAGTTGTGGGCGAGCAGGGACTCATATATTGCTCTGGCGAAATCCCGGAGGAGGATTACGTCATCATTCCCGGGACGAGCGGCTATGAATTTCTCCTGCCAGAATTCTGGGGTAGGTCGAATCCCGAAAAAGCCCAGGCCATGGTCCAAAACGCCTTGATCTACTCCATTTATCAGCTCAGAAAGGGCGATATCACGCCATCAATCTGCTACATCCGCGAGGGCCCTTACGCCATTCCAGTTTTCAGGAAATCCGGCCCGTAAGGGAGTCCTTTCCGCCACCGGTATTCCAGCCGATTAAAAAAAATTTCCGAATTCGAAATTTTTTGAAATTCGAAGAAAAAGGGAGAAATCTTCAGATTTGAATTGTGGAAAAAAATTTCCACACCNGTGGAAAAGTGCGNCAACCTATTGATTATTGGTAATAAGCCNTGGGTTCTCCCAACGGATTTTATTTNCGTGGGGTTTTCGTTCATCGTCCCTCGAAACGAGTATTTTCAAGGCAATTGTGGTTGTGGAAAACTCGAATCGGGGGGATTTCGTAACCGGCCGAAACCGCATTTGACATTCTCCCGGGTTTCCGATTCACTNGTTACTGAAGGANCTTGATAACGGAAGATGATAGCNGNATGAGGATCCTNGGGGNAGGGGGGANGAATGGAAGAGCTATGGGTGAAGGCCAAGACTTCTATTCAAGAGAGGCTTACCTCTGACACCTTCAACTTATGGATTAAGCCCTTGCAGTGGAAGGAGGTGAAGGAGGGAGAGATTGTCCTGGAATGTCCCAACGCCTTCTTCAAGGAATGGGTGAACCGATACTACCTCAAGACGGTTAAGGAGGCCTTTCACTCCATCTCGGGAGTCGATTGGCAGATCTCCCTTAGGGCTTCTCCGAAGAGGGGCCGGGTCTCCTCCCCTCACAATGGAAATGGGCAGATGGCGCTCCCCAACGTAGCAAGAGGACCCCTTGGGGGAATCCGGTTAAACAAGAGGTTTACCTTCGAGCATTTTGTCGTCGGACCGTGTAACCAGTTCGCCCATTCGGCCGCCTGGGCCGTTGCCAATAAAATAGGTATCCACTATAATCCGCTTCTCTTCTACTCCGATGTGGGGCTGGGAAAGAGCCACCTGTCCACCGCCATTGGAAATTATATGCTGAAGAAATGGCCGGAGACCCGGATTTGTCTGGTATCGGCGGAGGAATTCGTCAATGAACTGGTCACAGCCCTGAGGAGGGATGAGACTGCCTCGTTCAAGGAGAAGTATCGAAAACACTCAGACATTCTTGTAATTGACGGAGTTCATTTCTTCAGCGGAAAGCCGACTACCCAAGCGGAGCTCTCCCATACCCTGGATACCTTATACAACGGCGGCAAACAGATCATCTTGACGAGTATTGTTCCGCCGGAGGATATTCCCAAAATGGGTGAGGGATTGAAATCGAGGCTGGGGTGTGGTCTGGTGGTTCGGCTCCAGACACCGACGCCGGAGACTCGGAGGGGGATTTTAGAGGCGAAGGCATTGGCCGAGGGTGTTCATATCCCCGATCCTATTTTGGACTACCTGGCTTCCCGCATCAATGGGAATGTGAGACAATTGGAGGGGGCCGTCATCAATATCATCGCCCAATGCTCGTTGATGAACCGCCCAATAGACCTGGATTTGGCTCGAGAGTCAGTGAGAAATGCGGTTAAGGAGGAGCAGCGGGTCATCACCATTGAGCTCATCCAAGAGGCGGTGGGAAGGTATTACCGGGTCGATATAGATCAGATGAGATCGAGGTCAAAGAGGCGGGACATCTACCTCCCTCGACAGGTTGCCATGTATCTCTGTAGGAAATTGACCAACGAGTCCCTTGAGGCCATTGGCAGAGCCTTCAACAAAAGGCATGCCTCGGTGATTTACTCCATAGCCAATATGGAGAGAAAGATGAGGGAGGATTCCCGTATAGCACACCAGGTCGAATTTCTCGCCGAGAAGGTTAAAGGCGGATAAAAGGGGCGGGGGTTATCTGTTATTTTCCGTGGGGCCCTGCGGAGCAGATACCCCCTTCTCTTTTTCCCCGTCATCCGTTAAGACCCACTTGAGGGTAGCCAGGTCGATATTTCCCCCGCTCAGAATGATAACCACCTTCTTTCCCCTCAGCTGGTCCCTCATGTTTAAGCTGGCGGCAAGGGGAGCCGCTCCTGCACCTTCCGCCAGGTTGTGGGTCGTTTCCAGCAACAGCCGGATACCCGCCCTTATCTCTTCCTCCGAGACGGTTACGATATCCGATATCCCGCCCCGTATGATGTTAAAGGTTATTTCGAAGGGGATGCGGGTGGCCAGGCCGTCGGCGAAGGTGTCGGCGCTCTCCGTTTCGATGATTTTTCCCGCCTTCCAGGAAAGATAGACGGAGGGAGCCTTTTCCGCCTGCACGCCGATGACCTTGACCTTCGGATTGAGGGCCCGGGCGACGGTAATGGCTCCACACGCTCCGCTTCCACCACCGATGGGAGCGATGATGACATCGACATCCGGCAACTCCTCGAAGATCTCCAGGCTATATGTCCCCACCCCGTTGATCAACAGGGGCTCATTGCCCGGGTGGACATATCGCAATCCCCTTTCCTCCCGGATCTCCTCGGCCCTCTGCCTCGCCTCGTCGAAATCCCGACCGTATTCCACCAGCTCAGCCCCAAAGCCCCTCATTGCCCTGTTCTTCTCGGGATTATTTCCATAGGGGACCAGGATGGTGCAGGGGATGCCAAAAATCCGAGAGGCCATGGCTATGGATTGACCGTGATTTCCCCTCGTGGCCGTAATTACCCCCCTCTCCTTTTCCTCCCGAGACAGGGAGGCTATGAGGTTGAGGCCTCCCCTGATCTTGAATGCCCCAGTGGGGTTGTGGTTTTCGTGCTTGATATAGGTCTGAAACCCGGTGATCTCGGAAAGAGGCCCATAGTGGATAAGGGATGTAGGCTTTAAATATCGGTAGATCACGGAACGGGCCCTAACGATCTCCTTGAGGGAAACCTCCTCTGCCATGGCATATCCTCCCGTTGAATTCACTGCCCCATTATGTGTCCCAAAAGGGCGGATTTGTCAAATGGATTTGCTGGGATTATTGAAAAGGTCGCTCTTCGCCGCACAATGGTCTGTTGCCCAAAACCCATTCCGCTCACTGAAAAGAATTTTTGATCGGGAGTCTTTCGTTCCGAAAACTCGCCCTTCGGGCTCAAACATTGGATTTGCGGGCGTTTTGCTTCGCTGAGAATGGTTCCCAAAAATTCTTTAATGTTCGCTCCAGGGATATGGGCAACAGCCCGTGCCCATATTTTTTCGACCATTCTGAAGTTCGCTCCACTGCAAATCCAAAACTCGCCCTTCGGGCTCAAACATTGGATTTGCGGGCGTTTTGCTTCGCTAAGAATGGTTAACGAAAAAATCTTGATTCGCGCTCAGAGCTCCCTTTTCAATTTTTTCAGAGATCTCATGCTGCTTGCGGTGTGGAAATTGGGTTCCCCATGGTGATAAGGTTAACAGAATCGTGAAAACTCTGGGATCGCAGCCAAGGGCGAAGAGATGAAGGTTGAGGCCATCGTGTCGGATGTGGGCGGGGTAATCCTGAGGGATGATTTCAAGTCTTTTTTCGCCCGATTCGAGGCGAAGGTCGGGATGTCAGCTGAGGCCTTCTACGCCTTGACGGTGGGCTCGGAGGAGTGGAAGCTCTACAACAAGGATTTCATCACGGAACGGGAGCTCTGGAGGAAGCTTGCTCCCAGGTTGGGGGTTGAGGGCGAGGTGGCCCGCGAGCTGAGGCGATGGCGAAGGATGTTGGAACCCATCCCCGAGACCATCGAGATTCTGGAAAAAGCGAGGGGATGCTATCCCCTCTACTGCCTTTCCAACGTGGACAAGGCGACAACCCGGTACCTCCAGGAGAGGTATCATCTCTATGACCTCTTCGACGGAACCGTCCTCTCGTGGGAGGTCGGTATGAGGAAACCGGAGACTGGGATTTATGAATTGGCCATCCAGCACTTCGGGCTCACTCCCGGGAGCACCCTTTACATCGACGACAAAGAGCCGAATCTGAGGCCCGCTCGTGAGGTGGGCTTTCAAACCATTCTCTTCCGATCCCCTCAAGACCTTGAAGCGGAAATGCTCGCCCATGGGGTGAAATTATGAGGGGTGAGAAGAAAGGGATCTAGACTGCAGTGTAGAGCAGGAGGGAGGCACTATAAAAGAGGAGTGGGAGGAGAGAGAATTCTCTGTGCAACGGAGTGTTCCAGGTGCCATGGGAAGCTGGAGCAGAGAATTCTATCCGTACACGTGTTGATCATCCAGCGTGAAATAGACCTTTAGCCCTGGTGTGGAACTGACATATCCTTCCGCAAAAGGGTTATCCTGGGGGCCCCCGTTACGGGATTTTCGTCCACCAGGACTCGGCTTTCATAGGCACGACTGATGTGTTCCTCGGCCACCACCTCCCTCGGGCTTCCCATCTTGAATATTCTCCCCGCCTTGAGGAGGAGGATCTTTCGGCAGTATTCCGATGCTAAGTTGATATCATGGGAGACGGCAAGGATGGTGAGGTTTTTCCCCTGATTCAACTGGCTTATGAGCTCGTAGAATTCGACCTGATGATTTATGTCGAGGTTGGATGTGGGTTCATCAAAGAGGATGATTTCGGGTTCCTGGGCAAGCGCCCGGGCGATGAAAACTCGCTGTCTCTCTCCGCCGCTCAGTTCGCTGATGGGCCTTCGGGCAAAGTGAAGGGTATTGGTGAGCGTCATGGCCCGTTCAGCTACCTCAAAGTCATATATCCTCTCGAATTGAAGGCGGCCCAGATAGGGCGACCTTCCCATGAGAACCACCTCAAGGGAGGTGAAGGGGAAATTGATCTGGTGTTCTTGGGGAACCACGGCGATCTTCTTTGCAATATCCGACCGCTTCATCCGCCTCAATTCCTCTCCATCGATGAAGACCTTTCCCCTTTGGGGGTTTAAGAGCCCGTGGAGCATCTTCAAAAGGGTCGTCTTTCCCGAACCATTTGGGCCAATGATTCCCCAGAACTCTCCGTTCTCTGCGCGGAATGAGAGGTCTTCGATAACCCATTGATCGGTGTATCGAAAGGAGATCTTCCTTGCGTCGATGCTTGCCACCTTAGACCCTTCGCCGCTTGAGGAGATAGATGAAGAAGGGAGCCCCAAAGGTTGCCGTCACAGCTCCCACGGGCAGTTCCGTGGGGGCAGCAATAGTCCTGGCGATGGTATCCGAGCAAATGAGGAAGCTTGCTCCTACCAGCGCCGAAGCCGGTATCAAGAGCCGATGATCGGGGCCGAAAAGGATTCTCACGGCG
>JGI2173J19968_10001144_pt1 | contig 10534 bp, 8 predicted proteins | sample DeeMarSWOR136_30_FD_19968 | JGI IMG/M metagenome (IMG submission 19968) | reverse complement strand
ACAGAGGATGAGCGGTATCTTCACTGATGTCACCATCACCGTCCATGTCTTCATACTTGCAGCCACTCTTGGTGGCATACCGGTAGTTGCCAAAGTCGTTGTCGCTGTAGTTACCACCCGAGAGGAACGTCTCTTCATAATAGCCAGTTGCCGGTTCTGAGCAGATCCAGCCACTCTCGCCAGCTGGTGCCTGCTCGTATACCCTTACGGGACTACCAGCGTAATCAGCCGGGTCAATACCGGTAATCTCATACTGACCAAGTGTGGCAGCATCACTCGAAGTGACCGCCTGTGGCTCACCAGCATCTAGGTCACCTTCACCATCGTCGTCAATCCAAATGGTCCAGCCACCTAGACCAGGCTCACCCGCATCCTGGTCTCCATTCCCATTGAGGTCATGGTACTTGATACCACTCTTGCTGACCGTCCTGTAGTTACCAAAGTTGTTTACTACACGACTGCCGTTAGAGAAAGTATCGGAGTAACATCCGCCACCACCCGGCTCAGTATTGATCCATCCTTCCTGCAGGATCTCGCAAGTATTGAAAGTACCATCCGGTATACCTACGATAGCAAAGGAACCATCCGGCTCTGTTATCGCATATGGGTCTCCGGGATTATTTTTATTTTTGTATGGATTAAGTATACCATCGGGTACTATCTTACCTTGTTCATTATACACATCTACCCAGATTGTCCAGCCTGACAGTAATGGCTCATGAGGCTCTGCGGGATCCCATACGCCATTTCCATTGTAGTCTGTGAAAGGCTCACCTGAATCATAGGTGCCGTTTCCATTTGAGTCTGTGAAAGGCTCTTCGTTATCGAAGACGCCGTTTGCATTTGAGTCTGTATAGTCAAATTGACCGTTGCCATTCACGTCCTCATACTTAATACCAACCTTGGCATTTGAGTATATGGCGACGCCCCATTCTTCGAAGCCATCGTTGTTTGTAAATGTCTCCTCGCTGGCAGTGCCAGCCACAGTAGTACCATCCAGACTATATGGCCCAGTGTATTCATCGCCGCCATGGTGGGCATACAGTACTACATACTCGTGATCGCCAAACAAAGTATCAGGTATCTGGATTTTGAAATCTCGCTTACCACTGCCCGGATTCAGGTTGTAGTTGAGTAATACAACGTTATCAACTGTTTTGTCACCGGTTGAGGTGTTATACTGGTCAAGACTCCATACATAATAGAACTTCGCGTTACCCCCAGCTGATTGGTCATCCCAAAACGGATATTGATACCCGGGCGTCTTGGGTGCGGAGCCGGTTAGCCAGATTTGGAGGTCATCAAGCGTAAGCAGGGAATTGGTATCTTTTGTGTTCTGATTGACGTCCAGCTGGAATTCACGATAGACAACTCCTCCTACTTCAACCATTGGAACACTAGCTAACGGCATTGATTCGGTCCAGCTAAAGTCCTCCTGGAACTGAATACCTGCCTTTTTGTAATCGCTATTGTAACCTTCCTCAACAGGGAGATTAGTAGAAATCCTCAGGAAAGAATGCCAGTAGCCAGTTCCTGTGGAATCAGCTGGTGTAAAGGAATAGATTATTGCTCCGTACACACCAGTATAATTACTACCATACGTAGTCAAATCATAGTTAGTTCCAGTGACTGCTAGTACCGAGTTAGCCGACGGGATCACCATCAGGGCCAGTGCTAACGTTGCCACAAGAACAAACCATGTCATGGGTTTCTTAATGAATCTTCGAATTCTTATCATATATACACCTTCCTTCCTTTTCTATTGTCTAATATGGATTTGCTTTGTTTTTTTGTTTTCCCAACCATTCACCTCATTTCCTATGGGATTCATCAATTTGGTTTATCTTTGTCTTGGGAACTTATTACCTCCTTTTCAATGTCTTCATAAAAATAAAGACCCGACTTCTTTGGAAGTCGGTTTCACTCTTGGCTCCCTATTGCCCAAGTGACCACTTACAGGCTATAGATCATCGCCCCATCCTGAATGTATTAGAAAATTAAGAACTTATAAGCATACCTCCTTATCTTACATACAACGCACGTAAATTAATCAGGCTTGTTAATCCTTACATTCGAACTTGAATCGCCTACCCTATATCTCTCTTCAACCGCCCCAACCGTCCCTTTCCCAACTTTAACCCTCCTCTCAATCTCAGAAGGTACCCTTGTGGGAAAATCCACGGGGGGAAACTAACATTATAAGCTTCTCGACAATAAAAAGTCAATACACTAAACTTAACTTTTCTTACCTATCGAAACTTTTTTCCTATGACCATTTTCCTCCCAAATTGGTACTCCTGGGTGATTGTGCGGTTAACTGAAGTAGGTTAACCTTAAGATAGGTTAATTAAAGAGTAGATAGAAAAAGATATGGCAAATGAGCGAATTGACAACATGCTGACGGTAAGGGAAGTAGCCGATCTCCTCCATGTCCATCCTAACACCCTGAGGCGCTGGAGTAACAAGGGAAGAATAAGGGCATACCGCATTACCCCGCGGGGCGATCGCAGATTTAAGCGCGAGGAAATCGCCCGCTTCCTGGCGGAACTTAACGGCAATGGCGACGACTGGCAGGAAGTTGAGAGCAGGCAGCGGTCACGGTAGTCAATAAGACCACTACCCCATTTGCCTGGGAACCATCTTGAGGAACCTGATTTGTTTTTCTCCTCGCAGCGAACTTGCCCATCCTGCCTTCATTGTGCACATATAGCCAACTGCATAAATACCTACTCGCCTCCACCCATCATTACGAGGCTCTTCCCCCTGTCATTGCGAGGCACGCTAGTGCCGAAGCAATCTCTTGGAGGGGTAATGAGATTGCCACACTTCTTGCCATACCTTTGGCTCACCGCAATGACAGACAGAGTTGCCGACTCTATGCCGGATCAGCTTTCAGGTGAGTTCAGACACAATTAGAGCTAAGTATCTCTTCCAGCACCACTTTCCACCTGTCCCCCAGGAGCTTGGTGTCCAACTTGATTTGTGTGGCGCCTATCTTAACTGCGCCATCAATATATTCACTCATAACTCCCCTTGCCCCTCTTATCTTAAGAAGGGAATCAACGGTTTGGGGCTTTATGACAATTTGCTTTCCCTGTGTGTAAATAGAACCTACCTTGGCCTTCATAGCCAGAACCTTGATTTTTACTATGTAAAGAAGATTTACCACAGGCTCAGGCAAGGGACCGAATCTATCTTGGAGTTCTCGAGCCACGTCCTCCACTTCCTCGATATGCTCCACTCTGGCCAGTCTGTGGTAAAGGCTTAATCGAGTATTTAGATTAGAAACATACTCTTCCGGTATGTGGGCATCTAAGGGCAGGGATATGTTGGGAGATTGCTTCGCTTCCCCTTCGCCATGCTCAGGGCTTTGGCTCACCGCAATGACACTCTTCCTCGCTTCGCCAGATTGCTTGACTTTTAACTCCTCCACCGCCTCAGCCAGCAACTGGCAATAAAGGTCGAAGCCCAGAGCGGCGATATGGCCGCTTTGCTTGACACCTAAAAGATTGCCCGCCCCCCGAATTTCCAGGTCCTTCATGGCGATACCAAATCCCGAACCGAGCTCGGTAGCCTCGAAGATGGTCCTGAGCCTCTTATAAGCCTGGGGGGTTAGATTCTTCCCCTGCTCGAAGAAGAAATAAGCATAAGCCTGGTTTATACCGCGACCCACCCTGCCCCTCAACTGATAAAGCTGAGCCAGGCCGAACCTGTCCGCCCGGTCGATAATCAGCGTATTAACATTGGGCATATCCAGACCTAACTGGATAATAGTGGTGGTCACCAGAATATCATACTTGCCAGCGATAAAATCCGTCATCACCTTTTCCAACTGTTCCTCAGGCATTTGCCCATGAGCTATGGCTATGCGAGCTTCGGGCACTAAATCCTGTAATTTGCTGGCAGCTAAAGCAATGCTTTGAACGCGGTTATGGACAAAGAAGACTTGACCATTCCTCTCCAGTTCTCGCAATGCCACCTGCCTGACCAGAGCGGCATCATAACCCCCGACATAGGTCTGGACAGACAGGCGTTCTTCGGGAGGCGTTTCCACGATGCTCATATCTCTGATTCCGGTTAAAGACATGTGCAGGGTGCGCGGGATGGGAGTAGCGCTAAGAGCCAGGGTGTCCACTTCCCTCCTTATCTGCTTGAGTTTTTCCTTCTGCACCACGCCAAACTGTTGTTCCTCATCGATTATCACCAGTCCCAGGTCTTTGAATGTGACGTCTTTTTGCAACAGGCGATGAGTGCCAATGCATATATCTACGGTGCCATCGGCTAAGCCTTCCAGGACTTCCCTTTCTTTTTCCGGCGGACAAAATCGGCTCAGCATTTCTACTCTCAAGGGAAAAGTTTGCAACCTCTCAGTAAAGGTAATGAAATGCTGCTGGGCCAGCACGGTGGTCGGGACCAAGATAGCTACTTGTTTATTATCCATAAGCGCCTTAAAGGCAGCACGCAATGCTATTTCGGTTTTGCCATAGCCCACGTCTCCGCAGATGAGCCGGTCCATGGGCTTAGCTTTTTCCATGTCCTCTTTAACCGTCATGATTGCCTCAATCTGGTCTGGTGTTTCCATATAGGGAAATGATGCCTCCAGCTCCTGTTGCCATAGTGAATCTGCAGAGAAAGCGAAGCCCGGAGCTAGCTGCCGAACAGCATAAAGATCAAGCAGCTCATGAGCAATTTCCGCCACCGATTCTTTAACCCTGTTCTTGGTCCTCTGCCATTCCGGGGTTCTCAAGCGGCTCAAGTGTGGTGCCTGGTCGCCAGCACCAATATAACGACTGACGCGGTCTATCCGTTCAGTAGGCACATAGAGCCTGTCACCAGCGGCATACTCTAAAACAAGGTATTCCCTCTCTACCCCTTCGGAGGACATCCTGGCCAGACCGTGGAACCTAGCGATACCATGGTCAACATGGACGACATAATCGCCGGGAGCTAACTGAGGAAGAAACCATTGATGAGGTATCGGCCTCTTCCTGCCGGCTCGGGGCTGCTTCACAAAACCGAATAGCTCGACATCAGTAATAAGGGTCAGCCTGTCATCCAGCAGCCAGCCTCCGTCCAGTGAGCCCTGGAGCACGGTGATTGAACCGGGCGGAGGTATCTGTTCTATCTGCGATACCGGCGAAGTATGGATGTCCTCTTTCTGGAGAAGTTCAGCCAGACGATTTGCCTGATGGCTAACTACGACTACGCGCTGCATTTGTTCCACCATTTGTTTGGCTGTTTTGATGAACCTTTCCAGTTGGCTTCCATAACTCTGAGCTCTGATGAAGGGCAAAGCCTGTCCATAGCCCTGGGCGGCATCCCATGTTGCCAGCGCCAAAAAAAGAGCACCTTTCCTTCCTCTATTTCTTTCTTTCATCTGCGACTCTAATTCTTCCCAGGTGAAGTAAGGAGAGGGAAACTCCAGAGGCAGCTCGCCTCTTTCCATCTTTGTGGCTCTTAATTCTTGAGCCTCCTCGTTTAGCCTGGTGATGGCAAGTCCAATTCCTTCAGGGTCATCGAGAACAAGCAAGGCATCACCGCCGAGGTAATCAAGGACGCTGCCAGTCACCACCCCAGAGCTATCAACTATCGGCACGAACTCCCTTGCCGGGGTGACAATCAACGAGGATGCGGGGCTGGTTGAACGCTGGCTTTCCGGGTCGAAGCACCTCATGCTCTCTATCTGGTTGCCAAAGAACTCTATGCGAACTGGCAACTGGCTGCACGGGGGGAAGACATCTATAATGCCACCCCGTTTGCTCATCTGCCCGGGCACCTCGACAACGTCCTCCGCTTCATAGCCCATGCTTTGCCAACGGCGTAGCAGCTCCAGAGGCTCAGCAGCCACGCCTGGCTTCAGAATATGACAGGCCTCCAAAAAATCTCTGTGCGGGATGGTTTTACTCATGATTGCTAGGGCTGAGGTCACTAGCAAGGGAGGTTTATCTCTCCCTTCATAAAGCGCCAAGGTGGCTAATGCCCTCAACCTCTCCATCATCTGATAGCTAACAACCGATAGCTGAGAACTATCATAAGGCAGGAAGTCGAGCTCGGGGAGACGATGCAACTCGGCGGAAGGAGGACCCCAGGCTCGAAGCTGCTCATGAAGCTTCCTGGCACTTTCAGGCTGACCGGTCACCACCATGAGGGGCAAATTAAGCTCTTCGTAAAGAGCAGCAATCAAGTAGGGCTTGGCGGAATCAAGTATGGTTGCCTTATGCTCACCTTTTGCCGTGGCGAGCTCCCCCACCAGTTGCCTGTAGGCAGGCACTTCCTTGAGCAAAGAAAGCAAACAAGAAAGATTCATTTGTTGTCCTTCGTTAGCCATATGACAGTAATAGTTTAGTTTTTCACAAAACATCCCCCTTAAGATAAGGGGGATAAAGGGGGTTATAAATGTTTCTCAACCTCCTCTTTAATCCTTTGCCCTACACCCTCGATATTTTGTAATACGTCGTTATTCCAGAACCTTATCACACGGATGTTCAATTCCTTGAGATACTTATCACGATGAGCATCATGTTGTTGGCCGTATGCATCTGCATGTTGTCCTCCATCGACTTCAATGGCTAACCTTCGTTCGGGACAGTAAAAATCGAGGATATATGGGCCTACACCATATTGTCGAAAGAGCTTAAGTCCAGCCATCCGTCTACTTCGCAATATATTCCAGAGTTTCCGCTCAGTATCAGTTGTATTCTTCCTGAGGTGGCGTCGATCTAATTTTGTACTTGGATCGTTATAAAGGTATTTTTTCATAACTCCCCTATCCCCTCTTACCTTAAGAGGGGAAAATATAGAAATAAACTTGGGTGTAACTCAGCTAACTTAATAGATTCTTCTTGAGCGAATCCACCTTTTCCTTCATGCCCTGGGCCTTGTCTCGCCGGTCGTCAATGTGAACCGTAGTTATCACCCTGGCGACCCCTTCCCCAAAGGTCCCTTCGTGCATCTTTTTTACCACTGCCAGAATCCTGTCCAGGTCGCCTTCTATGATTGTCCCCATTGCGGTTATCTCGTACTTTATGCCCTTTTCCCGTTCCAGGACCTTAACCGCCCGTGCCACGTATTGGCTAACTGAAGGAGTCTTCGTTCCTAACGGGACAATGCTTACCTCGGCTATTGCCATTCTCTCACCTCCTGACACAGCTGGATTGTTATGTCAACTAGAGAGGCGCCCTTTCGCCCCTACTGATCGGAGAACCTCTATGTTTAGTTCTATTTTAGCAGCAATGATAAAATAACTATAAATATGAAGGAAAAGGAATTAGTTGAGAGCCTGGCCCGAAAGGCTGGCGATGCCCTGATGAAGCATTTTCGCCAGGACTGGGCTTTGCTCAAGAAGCGAGGCACAGCCAAAGAAATAGCTACCCAATATGACAAGGAGGTGGACAGATTAATTGTTGAAGAGATTAAGAGATATTATCCTCACCACAGCTTGCTCACCGAGGAAAGCGGTTTTCTCCAGGGTGACCCTGAGTGGCTCTGGATTGTAGATTCTCTGGATGGCACAGGCGATTTTGCCAACTTCAACCCTTTCTTTTCAGTATGCCTAGCCCTGATGCACCAAAGCGAACTTATCCTGGGGGCGATCTATGCCCCGGCGATTGATGAGTTTTACTTTGCCGAGAAAGGCCAAGGTGCTTACTTAAACGGGGTAAAGATTCGAGTATCCGATGTATCAGACCTCAGCCAGAGCTACATTTTCTACTGTGAAGGTGGGGAAAGGGATAGAATAAGAACAATTAAGCTCATAAATAGCATTTATCCCTTGGTTACCGATATGCGCAAGCTAGGTTCGGCTGGGCTGGAAACATCCTGGGTTGCCACCGGCAAAGGAGAGGCTTACTTCACCACCAGAATTGAGCCCTGGGATGTAGCCCCCGGCGTCTTATTGGTTCAAGAAGCCGGTGGTAAGGTCAGCGACTTTCAGGGTAACCCCTGGAAACCCCAGACAGGCGACCTCTTATTCTCCAACAAAAAGCTTCACGAGAAGATATTGAGCTTGCTTTCTTCTCAGTGACACGAAGATAGCATTATGTCAACAGAGAAAGCAATTATAAAGACACTGGGAGGAAAAGAAATCACCATAACGGAACAAACTCCCATCCCCTGCTTTCGCTGTGGCATCTGCTGCACCTGCTACCGGGCTCCACTTACACACGAAGATATAGACAACATTGCCTCAGCCCTGGGAATATCACGCTCGAAGTGCATCTCTAAGTATGCTGTGAAGGTGCCGATAAAGGAAGGCTACCTGCTCAAGCACACCAAGAAGGGCTGCATCTTTCTGGCCTGGGATGCGGACGGGAAAGCCCGCTGCACCATACATCCCTCGCGTCCTAAAGCCTGTCGGGAATGGACCCCCAGCCTTGCCAAGCCCGAATGCCGCGAAGGATTAGCTAAACTCAAGTCCAGAGGGCAAATAATGCTGCTGGAGGAACTCTTCCCGTCCCACGATGAGAAAAGGGAGCTTTACATGTCTCTGGAGAAAGTTCCTCCTCAGTCTTAACCTCTTCACAACGACAGAAGGGAGGTGTCATTGCGAGCATCTTCCCTTTTGTCATTGCGAGCCCCGACTTGTCGGGGCGTGGCAATCTCCGGGATTGGGAGGCGCCGCCATATTGCGGTTGTGCACTCATTGGTGATAAAGTTATCTGAAATTCACACTAAGCTAGAACAGAGTCTGATATCAATTTAGTAAGCAAAAAGGAGGCCAAATATGAACACGTTTGCGGGAAAAGTAGCACTGGTAACCGGCGGTAGTTCCGGCATCGGCCGCGCCGCGGCAGTCAAATTTGGAGAACAGGGCGCCAAGATAGTGGTGGCTGCCCGCAGGGAAAAGGAAGGGAATGAGACGGTGGAGATGATAAAAAAGGCCGGCGGCGAAGCGATGTTCGTCCAAACCGATGTGCGGATTGCTTCGCAGGTTGAAAACATGGTGCAAAAAACCGTTAAAAAATACGGCCGTTTGGATATCGCCTTCAACAACGCCGGGGTAGGAAGCATAATGGCCCGGATGATACGGACGACCGAGGAACTCTTTGACGAAGTAGTGGATACCAACTTCAAGGGCGTCTGGTTGTCCATGAAATACGAAATACCGGTGATGCAGGGACAAGGCAGTGGGGTCATCATAAACAATGCCTCCATCGCCGGGGTATCCACCGCGGAAAGACTGTCCGTCTACAGCGGAAGCAAACACGCCGTCGTGGGCCTCTCCAAGGCAGCGGCGACCGAGTATGGCAAGGACAACATCCGAGTAGTCTCCATTTGCCCGGGATGGATCAAAACCGCCATGACTGAAGAACTGCGTGCCTCAAAATACGCCGATGCCTTCCGGGACAACATACCTCTGAAGAGATGGGGTGAACCTGAGGAAGTGGCGGAAATGGTAATCTGGCTGGCCTCGGACGCTGCCTCTTTCGTTACCGGCGGCGCCTTCATCATCAGCGGGGGGATGAACGTCTAGCGCCTGCCAAAACTGGATAAAAAGGATGGAGAACTCGCACAGCCGCTTATTCTGTTAGCCCTAAGATTTTGGCGGCGTTGCCGCCCATTATTCCTGCGATTTCCTCGTCTGTAAACTCGATCCCGTGCTCCTTCACCGAGTCGGGAATTTCGGTAAAGGCTTTGACCCACCTTTCTTGATTAATCAGCAGCTTCAGAAAGGGGTAATCACTGCCGAACAGCACTCTCTGCCAGGGGACCGAGTCTAACAATGTCCTCAGAGCTCTGTAAAATTCCAGGGGGCGGAGAAGCCGTGGCTGCCATAAAGATAAATCAAGGTAAACATTCGTTGCATTGTTACAGATTGCCACCGCTTCCGAGTACCAGCATCCACCCGTATGTGCCAGGATGATGGGCAGGTCAGGAAAGTCCATCACTACCTCCTGCACATAAATGGGCTGGCAGTACTTAAAATAAAGTGGTTTCAGCGACTCCCCAGTATGGAGCAGGACAGGAACCCCATATTCCAACGCCTTCTCATAAATGGGATAACATGCCTTATCGTTGGGATAGAAACCGGCAGCCGGATGGAATTTAATTCCCTTCATACCCCATTCCTTGAGAAATCTTCCAATCATTTCGGTAGCCTTATTTCTTCTGGGGTCTATGCCTGCAAAAGCAATTAACCGCTGGGGATGTTTTGCCGCCGCATCAGCAAAAACCTTGTTTATCTCCTCAATATTCAGCTTGGGTTCACCAAGATAGCGAGCCAGACCCCAATCAGTCGCCAACAGCACACTTTTATCAATCCCGGCAGCATCCATATCCTTGACTATCATATCGCCGGAAATATCCCAGAACTCTGGCAATCGTTTTTGCACCCTTTCCACTGGTCTATTAACCCTCAGNGCNGNAAGCTCNGCCNANCCATCCCANAAAGGTTTGGCAACAATATCNTAATCNCAAAGGTGAGTATGAACATCNNTNATCATATCGTCCTCCTCAAGGCAGCTTGTGTTTTCTCGATCATGCCATCACCTACACCGCAATCTTAATCAAGAAGACTTCATCTTCCAGCGGTGCC
>JGI2173J19968_10001136_pt1 | contig 10563 bp, 8 predicted proteins | sample DeeMarSWOR136_30_FD_19968 | JGI IMG/M metagenome (IMG submission 19968) | reverse complement strand
AGGCTATATTTATCGGGCACGACTGGGGTGGTCCGGTCGTGTGGAATATGCCACTGCTATACCCGGATAGAGTTGCCGGCGTGGTAGGGATGAGTGTGCCCTTTTCACCCCGGGGTAAGACCGATCCCGTTGCAGGGTTGGAACAGATATTCGGCCCGGAGCATTATATCGTCCATTTCAACCGGAAACCCGGCGTGGCCGATGCGGCATTCGCCGCCAATCCCAGGCAATTTTTTAACAATATATTTCGTAAACGGATTTGGGTTAATCAAAAAGCAGGATCCTTCTGGCAACAGCCCAGCTTCAATGTGTCCTTGATGAACATGCTCGATTTGACGAATCCGCCGGGTGAACCACTTATGTCAGACGAAGAAATGGATGTCTTCGTCGAAGCCTTCACTAAAGGGGGATTCACTGGACCGATTAACTGGTATCGAAATATTACACGGAACTGGGAAACATCTGCCAACTTACCACAACGCATCGATGTTCCCTGCGGGATGATATACGGTAAATATGATATCGTACCGAAGGCGGGTGACCTTTCCCAATACGTGCCGAATCTGGAAATAATCACCCTTGAATGCGGACACTGGATTCAGCAGGAAAAACCGCATGAGGTCAATACGTTCCTGCTGGACTGGTTGAAACGGAATGCGCCTAAATAATTCGGACATTCTATATAAAAACAGACAATCAGCATTCATTGCAGAGTAGGCCGGAAATGAAAAGGACAAGGGTACGCTTTCCCTCCGGCGAGCTTGTTCTAGAAGGAATACTGGCTATACCTGAAGGTGCCGGACCTTACCCGGCAGTAATAGTTTGCCATCCACATCCCCTCTACGGTGGCAGCATGGATAACAATGTGGTCTATAGCCTCTGTAAGACACTTACACAGGCATCACTGGTTTCATTTAGGTTCAACTTCCGTGGAGTCGGTGGGAGCCAAGGGGAATTCGGTCATGGAACAGGTGAGCGGGAAGACGTGAAAGCAGCTGTTTCCTTGATTAACACGGTAAAGGAAGTTGATTCCGGGAGAATCGGGCTTGCTGGCTATTCCGCTGGCGCTGGCTTCGCTCTTCCCGTTGGCTCCGATGATGAACGAATTACAGCTCTGGCGGCTGTCTCTCCTCCACTCTCTATATTCGATTTTGACTTCCTTAACAGTTGCCTTAAGCCAAAACTACTTATTTCAGGAAGCAGGGACGATATTATACCCACCGGCCAGTTCCTTGAATTTTACCAGAGTCTTCCTGAGCCTAAAGAGTACGAAATCGTCGAAGGTGCGGACCACTTCTGGGTGGACTATGACTCTGGCCTGGCTGCTAAAGTGACTTACTTCTTCACCCGCGTATTATAGTTGCAGCCTGGTTTTATGTAACGTTCCCCAGTTGAAGAAGGGCCTTCTCTGCCAGATTGCATAGTGGGTTTTGCAAACTCCATACATTGATGATAGTATTTGGGATTGCATCGGTGCATTTACATTTGAAGAGCTTTTCACCAGGGGATTCCTCTCCAGAACTACTAGAGATAGAGAACTTCTTGCCATGCCTTTAAATTTAGATTGGAAACCACGTCGGATATTCTACGGATGGTGGGTTGTTGGCGCATGTTTCTTTATTTCTCTATACACGGGTGGAGTTGTTTTCTATGGATTCACTGCCATCTTTGAACCGTTAGCGGATGAATTCGGTTGGAGCTACGCGCAGATTTCACTTGCCGCCTCGCTACGCGGCCTGGAGGCGGGCCTTCTTGCTCCGTTGGTTGGGATGCTTGTTGACCGCTGGGGACCGAGAAGACTGCTATTCAGCGGAGCGATTATCGCCAGTCTGGGTTTGGTGCTCCTGAATCGTACTACCTCCCTGAGTATGTTCTACGGAGCCTTCATATTATTAGCCACAGGCATGAGTCTTTGTAGCGGCACAGTGTTGATGACAGCGGTTGCTAACTGGTTCCGTAAGAAAATAAGCATAGCCATGGGAATCATGATTTGTGGCTACGGATGTAGTGGCTTGCTAGTTCCGCTTATCGTTAATCTTATTGATATGTATGAGTGGCGGACTGCAATAGCCATTCTCGCCATAGGTCTGCTGGCTGTATGCCTGCCGCTGTCTCTTGTAGTGAGGCATAAGCCCGAGCAATATGGCTATCAACCTGACGGTGAAGCAGAAAACACCGTGGTACTCAACAACAGTCCGGCTCAAGCAGAAACTGCGGAAGTGGATATTGGAACGAGGCAGGCTCTCAAGAGCCGCACCTTCTGGCACATAGCGCTGGCACTGCTGTGTCAGGTGACGATTCTCAGTACTGTGGTTACTCACGTAATGCCCTATCTCAGCAGCGTTGGCATCGCCAGGACAAAGTCTGGATTTATAGCCATGGCTATCCCCTTGGCAAGCATCGGCGGACGCCTCGGCTTGGGCTGGCTTGGAGATAGATTTGACAAGAGACGAGTGATGGCCGCTGCCTTCGCTATGATGTGTGGAGGCCTGATCTGTTTTGCATTTGCTTCCTCTGAGGCTACCTGGTTGCTTGTGCCTTTCCTCATTCTTTTCGGTATTGGCTATGGAGGCAACAACACGTTGCGGGGCTCTGCGATAAGGGAATTTTTTGGCAGAAGCAATTTCGGGGCCATCCACGGCTTCGTGATAGGCATAATGATGTTGGGAGGCATAACTGGCCCACCACTAGCCGGATGGGTGTTTGATAAGTGGGCTAGTTACCAGCCGATATGGTTTGTGTTTACCGGCCTTACTGTTGCCGCTATACTACTGGCGATAACCACTCCCAAAAGTCAGCGCCTCAATCCAACCGGTTGACCAGACATGATCTTGCAGTTCCTATGAGTCTTTCCAGCGCTATGGAATAAACTCGATTCTGCCTTTGGCAATCTGGCTCAGAAAACGCTGCAGGGCGAAGAGCTAAGATTTAAACGATTCCTGAAAGGGCTAAGCAATTGCCTGACAACCCCTGAGGTTGGAGGAAGTTAATCACACAATTTGGCTGGATGAGTATAATCCAACCGCCCAAACCAAGCCTTTGCTGTCTTACCCTCATCGAGTACATTAACAAGGAAGTTGGCAAAATATTTTACCAAGCGTTACCCATTTGGTCGGCAGCACCAGGCGTCTTGATGTAGAAGCACAAATTTGCTATACTCTCGAAGCCCAGCCATGAAGTTATGGAGACAGCCTTTTGATGCTGCTGAAAAAGCCACAAAGCCAGGGCAGATATATATAGATAAGGAAAGATGCAAAGGTTGTGGCTTTTGTGTCGACTTTTGCCCCACAGAAACCCTGCAGATGAGTGTGGAACTCAGTTCTAAAGGGTATAACTTTGCTGTAGTTGATAATGAGAGTAAGTGTCTTGCTTGCGGATTTTGCGAATTAATTTGCCCCGAGTTTGCCATAATAGTGTCGATACCACTAGATAATNACATCGCCTAGCATTCTGGACTATTATGAAAAATCAAGGACTGGTGGGAGAATTCTTCATGAATGGAGACTTAGCCTGTGCTGAGGGAGCCATTAGTGCAGGCTGTCGCTTCTTTGCTGGTTATCCTATCACACCAGCCAGTGAGCTAGCTGAAAGAATGAGTGAACGACTCCCCCAAGTAGGCGGCGTGTGCATTCAAATGGAGGATGAACTTGCCTCCATGGGTGCTGTGCTTGGCGCATCTTGGGCAGGCTTGAAAGCTATGACCGCTACCTCCGGGCCGGGATTCAGTCTGATGATGGAAAACCTTGGGTTAGGGGTGATGCTGGAAACTCCCTGTGTACTGGTTAACATTCAGCGGGCGGGTCCATCTACTGGATTACCCACTATGACGGGACAGGGAGATATGATGCAGGCACGATGGGGCTCTCACGGGAGCTACGAGATAATCGCTTTGGCACCAATCTCGCCGCAGGATATTTTTGACCTTACCATCCTGGCTTTTAACCTTTCCGAGAAATACCGTGTTCCAGTCCTGATTATGGCTGACGAGGTTGTAGGTCATATGAGTGAGAAAGTAACGATGCCAAGTATAGCAGCGAAAGACCTCGTAGAACGGCGACGGCCTGAGATGGAATCGGAGCAATATCTACCTTATAAGCCTGACGCGGACCTTGTTCCACCTATGGCTGTAGCAGGAGAAGGATATCATTTCCACGTGACCGGCCTCACACATGATGAAAGGGGTTACCCTGTGATGACTGCTGAAGCCCAGGATCGGCTGGTACGTCGTTTGGTAGACAAGATACGGGTTAATAGACACGACATAATAAAATACAAGGAATTTCAAGTTGAGGATGCAGATATTATAGTATGTGCCTACGGAATCTCCGTCCGCATTGCCCAATTGGCAGTAAGAATGGCGCGAGACGAGGGAATTCGAGCAGGGCTCCTGCAATTGATAACAATATGGCCCTTCGCTGAAGAGCGCATTAGAGAGCTCTCCCTACAAGTCAAGGCTTTTGTAGTGCCCGAGATAAACTATGGGCAGATTGTGCTGGAAGTGGAAAGGTGTGCTGGAGACCGAGCTAAAACAATACTCGTGCCTCACATGGGCGGCAGCGTACATTCCCCGCAGACTATCGTCGAGGCGATACGAGAGGCAGCACAGTGATTGATACCCTTAACGTAAAGAATCAGTCCATCGAAAAATATTTGAGACAGGACAGAATGCCGCACATATGGTGCTCCGGCTGCGGCATTGGTCCAGCCGTGAGCTGTTTCCTCAGAGCTATTGACCGCGCCGAAATAGATCCCGATAAGATAGCTTTAATTTCAGGAATAGGTTGCACTGGCAGGGTAGCTGGCTATGTTAAGCTCGACTCCTTTCACACCACGCACGGCCGTGCCATCCCATTTGCCACAGGCTTGAAACTGGCAAAACCAGAGCTAAAGGTGGTGGTATTTTCTGGGGATGGGGATCTGGTAGCTATAGGCGGTAATCACCTGATACATGCGGCACGCCGCAATATCGATATGACTGTAATTTGTGTTAACAATTTCAACTATGGCATGACAGGGGGTCAGGTAGGCCCTACTTCCCCCCTTGAAGCTCGGACTACCACCACTCCCTACGGTAATTTTGAACCTCCCTTCAACCTGCCCTACCTGGCATCTGCCAGTGGTGCATCTTATGTAGCTCGATGGACAGTTCTACATTTGCGCGAATTGGAGAGAGCTATTGCTGAAGCTATGATTAAACCTGGCTTCAGCTTTATAGATGTGATCGCCCCCTGTCCCCCCATATACGGTCGCATGAATAAGAAGTCACAGCCACTGGATTCCATGCACTATTACCAGGAAAAAACTATCATTCGACATGGTGCTGACCCTAAAGAAGCAGACATCACGTTGAACGGCCCAATTATGGTAGGTAAGTTTGTGGATATCGAACGTCCTACATTTCAGGATCAGCTAAATCATGTATCCAGCAAGGTAAATGCGCAGGTATAGTCAAGAATGGGATGGTCTATTATATCTCTTGAGTAAGCCAGTTTGACGAAAAATGAACAGAAAAGAAATCCGTATAGCTGGATTTGGTGGCCAGGGCATTGTGCTTTCTGGCTATATTATGGGCAAAGCTGCTTCAATATATGATAAAAAGTTTGCATCTCTTACGCAAAGTTATGGACCTGAATCTCGTGGCGGTTCTTGTCGCACCGAGGTAGTAATTGACGATGTCCCCATAGAGTATCCCTATCTAGTCACTCCTCAAGTGCAAATCATACTGTCACAAGATGCTTACAATCAGTACGGGAAAAATGCACCGCCAGATAGCTTAGTAATCGTCGATTCGGATCTGGTGACAGTCGATCCAGACCACGACGCTAAATTCCTCTCCATTCCCGCCAGACGTATGGCTGAGAAGTTGGGACGCCAGGTAGTGGCTAATATTATCATGCTTGGGTTCCTAGCAGCGACAAGCAATATAGTATCGTATGAAGCTCTCAAGGACTCTATTTTGAACTCTATCCCTAAAGGAACGGAGGATTTTAACACGAAGGCTTTTGAATTGGGCTATAACTATGGTGTTGAGCATGGAGGCAATGTCTTATAACACCGTGCCCAAAGGTGTTGCCATCATTGGCACAAGCGTAGCCGCACTACAGGCGGCACTGACTTTGGCCCAGATGGGGATTGAGGTCAAAGTTATCACGGACGCTCCGGCCCTAGGCTGGAAACGCCCGGCCGACAATATTATGGACAATCCTCATCTGGAGCTACGTTTCCTCTATCCCTTACTGGTACAGGCAGTGAGCCATCCTTTGATAACACTGTATACTGGCACCGAAGTAGAATCCATAGAGGGAGAAAGGGATACTTTCAAGATACGGGTGGCTCAGCGTCCCCGTTATATACACGAGGACCTTTGCACCGGCTGCGGTCGCTGCCAATCAGAGTGCTCTGTGAATATAACATCGCTGTTAAGAGGACAAAAGACAACGCATCCTGCTATCCATATGCCACTTCTAGGAGCAAAGGCTATCCCCTCAGCCTTTGTAATAGATAAGAATGACGTTGCGCCGTGCAATGTGGGATGCCCTCTCAACATAAACGTTCAAGGATTTGTTTCGCTGCTGGTGAAAGGCAAGGCTAACGAAGCCTTGAACCTAATCAATGAAGCAACACCGCTTGCCGGAATACTGGGCAGGGTTTGTAGACATCCCTGTGAGGATAAGTGCAATCGGGCTGAAGTTGACAGCCCAGTATCAATACGAGCACTTCACCGTTACGTTGCAGACAATGCTACGCAAGGTATTAAATATAACCTTAAAGCTCCCACCGGGTCCCGGGAAGGAAAAATAGCCATAGTAGGCAGCGGCCCTGCAGGGCTAACTGCCGCCTGGGAACTTAAGCGACGGGGGTATTCCCCCGCGGTATTTGAATCTCATGGAGTCATCGGGGGAATGTTGGCCACGGGTATTCCTCGATTTCGGCTCCCCCGAGAGGTAAGGGAGCGGGAAATGGAAGCCATCAAAAACCTGGGCATAGATATAAGGACAGGAATAACCATGGGGCGTGACGTAACATTTACTTACCTCAAAGAACGTGGTTACCGGGCTTTCTTCCTGGCAATAGGTGCTCAGCGGAATAACAAGCTCAATATACCCGGTGAGGAACTTGAGGGGGTTGTAGATTGCATGTCGTTATTGCTGACTTTAAACCTGAAAGTAGACACTTTTGTGGGCTTGCATGTGGTAGTTATCGGCGATGGAAATAGTGCCATAGACTCGGCTAGAGCTGCCAACAGGAAAAACGAAGGTACCGTGAAGGTGCTCAGCTGGACCATTCCTGAGGAAATAACTGCTGCCGAGGAAGAGGTGGAAGAGGCACTACAAGAAAGGGTTTCGATAGAATATTGCACTGTACCTGTGGAAATCCTGGGAAGCGGAGGTAAGGTTACTGGAATACGTTGCCAGCGGACGAGACTGACCGACGATATTATGGCAAACGGACAGCATAGGCCAGAGCCAATACCAGGTACAGAATTCGTTATTGATGCTGATCACGTGATAGTAGCCGTGGGCCAGTCACCCAATGCATCACAGCTGGACATAGAAGGTCTAACAATTGATAGTAACACTGGTGTCATTCAGGTAAATCCTATAACACTTGAAACCAGCATTCCCGCTGTCTTTGCCGGTGGTGACTGTGTCACCGGGCCCAACAATGTTGTGGAGGCTATGGCTGCCGGGCTCAGAGCAGCGGAATCCATAGATAGATATATGCAGGGGCGAGACCTTGAGACAGGGCGTACCCTTGAGCCACCAGAGACAGCAGAAATTGATATTGAGACAACAGAAGTATTCCCTTATAAACGAGCGCCCATGCCTGTCATTCATCTCCGAAGGAGGATGAATAGTTTTGAGGAAACGACCATCGGGCTATCAGCGGAGGCAGCGCAAAGGGAATCCCAGCGTTGCCTTAATTGCGCCTTATGCAGTCAATGCCTGGAGTGCACTAGGGTATGCGAACTAGGTGCAGTTTTTCATGACGATGAAATTAGACATTTCGAGGTGGGAGCACAGATTATACTTAGATGTCCTTCCACTGATTTTAAAACCCAAGCACCTGCAGACTCTGGCAGCCAAGAAACTACCACGGACGGTGTTTATCTGATTCCTCCCAGCAACAATGGCGACCTGTCTGACCAACTCATGAAAACTATGGCGTTGGCAATGAAGACCACAGTTGAACTCAAACAAAAAGAGTCCGAAGAAACTAAAGTCCAAGATTTCTCCGAACTGCACACAAATTTGGAACGTCCTAATCATATCCTCGAGGAACCTAGAATCGGAACGAAGCATATAGGCGTTATTCTATGCCGCTGCGGCAGTAGTATCAACTCGGTTATCGATTTCAAAACGGTAACTAAGAAGTTGTTGCGCACTCCCGGAGTAACCGCCATCCGAGAGGTAGCCCAGGCTTGTACTGAATCAGGAGCCGAGCAAATATCTAACCAAGTGGCTGAATTGCAACTTGATCGCGTGGTAATTGCAGCCTGTAGATGCTGTAATTCAGAGCAGGTATGCTACAGCTGCACTGACAGGCGAATGATGTGCCAGCAATATTTAGATCAATATCTTGTCTTGCCCCTCAATACTATTGTGGAGTTTGTCAACATTAGAGAACAGTGTGCCTGGGTACACAGAGACACTCCTAAGAGCGCTACACGAAAAGCAGTGCAGATAATTTCAGCGGGAGTTGAGCGCGTCAGGGTAGCTCCACCAACGACTATCGACAAGAAGTCTATCTTACCAACCGCTGTAATTATCGGTGAAGGGCTTGTCAGTGCTACAGCGGCAAGGGTTTTGGCATCCCGAGGCTATCAAGTTGATTTCGTAACCAAACAGAGAACAAAGCAAGGGCAGCGTGGGTATAATGAAGCAACCCTGTTTACGATTGAGCAGCTCCAAGACGAGGGTATAACAGTTAGGCCTTGGCCTGATACTCTGGAACTCCAGGGCTCGCCAGGGAACTACGATGTAGTGTTGGAATATGGCTCCCAAGTTGACCATATGTCTGCTGGTGCAGTAATAGTGGATATCGGGGAGTTAAGCAAAAGGCCCTCTCCGCTAGACCCGAGTTCAAGCAGCGGGCTTCTAGGGCGCATTATCGCTCGAATAGGCAACTCAAGTTGTCTCCCCGGTGAAAGCGCTGACATGATTCGGGAAACCACCATTGGGGAGAGAAGTGGCATATTTCTGGTACTGCCTGACGGCGATAAATCGCCAGAGAACCAGAGTACACACGGATTGGCAATTGCAGCCCGGGTCTCCATCTACCTGGAACATGCAAGCATAAGCCCTCGAGCCACAGCGGTAATCATAGACAAAAAATTATGCCGCGGCTGTGGTGATTGTGCTGATATATGTCCCTATATAGAGATGAAAGAGAACGGAAATGGGACCGTATATGCTCACCTCAACAATGTCCTGTGCTTTGGATGTGGGGCATGCGTCGCCTGTTGCCCTGCAGGTGCTATAACGCAACCACTCGAAAGTGATAAACAGCTAGTTCACACGTTGCAATCTATGCTCCATCGAGGCGAAGCATTAAGTAGAGTCTAATGGCCACACCATATATTGAAATATTGGTTTTTGCCTGCAACTGGGATGGCTGGAGTTGTATTGATGCAACAGCTAACCTGGAAGTTAGCTATCCCGCATCAGTAAAGGTGGTCAGAGTAAGCTGTCTCTCAAGGATACATGCAGGCCTGATACTCAAGGCTTTCGAATTTGGGGCAGATGGAGTGATGTTACTCGGCTGTGAACCAGGTAGATGCCTCTTCAACGTTAATGGTGAATATATCATCAACGAATATGAAAAGGTGCGTAGCATCTTGAAGATTTTAGGAATGCAACAAGATAGGCTGGTTCTAGTTCAACTTCCTGCATTTAGTGGCTATGAATTTGTTATGCAAGTAAAGAACTTCATTGAAAAAATTGAGCAATTATCAGCTTCTAAGCGTGTCAAAATTACAGGTCCCGAGCCAGTCCAGGATATTGCTGTTTTATCACAGTAGTAACTTGCCATTGAGAAAGGTAGATATATTTAGGTGTTTGATTTGCAGAGCGTCATAAGCGATACCGGGGTGCGCCTCTGCCTGGATTGTGGTAAATGCACCGTGGTTTGTCCTGTAACCCGTTACGATGCAGAGTTTAATCCCCGCCGTATAGTGCAGGAGGTGCTGAGACTGAATGGTCGTAGTCCTGTCAGCGATACAATATGGTCATGTATCAGTTGTAATATGTGTATAGAGCGATGCAACTACAATGTGAGATTCACCGATTTTATCAGGTTCTTGAGACATAAGGCATTGGAAGAGGGCGCTGAAATCAAATACAGCCATGGTGGAGCACCTCAGACAATCATGCATATAATGGCTCACAGAGAAACCAGGCAGGATAGACTGGACTGGCTTCCGGAGGATATCAAGATAGCTAAGCAGAGTAACACAGCCTTCTTTGTAGGCTGTGCCCCTTATTTTGATATCCTGTTCAGTGACTTGGGGGTTAATATAATTGAAGGCACCAAGGGAGCACTAAGATTGTTAAACCGCGTTCA
>JGI2173J19968_10001129_pt1 | contig 10587 bp, 11 predicted proteins | sample DeeMarSWOR136_30_FD_19968 | JGI IMG/M metagenome (IMG submission 19968) | reverse complement strand
ATGAAATTCCTTAATCTTCTGTCTTCCTCGAATCATATCGCTATCAGGTGGCAGCTGGATTGCATTTTCAGTGTATAGAGTGTTTACAGATGCAATGTCACCTCGCTTCAACCCCTCAACCCAATTTTTTAGCAGCTTGTCTATAGCAATCGGAACGTCTTCAGACACTTTCTCACCTCCCCATGTGTTTGTTACATAATAGATAGTATTCAAACTAAAAAGTTACAGACCCCCACCCACTGTGGGAACCAAAGACACGCATAAACCAACTGTCCTGATATTAGAAATAGAAGGAGTCCTTGTGATAGTGAGATCGTGGCACACTATCAGCACACATGAACAATAGTCTGATGTGCATATATGCGATAAGCCGGAAATACCTCATTTCTTCAGGGACTGCCCCTTGTTTCTCCAAATTATCCATCCATATACCAGGCCACTCAGGAAACCAATCACCAAGCCGATTGTGAAGACTACCGCAATAAATGCCACAAGTCCCATCTTTGCAACTCCCTGTTTTCAATAGCCATGGATTGTGCGCTATCGTTCTACGTTGTCAACAGCAATCTGCGAAAAATCTTCGTAGAACACTCCGCCCTGCCAGACTTCGACAAGTGCTCTCTTGGTGAATCCAGGTATCTGATAGATGAAGACTCTGGAGCCTCCAGGATCACCATACAGCCTAACCGTTACATTTGCGTCTTCCAGAGCATTATACAATTCCATGGTAACGGTATAGGTTGTTATCATGCCAACCGTACCCCAGCTGTAAGTATGATTCAGGATGAAGACGCCATCATATCCCCCAAGTCCTTGGGAAAGCCAAGCAATTGAAGTCCGCAGATCATCTATCTTAGACGAAAGATTCGACTCCAAACCAATATAGTAATCCGAAAGGTTATCGTGCTCCTCGAGTAGGAATAGGTAGTCATCTTGTAGCTGAAACATTTCTAGTTGCAGTGAACCCAACAGCCCTGTTACGTTCTGAAGCGACAAGTTCAGAGAGTCTGTAACCAACTGAAAAGTTTCCAGCAAACTCTGATATTGGCTTTCGAGGTTGTCTATTTCTTGCTCTCTCTGCGTTAGGGTAAGAGAAACCTCGTTGTTTTTGTCCTCCAAGATGTACATCTGAAGATTCTGCCATACTACGATAAACGCCAAAATCCCTAAAACCACTATCAAAGTGGACACTATGATTAGTGTTTGCTTCCTCATTTCACTCTCCACTCCTTTCTACAATAATTCACGTCGACTTGAAGAAATTTGCTGGAATTTCTGACATTGAGTAGCCCGCATGCATGGATTTGAATGGGTCGGACAGGACAGCGACGGCTTGATCTACCTTCGCAAAAGGAAGTAGCTCAAAAAGTTGCGGATTTCGTCCAGAATTGCTAGATTTCTCGGATCTCGCAGCTCAGCTTTTTGATGATTTCTTCTGCCTTAGAAGGATCTGTTTTCAGCGTGTAGAGCAGTTTTGGCGTGCGGAGTTTGAGTTTGACGGTTTTTGGAAGTCTCTTTATTGCGCAGTAGCTTGCACGCTCGCTGAGTTGAACGAATCTATCTACTTCAGTGACTTCGGCTGGCATGACCCTCGGTTCTCAAGGAGAAATGATAAATCAAGTATTTGTGTTTTGCGCGAGTGCATAAATGATCCTCGCTATGCAGGCGTGAAAGAAGTGTGAGCTAACGCTTCGATTCTCTATTGTGTTAGTCAGGCTACTTATTGAGTATTCATAATTCTTATTGGACGCGGAATACCGAGACAATTGTGGACTGTGTGAGCTGAATGGTTGAGTTTCAGAAGGTGCAAGATATCGCCATAAGTTTTGTAAAAGAGAAAAAGAAAGTGACAGATGTCAATGTGGTGACGACGGAGCGGAAAGGCGGACTTTGGGTGGTCAGGGGCACGTGCCCTATCGATCTCAGCGGGCATCCTTGGAGAGAAAGCTTCGAGGTAGTGATAGACCAAAGCGGAAAAATAAAGGATTCAAGTTTCCGGCTGATGTAGCTGGTGCCTGGACTCCAAACTGTGTGCCATCACATCCATGCGAATATTATGAGGCCGGCGAGCAGTCCGAGAAGCACTGAAAAGGGTAGCCCTGGAAATATTCCTTTCCTCTCGACCATTTTCATAGACAAGTAAGCCCCTGCTAACACGCCAAGGGTTGCTGCGACGCAAGCCTGCCAGCCAAAACTCAAGAGCATTCTGGTCACCAGCATTGAGTAGAATGTCAAGTCGCCAAGCCCTACGTGGACGTTCCTGAAAGTGAAGCTGGCGCCCGGCAAATGCTCTAGACCTTTTGATGCGATTTTTCCGACGGGACCACGGAAAACGGCTACAACGTCGTAGACAGCTAATAGTAGTAAGATTAAGACCGCACTCAGGACTGGAATGGAAGCTCCCAGCAATGATCCTGTGGCCCCTCCAAACACTAGAACTATGACCTCGTAAAACTTGCCTCTTCTGACAATCTCGGCGACTGCAAACACAGTTACAACAGAAGCCAAGGCCAATACTGCTACAGCGGGAACTTCGAAGCCAACAATCTCAAGAACGAGCTCAGAATAGAGAAGTGAAAGAGAGAAAGTGAGCACGGAAAACGCGGCCCCCATCAGGAAACGGAGGAATCGAAGCACGCCCCGCTTTAACAGTACGTATATCATTGTTGCACCAAGACCTGATGCAAGCACGAAGATGACTGCGTTGGCCCAAGGGCCGGCTCCTGTCTCCGGCAGCATTACAGAAGTCAACTGCACCTCAGACTTCAGAAACAAGACTCCACAGACAACACTGATCACCAAGCTCCCCAATATGGGAACAACAAGCACAGGTTTTGCCTTGAACTCTTCCTCAGCCAACTCCTCTAACCAACCTAAGCTTCAACGCCCCAGGACAAACGGATAATCTTTTGCGAACAAGCATTCTTGGGATCAATACTTTCCTGATGCCCATCAAATGGTGAAAGAGTCGCCTGCTTTTGGAGCTTTTGCCTGCAGTCCCAGTTCCTTCTTTGCCCATCGCGCAAATCGTTCGCAGTTACCATTGGCGCCATGAACGGCGAACACTGTAGGTTTGCCTTCAAGATTCCTCACGGTCTCCTTGAGTTGACTGGCACCGCAATGGGACGAGAAGTCGAAATGCTGCACTTGAGCCTTGATTTTTCGCATTTTTCCGTCGATTACGCACATTCCCTTTTCTAATAACTCCCGGCCAGGTGTGCCAGGTATTTGGTAACTGACAAGGAAAATGGCGTCTCTGGCTTTTTTGCCCAGCTTCGAGATGTAGAAGGCGGCAGGGCCTCCCTGGAGCATTCCAGCTGGCGAGATGATTACCCCTGGTTTCTTGGTGGCTGCTCTGCGATCTCGCCATCCCTCTACCCAAGTGGCTCCGTGGACAGCGTCATTGAAGAGGCGTGGGTCTTGCATGAAATCTACGTGATCCATCATTATGCGATTTGCTGCACGAGCCATGCCGTCCATCGTTATCGGATATTCAAAATGATATGCTGCGAGAATGCAGGCAATTTCTTGTGAGCGCCCTATGCTGAAGGCGGGGACGAGTACAATTCCACCATTTTCCACAACATCTCTGATTTTGCTGATGAAGCTTTTCTCTAATTCCAATCGTTCAGTGTGGTCTTCGTTTGCGTAGGTCGTCTCTATTATTATGGCATCGAGTTCGCCGTAGTTGCTGGGCGCCTGTGATAGGAGCCGCGTCTTTGAGGTGTTGAAGTCGCTTGTGAACAGGACTCTTTTGCCCTCAGCCTCAATGAGGATTTGGGCACTTCCAGGGATATGCCCGGCATCTATGAGCTCGAAGCTTATGTCGCCAACAGTTTTCCTTTCTCGATAGTCTGTAGAAATAGAGTTTTGCATCATGGACTGAAGCTCGAGATACTCAAATGGCAGGTAGTAGCCAGACAAATGGATGAAATCTTTGATAAGCAGTTGTGTCAATTCCAGAGTCAGTCGAGTTGCGTAGAGAGGCTTCTTGTCCTGTATGTAAAAGACTGGTAGAACCCCAGAGTGGTCAAGGTGGCTGTGGCTTAATATGAGCCCATCCACTTCTCTGGGGGCAATGTGCATGGGAAAACCTGGGGGGCGACCCATCATAGCTCCGTAGTCCAGAAGGAGCTGTGTCTTGCTCGTCTTGACTGCTATTGCTATTCTTCCAACTTCACGGGTGCCGCCAAGAAACCTAAGCTCCAAAGAGATTCTTATCACCTCGATTCCTGTAAGCAAAATCCGCTCCCGAAGCGGCGAAAGCTCTATCGAAGGCCTTCAGGAAGACTTGAAAGTTCCACGTAGCGCTTCTACGTGATTCTGAAACTGCTTCAAACATTTGGGTCTGCCTCAAACTTGCGATTCTGAAGGGTTTCAACAATATTATCTATGATAACGTCATCAACTGCTCCTTTTAAGCCCATGACAGTGATTGATAAATCTTTTCTCTTGACACGCTCGCAGGCAGAGGAAATCTTTCTCTTCCAAGCCTCAAAGTCCTCAACGACTATTACTGACTTGTAAGAAGACGAAGCTACGTATTCCTTGACTTGTTCGGCGACGTATTCTATTGTTTCAAAGTCCAAAGGTGTTGAGATCTCGTTTTGGGACAAGGGGTATACTTCGTCTAGCTCCAATGGAACTACTCCAAAAGGAGCAGCATAGACGCAGATATGAATAGCAGCTTGATTCTGTGGAAACCTCAATCTGATCTTATTCGCTAGTTTCTCAATCTCTGCTGCGTTGTGAAAGGGCCGCTTCGATGGTTGGGGAATAAGAACGAGAATCTCAGCCTCTGCCGGTGGTTGATATCTCTCCTTGAGAAGCTTCTTGTAGCGAACAATCTCTGGTCGTATGAGTCCCAGATGTCCAAGGTACAGAATACCGCCTTTTTTTACCGCTGGACTGTTACGTTCTATGTAATCCTGATATCCCTTGAGGCGCTTTAGTGCTTGAAGGAGAGCTGGGTGTGCGTGGCTTCTCGCCTCTAAATATTCCCAGAGTCGCCCTCTGATGATGTTTTGCTTAATCCGCCTAAGCTCTGCAAAGCTCATGTACAAGTTGTGCTTAGCCAGGGCTTCGTGTCTTTCCTCCACGGGCATGCTCAGGAGGTCTTCCGGAGTGTTTCTTGTACAGATTGGGCAAGAGCAAGGTAGGTACTGAAGCTGGCTGAGCCGGCTCGTGCCATATTCTGTCATATAACGGTTTTCTCTGGCGAAGATTGCGTAGGCAGCTGAGTCAAACATGTCACAGCCTAGGGCCACCGCTAGGGCAAACATGAAAGGGTGCCCGGCGCCGAAAAGGTGCAGAGGTCTTTGGGGAGGCATGTTCATTTTCGCTGTAAGAACCATGTCAACCAACGTATCGAAGAGATACTGCTCCATGATTGGAGTCGGGCTTCCAAGGGCATGAATTTGAAAGGGCAGTTTTCCTAATTGCTTTGCTGAATGGGCGACGAGGTCAAGGTATCTTCCTCCTTGTATTGGGGCAACCCACAAAATGTCGTTTCGACTCTTGACAGCTGTCAGTTGCCTGGCACGTTCTATTGTTTGGTCGACGGTGCCTCTTGCATGCTTCTTCGTTGCCTTCCAGCTCGTTGGTATGTCCAGTATGGTGCCGATGTCTGTTGAAATCTTCTCTTGGTACTCCACGATTTCTGCAGGATCAATGTTGGCCTTTCCGTAGACGAGGATCTGGTACGCTCCAGAATCCGTCATGATCACGCCGTCGAAATCGAGGAACTTGTGGATCCCATCCTCTACTGATTTTCGGCCATGCTTCTTCAGTATGTATGCGTTGGTTATCAGCGCCGTGCAGCCAAACTCTTCACGCAAAACTCGTGGCGAGACAGCCTGAACTGCTGGGTTGATTACTGGAAGCAGAATCGGTGTTTCGATCGTGCCGCTCTTTGTTCTTATTCTTCCCAACCGTGCCAGCATGTCTCTGTAGCGCACTTCAAAGCTCATGTTCGTCTTGTCCGCCACACATGCTTTAATAGCTCCACTATATTTCTTTAGTGCGCGCAAAGGAGGATGAAGCGTGGTCTGCGTTGTTTCTCTCAGCGAAGAGCCAAAGCTGAAGGACCCGGTCTTGATAGAGGGATTACCGGGTATAGGGTTTGTTGCCAACGTAGCCGCACTCCACTTGATTCGAGAGCTAAAGGCTACTCGCTTTGCAGAAATTCGCTGCTCTTCTTTCCAGGATTTTGCAGTGACCGCCGAGAAGGGTCAGACTCGCCACCCGATCAACGAGCTGTACTACTACAGAGGGAAAAAAGGCGAAAGTGATCTGATTATCCTATACGGAACACTCAAGCGTTGACGGCGACTGGGCAATACGAACTTTGTGGTCGAATCTTAGACGTGTCCAAGAACCTGGGCTGCAGCCTCGTCATAACTCTTGGGGGCTTGAAGAGAGAGGAGGAGATCAAAAAACCCAAACTCTACTTCGCCGCAACTGACAAGGAAACAGTAGGCGAGCTACTGGAAGCAGGTGCTGAGATCATCAAAGGTCAAATCTTCGGGGTCGCAGGGCTCCTTGTCGGAATCGGAAGACTGAGAGGCTTTCGGGGCTTCTGTCTATTAGCAGAGACTCTTGGGCTCTACCCCGACACAACAGCCACCCGCGAGGTGCTGAAGGTTGTCTGCAAGAGACTCAACCTCAAAATCGACCTTGACAGCTTAGATGATACAGTCGAAGTGACCCGAAGTCTACTGGAGGATTTCGGATTACTTGAGCCGTCATCCGGAGAAAGAGGAAAAGAGGAAGCTCAGTTTCGCTGGTTCGTCTAGCTCTTCATTTCGCTCATGAACTGCGCATACACTTTCTGAACACGTTCAGCTGCTGGACCGGTTCCTTCTACAACTCCTTTCTCTGTTGCCTTGATTTTTTCCATCACCCAGATGAAACCTTTGTCTTCGTAAAGCCTGACCATTGTAGGAAAGACCTTTTCCAAACGTTCGGCCAGTGCCTTGAGGTCAAAGGGCTTTTCAACTGCGAATATCTTGGCCACGGTAATACCATTCAATACAACTCTGTGGAGAGTCTGACCCTTATCGTCCTTTGCTTCCGACAGGCATAAGCTGAGGTTATCTGGGTTTATTCCGACAAGAGTGCCGCTGTATGATTTTCCGTTGGACGTAGCCACTGTAACTCTCTTGTCTAGCAAGCCAGCGACTTCACCTATGAGCTTTCTTTGTGCTGCTGACAAACTGTTCTACCTTCTCAATCCGCCCGTGATATTATAGGGTGAAGCCTTTTTAGGATTTTGATATCCCGCTCACGCTACGGGATCTTGCGTTGGTCTTGTTCCTGTCTTACTATCACTAGTGTGTTTGGAGGAATGTCTCGGTGTACTGTGACGTCAGGGCCTATCCAACAGCCGTTGCCCACTTTTACTCCTGGCATGAACAACGAGTTGATTCCCGTTTTCACGTCGTCGCCGAAGACGGCGCCGAGTTTCCTCCTTCCGGTGTCCAGGACCGATTCCTTAATTGTCATCTTGATTGACTTGCCGTCAAAACGATAGTTGGCGATTGTGGTTCCCGCTCCGAAGTTGCAGCTGCTTCCTATGATACTGTCGCCCACGTAAGATAGATGGCCTATATGAGTCCTACTCATGATAATGCTGTTCTTGATTTCACACGCATTTCCGACTCTCACGTTTTGGCCGATGCTTGTGTAGGGTCGAATGAAGCAGTTAGGACCCACGTCGCTGCCCTCTCCGATGAATACTGGTCCTTCGATGTATGCTCCAGAGCGAATCCTACTGCCATCTTCAATGACCGCTGGACCCATTATTCTGGCGCCATCCTCGATCTGACCGTCCATCCTGGGCTTCGTCCTCTCCAGAACCCAACGATTCGCTTCAAACAAATCCCACAATAGTCCAACGTCAAACATGTCATTTGCCGAAAGCTTGGAGGCCACGATTTCTTGTCCTGCTCGAAGAAGCAGCGAAAGGGAATCAGTTATCTCGAACTCGCCTCTGGGGGAGGGTTCCGTGCGTTTTACTGCGTCGAAAACGTCTTTTGAGAGAACGTATACGCCTGCATTGGCCAGGTTGCTCGGCGCTTCATCTGGCGTGGGCTTTTCCACAATACGTTTCACATGGAAATTATCGAGCTCAACTATCCCATAATGTTCAGGATTCTCGACCGGAACAACAGCCATCGTGACTGTTGGCCTCTCTTTTTCGTGGGCTTGAAGAACAGTTCTTATGGCCTCCGGAGTTGTTAGCCAATCACCATAGGTGAGAAGGAAGTCTTCTTTCACAAAAGGCTCTGCAAAACTTGCTGCGTCTGCAGTGCCCCTGAGTTGTTTTTGAACCGCGTACTCGAATCTCATCCCATGACTGGCTCCGTCTCCCAGATGGTTTTGGAGAAGGTCAGCCATGTAGTTGACAATGAAAACAACATCAACTATTCCCGCGCCTCTCAGAGCCTCAAGCACATTGTCTATTATCGGTTTCCCACCGACCTGGACAAGGTGTTTTGGACGCGTAAGCGTGAGGGGGTGAAGGCGCGTGCCTTTCCCGGCTGCTAGAACGACCGCTTTCATCATCCCGCCTCCCTGACGAGTGTACCAACAAGGTTAACGGTCTTCTTCATAATCTCGGTAGCTGTTTTCTTGGTCTCAGCCTCGACTGTGACGCGTATTAAAGGTTCAGTTCCGGATGGTCTTACGAGAAGCCATCCGCGTTCGAAAGTGAGCCGTATGCCGTCTATCTTTGTTTCTTCTTTGATCCCCCGAAAAGACGATTGGAGAGCGCCATGTAGCTTGTTCATCAGAGTTATCTTGAAGGAGTCGGGGCAAGCAATGTTTTGTCTCAACAAAGGATATCGAGGTACCTGAGAAATAAACCCTGACAGGTCTAGACGAGTTTCTTCTAGAGCTTGGAGAAGACGAATAGAGGAAAGCATTCCATCTGGGCAGTAATGAAAGCTGGGGTGAATCCATGCTCCACACGGTTCACCTCCAAAGGCTGCGTTGTGGCGCTTAATGGCTTCTGTAATGCTCACATCTCCCACCTTAGTTCTGAAGACTTTTCCGCCTTTCGCCTCGACCATCTTTTCAACACACATCGAAGCTTCCACATGGGTGACGACGGTTTTGTGTCTCTGCCTAGATATTTCTTGGGCAGCGTAGGCAGCAAAGGTTTGGTCGAGTGGTGTTACACGTCCCTTCTCATCCACCGATATCATCCTATCCCCATCGCCGTCAAACGCTATACCCATGTCAGCCTTCAGATTTCGAACAAGGTTAGAAAGTGAACCGAGTGATTCTCGGCTAGGTTCGGCACCTCTCCCCGGGAAATGGCCATCAGGCTGCGCATTGATAGCGGTGACCTGGCAGCCAAGCTGCCGGAATATCGCAGGTGCAAGTTGACTGGTTGCTCCGTTGCCTGGGTCTAGGACTATTTTCCAGCTTTTCCTCAGCTTGATGTTCTTCGTTATCATTTGAAGGTATTGTTGGGTTTCGTCAACTGCGATCGTTTTGCCTATGTTTTCCCATGAGGCGAGCTTGAAATCCTGCTTCTCCACCAGCTTCTCGATTTCACTTTGCTGGGCCGCGTTGTATGCTGTTGTGTCGGGGTTGTACAGTTTCAAGCCATTAAATTCTGGAGGGTTATGGCTAGCAGTCACCATCACTCCAGCGCCTGCTCCCATCTGCCTCGTAAGAAACGCAAGTACCGGCGTCGGAGCTAACCCTTGTAGCAGAGCGGCGGCGCCACAAGCTGTTATGCCAGCAGCAAGCGCGCTTTCGAGCATTTCAGAAGTCGTGCGTGTGTCATGGGCGATCAGAACTGCCTCTGCTCTCGTGTAGCTTGCCAATGCTTGGCCGACCTGAACCGCAAGTTTTGGGGTCACATCTAAACCAACTACGCCTCTTATGCCGCTAGTCCCGAACAACCTCGTCAAGCGTCTTCCCTGTCCTTTGTTCATGTTTGCGATGGTAGTTTATAGTATTTATGTGCGCACGACACCTCTTCCCAGACGCTTGTCACCCGCAGGCATTCACAGCAATCTTTCCAAGTGAACGAAGCGAATTTTCCAAGGGAGAACAAACGCCAAAGGCCTAAGTTTACGCAGTTTATAACCGGAAATCACTATAGATCTGATTGAGCTTCTGGGTGGAAAGTATGAAACGCCCTTTTGTAACACGAAAATATCGGTCTAGCGACATAGAGCAGTGTCGCAGTCTGTGGAAGGAGCTAACTGAGTGGCACCGCATCATATACAAGGATCCAACGATTGGTGGCGAGAACCCTGAGAACTACTTTGACGATCATTTGGCAAAAGTTGGTCCCGACAGGCTTTGGGTTGCCGTTCATGGAGACGTTGTAGTCGGTTTAGTTGGACTAATCCATGCCGCTGAGGAAGCGGAGATCGAGCCACTTGTAGTAAGTGAGGACTATCGGAAAAAAGGCGCTGGTGAGAAGCTCGTGAAAACCGTTGTTTCGGAAGCACGAAATCTGGGAGTTAAGCTCTTGAATGTTAAGCCAGTGGCGAGAAACACCCAAGCGATAAGATTCTTCTACAAGCATGGCTTCAAGAATCTTGGGGAAATCGAGCTTTTCTTGGA
>JGI2173J19968_10001128_pt1 | contig 10590 bp, 9 predicted proteins | sample DeeMarSWOR136_30_FD_19968 | JGI IMG/M metagenome (IMG submission 19968) | reverse complement strand
CCTGCCATTTCGTGAGGCGGGTGACGAACCCTACATGTTGGCCCAACGGCTCCAAGGCATTCCCATTATTATCGGCCGTCGCCGCGATCTCTCGGGCGAATACGCCTTTGCCCATTTTCAGCCCAATGTGGCAATCTTGGACGATGGATTTCAGCACCTGGGGGTCAAACGAGATATTGATATCCTCCTCGTGGATTCCCAAACTGGGTTCGGGAACGGCTACCTATTCCCCAGGGGTCCGCTAAGGGAACCCCTCGATCAAATGAGCCGGGCCGATTTCTTCATCATAACCAAAGTAGAAGAACTTGATACCTGTGGCGAATTGGAAGAGATGATAAAATCCCATAAAAAAGACGCCATCATCTTCCGCAGCACCTACAACCCCGATTATCTCACCGACCTGAATGGAGGGAAACGATGGCCCCTGAAATACATAAAGGGCAGGCGAGTTGCAGCCCTATCTGGAATCGCCAATCCCGCTTATTTTCGCCACCTCCTAGAACGGGTTGGGGCGAAAGTGGAGGAGGAGATTACTTTCTCCGACCACCATGTCTACTCGAGGAAAGATGTCCCCATCATTCAAAAAGGTATGAATAAGGCAGAATGTATCATAACCACTGAGAAGGATGCGACCAAGCTGAGCAGGGTGGTCAAGGGTGATTTCCCCGCCATGAGCCTGGGAATCAGCCTTAAAATCATAGAAGGGGATCATTTCAAACAACTTCTCCTCGACATGGTTACGGAACCGTCAAAGTGAATCTCAGGGATAAAAGTTGTCCCCATAAGTTTAGAGTTTCCTGATTCCTTCCCCTTCCGTTCGGCTGAGCCCTTCGGTCTGCGCTCGGCCATAAGCTCGGACCGAATGGAGCTCATGGTCGAAGACTTACGACGAAGCCTGTTCCATTTCGATGGGTACCCCACTTCTCTTCATCGCCATAAGCAAGATCTCTTTAGGCAATGCCGTAGGAAAGCCGATAATCACAGAGATGCATAATTAGGATTTATACAAGGCTATTCTCTACTTTAGATTCAGTTCAACGGTCATAGAAAACCTGCCGAAGTTTGTCATAGCTGACTTGTGAGAAACTATCTATAACCATGTCTGCCGATGATAGATCTTGCTTCCCGGAGTTCAAATTCTTAAAACCAACACATTTCATACCTGCTGACTTAGCCGCTTCTATACCATTCTCCGAATCTTCCATTACAATACAACCCTCTGGTTGAACACCTAAGCGTTTGGCGGCATAAACAAAGATGTCTGGAGCAGGCTTTCCATTCTCGACTTCATAACCACTTACTATTGTTTTGAAAAATTTTCCAAGATTGAACATATCAAGGACTATTTTAATGCTCTTGATTGAAGAAGACGATGCCAAAGCAAGGTCTATATTATTCTTATGTAAATCTTCAATTAATTCAACTACTCCAGGTATTGGTTTCTCATCTTTTTTTGATAATAGGTAATTGATGTAAATGTTCATTTCCATTTCGACTAATTCTTCAGTTGAGAGATCAATCTTGTATTTGTTTCTTATGTGCGACCACATATCTTTGCTAGAAATACCCACATAAGAGTGATGCTCCTCTTCAGAAACATTTAAACCCAAATATCTAAAAAGCTTATCTCCGGCTTCAAAATACATTGGTTCGCTATCAATTATCACGCCGTCCAAATCAAAAATTACGGCTCCAAACATGAGATTGCCCCTGAGTTGTGATCCGCAGCGGTGTTCGCCAATTACTAAAATGAATGCTGGTCATCTTACCTTGTTTGACGTATTTCCCATTATTTATAATTATCGCAGAATTTGCAGAATAAAGCGATGGAAAAACCTATAAAGATTGCCTCCTCAATTCTTACAGTTTCAATCTTTCAATTCATCCGGTTGGAATTGTTTTTTACATACATCACTACCAGTGTATCTGCCGTCTGCGTCTGGATCGCCTATATCATTGTCCCCCATGTGATCGACGACCAGACCAACAGGCCGCGTAAAGCCGCAATTTAATGATAAGGAGCGAAAAGAGTGATCCAAAGATTGACTCAAGTCCGTATTGAAATTAATTCAAAGTAATTCTCCTTCCGACCTTTGCCGATTCTAATCCTGCCTCCAGCACCTGCATGGTTCTCATGCCATCGTAAAAGTCTGGCTCGATTCTCTCCCCTTTATTGACAGCATTGAGAAAATCAACCACGGAGTGGATAAATTCATGCTCATATCCGATGATGTGCCCTGGCGGCCACCAGTTTGCAACGTAGGGATGAACCGGTTCGGTTGCCAGTATAGTTCTGAATCCCTGTGAATCATCAGGATCGTCAGCCGTGAAAAACCTCAGTTCGTTCATGCGCTCAAGGTCAAAGATCAAGCTCCCTTTACTGCCGTAGATTTCGAAGTAATTGTAGTTCTTCCTGCCCGGTGCGAATCTCGTTGCTTCAAAAGAACCCAGCGCCCCATTGGAAAACTCGACGAGCATAAATGCCGAATCTTCCACTGTTACCTCACCTTTCTCATTTCCCTTTATAGCGGCCTTGAAGGTTCCAGCAGCAACTTCATCCGGCAAAGGACGCTCCTTTATAAAGCTTGCAATCATCGCAGTAACGCTCTTAATCTCACCAATGAGGAATCGCGCTAAATCAACGCTATGAGAATTGAGATCGAGCTGGGGACCTGAACCCGCAGTCTCTTTCCTCAGATGCCACGTGAGGGGGAAATTCGGGTCAACAATCCAAGACTGGAGGTACGCACCTCTCCAGTGGAAAATCCTCCCGATCTTTCCCTCATCGACGAACCTCTTGGCTAGGAGAACCGCAGGGCATCTCCTATAGTTATGGTTGAGAAAGTGTTTAACGCCGTTTTTTTCTGCGGCTTCATACATTTCTTTCGCTTGCTGGTAGGTGAGTGCGATAGGTTTCTCACAAAAGATATGTTTTCCTGCTTTTGCGGCTTCAACAGCGATTTTATAGTGGAGGAATGTCGGTGCTGCAATGTCGACTATATCAATATCGTCTCTCTCTACTACCCGTCTCCAATCGGTCTCTGTCTCCTCCCAGCCCCACCTCTTTGCAAACTCCTTCAACGGTTCTTCGTGTCTCCCGCACGCCACTTTCATCACAGGTTCCACATCCAGGTCAAAGAAAAATGGTGCATTCTTCCACGCGTTGCTGTGAGCTTTTCCCATAAACTTGTAGCCGACGATGGCGATATTCATCTTCTTCATCTCCTATCTCCTTCTTTTGGTCAAATTCGATACATCACTGGCGTTACTCGATACAGACTCGGACGTCAGGGCTGTGACGGGCCGCCTCGGCGATACAGTCTCGTTCCCGGTTCCATGCCTCCATTAGATTCTCCTGGAAAGGATAATCAAACCCGCCCTGCCCTGGCCAGAGACCCGCATTCCCACAGCCAACAGCAGCAGCCACGTCCATCGTTCGTTTCAGCACATCCAGGGCTTTCTGCCTAATAGCCGAATTGGCATTGGAAAGACCCCCATTCTTGTACTCTCGCCCGAACATATTTGCATCAACAGCTGCGATCTCGAGACCATTATCCTCGATGAGTTTTTTCACCACCGAGGCGCTGCGTTCGTGGATAACATAGGGATACTGAAGGATTAGGCCATCCAAGCCCCTGACGTTTCCAGCCATTTCTAATCTGGTCCTTCAAAGATATAGAATCGCGATATCCAGCTGTGCAAAAACGATCGACGCAACCCGTAAAGGCCCAGATTCCGGCGGAAACTTAATATCTATTGCCATACGCTCTCCTCTTCCTCATCAATTTTTTGTAAATATGCTCCTTCAAATTGTTGCCTTCATGGGAATAGCACGCGCAAGTTGGATAAGAAGCTCCTGATCCGTAATAGCTGAGAGTCGAGTCTACGGTTACTGGCTACTCGTCTGGCTGTCACCTGACCAAGTCCTGTTGATCCATTTCCCGGGTGGCTAGAGTGACTGATGATTTCTGGTGGAAATCAACGGATTTAGTGACACCCTGCAGCCCCTGCTTTCATCCTGCACTAAACGTCTTGCCCAAGAGAAGCCGAGTCCGCGTTCTATTTCGAACCCGGCAAGGTGCGGTCAGTCAGGAAGATGTGCATCCGCTTCAAGATTTTTCAATCTTTTATCCCTTAACAGCTCCTGCGGTCAGCCCTTTTACGATAGCTCTTTGAGCGATTGAAAAAAATATTAGACCTGGTAAGGCTGTGAACATAGCCGTAGCAGCTATAGAATCCCATTGGACGAGCTCATCGCCCACGAAATAATGAGCACCTACCGTTATGGGTTGTACCTCTCGGGTGTTTGTAAATATCATACCGTAGAGAAATTCGTTCCACGTCCAAAGAAAGGTTATTATCGCCACAGCAGCTATTCCGATAGCGGAAACGGGTACCACGATCCTTAAAAAAGCACTCGTTCTTGTGCAGCCATCCACAATTGCGGAATCTATGAGCTCTCGTGGGAATATGTCGAAAAATGACTTAAGCATCCATACGGCAAAGGGATACCATAAAAAAGTGTTGACAATCATTAAGCAAACATACGTATTTATCAGACGAAGAAAACTCATGATGATATAAAAAGGCACCAGCAAAGATATGGGTGGGATTATACGGGTGGCTATGAAGATGAGAAGTACTATCTTTGAGCCCTTGAACTCATATTGACTTAAACCATAGGCAGTAAAAAGCCCGCCAGCCATAACAATAGCTGTAGTTCCCAAGGCGATAACCAGTGAGTTTAAAAGGTATCTTACCATTGGGCTTCGTATAAGTACCTCATGGTAAGCCCCGAGAGTGGGGTTTTCGGGAAAGTAAGTTGGAGGCCACCTAAATGTTTCTGCTCGTGTTTTAAAGGAAGTAAAGGCCGTAAAAATTATGGGAGCCAACATAATAGCCAGAATTATGATAAGGAGCAGGTATGATGTAAAAGGTTTCCCCAGGATTTTAGCTATTGTATTTCTCAGTGTCATCTTCACTCCTTCTTAAAGATCAGATACACATAGACACCGGCAAAACTCGAGATGAGAAGCAACATTATAACACTAGCCGCTGATCCGGTACCGTAGTTAACCCTAAGCCAGAGTTGATCAATAATGTAGAGGCTTAAGACATAGGTCGCCCTGCCCGGTCCCCCCCCAGTCATAGAAAATATAACATCAATGGTTCTAAAGCTGATCATACTGGTTATGAGAAGTCCAATAAACACCATACGCTTAATAAGGGGCAAAGTTATATGTCTGAAGGTATCGATAGCGTCAGCTCCATCTATTTTAGCCGCATCATACAACACTCGTGGGATGCTCTCTATACCTGCGAGTGCGAAAACGCACATAAAGGGAATTCGAACCCAGGCGTCGGCAATTATGCATGCTACCATGGACAGGTTTGAATCGGAAAAAACGGGGAGAGGTTCTGATATTAACTTAAGCTTTATGAGGAAGTCGCTAAATACGCCAACATTGGGGTTAAATATCCATCTCCATATAAAACCCGAAATAACCAAAGGTACTGCCCAGGAGAACATAGTCAGTGACCTGAAGATTCCTGAGCCTCTGGTGATCTTGGATAAAAGCAGGGCTAGAATTACACCGCCGCAGAATGTCAAGGCTGTCACTCCCACAGCATATATCACCGTTTTCTGTAAACCCAGCCAAAAGAGACGATCACCAAAGATGTACTGGTAATTTTTGAGTCCGGCAAAAGTTATTGGGTATATACTGGTGTATCGCAGCAAACTTGCTATAACAAGGGTAATGAGAGGAAATATTATTAAAGCAATGATTATAACAAGACCAGGGGTGGCAAGAATGACCCCGTACTTGCTATTGGTTATTTTCATAGCCTAAGCTCACGATCAATAAACAACGGCAAATCAAAGCTTTGCTACAAAACCCATCGAGAACTCGATCCCAAAGGTGCGGTGATAATCGCACCAAGATTACCGCTGGTTCTCAGGACGAAGGGGGTTTTCTCAAGGAGATGATCTGGGTATTTGAGTACATACTCTACCGTTGGAGCAGACACCCAAAGAGTCCACGACGTCAGCGAGGGATCTTTCCGAGAGAAGCCTTTATCTTTAACCCAGATGAGGATACGTATATTGGCCCCCACCGGACAGATTCTGTGGAAAAGGAGCCCTTACAAAAAGTGAAGTCATCACGACTATGGAGCCCCCTCTGGGATCTGCGCTTCGTGCGGATTAAGGCAAAAACCCCCCAGAGACAGTCTAACCGTGAAACGGCACATCAGGCAAGATAACCTAGATATGATGCTCAGAGGTCCAAAACCCGACAAGCTAGAGGAGACCTAAAAGTGCGTTAGCATTTAACGAAACGTTCCTTTCCCCAGTCTACACGATGTAGGCTCAAAAGAGCTCAGTGGAAAGTGACAATACAGAATCTTCTCGTTATTGCCGTCCAATATATCAGGATTCTCGTTGGATATTCGAGCAACAGAGGGCAGAATATAACCCTGACATGCACAGTCTATCTCTGCCCGCCTAAATTCGGGTTTGGCAACACCCCGCTTACATGTGACCCCTTATCCGGTTTTCCTTTTACTTGAACCCCTGCTCCTTATGATACAACTCCAGACCAACGTATTGAGTGAAATTTGATTTTCTCAAAAAAGCTATTGCATTTTATTGATGTCCCCTTGTAACTTCTTCAGAGCCGAAGCCTGATCTATTTTTCCTGCCACCACTTTGTGGAGATATTCCTTGACCATCTCCAATACTTCCTCCGTGTGAGGAGGGAACGATTCTCCCATATGCTGAGCAACTGCCGCAGCTCTCACCTTGGGGTACTCTACCTCCGCTTTTATGACAGGATGATCATATACAGCCTTCATACAGGACTCATTGCCCTCTACATAGAGTTCATTGAACTGTGCCTGGTAGCTTCTCAGGAAGTCAATCCAGAGCATAGCAGCTGCTTTTTTCTCAGGAGAGATGAAGGGGTTAATCACCCATGTGTCGGGTTCCCCTAAACTCCGTCCGCGGATACCTACACCCTCCCAGGCAGGAGCGGGAATTACATCCCAATCATTTTGTATCGTCCCTGCGTACTCTCGGTCACCAAACTTCTTCATAAAAACACTCCCGGCAATAATGAATCCTGCTTTACCCTTGGCAAATACCTCTGGTGCATCCGGCCACCTATACTCGACTGATTCTTTGGACGTACCTCCCTTTAACCACAGGTCGGTCATTAGCTCCCATACTTTTGGGTCAACGAAGACTTTCCTATCTTTTAGAATTCTTACATCCTTAGCGTATTGGAGCATGGCCCAGAGTCGGTACACAGAGTCAGGATCACCTATTGAAGTAATCATACCAACGTAGCCAAGACCCAGATTTGCCTTGGCCCACTCATCGACTTTTTTGCTTGCCACAACCAGTTCCTGCCAATTGGTCGGAACTTTAACACCAGCTTTTTTTAGCCACGAGGGTCGGTAAAAGAGATACTCACTCCAGAGGGTCAAAGGTGCGGCATAAAACCTACCCTCGAGCCCCCTCAAACTCATCAATACTCCCTCCGAGTAAAGCTTTTGCACTTCAGGGGGATACAACACGTCCACAGGATAAGCCCAACGGGCAGCGCTTAAGATTGATGTGTCAATCATTGCACGGTCAATATAGAACAGATCCACATCAGTTGCTCTAGCCATTGCCACGGACAGGGTTTTTGGCCAGAGCAATTCGTCTTTCATTTCTATCAGTTCGAGATAGACCCCGGTCATCTTTTCGAATATCTTTGCATTTAGGACAGTAGCTGGGTCATGTGGCAAACTGCCAGAGTTTGTAAGTACCAATCGCTTAACACCCTTTATGGCCTTTTTCGAACCCTCCGGAAGTACGTATCCGGTAAGCATTCCCTTCTTCCCTGCCAGCTTCACCCCATAACCCTCGAGTTCCGGAGGTATTACCTCCACTGGTCCCTGGCCCGTTATTCTTTTAACTATAGGTGCAGGCTTGTCCCACTTAATCTCAGCTAGACCTCCTGCCAATACCGTCAAGGTAAAAGCAGCAAAGCCACTAATGACGGCTGCCCCCACCAGAAAAAGTTGCACTTCTTTCCTCTTCATTCTCTCCCTCCTTTCCATTTTCGTGGAAGTTCCCAAAGAGAAGTAGCAATTATCCTCCGCCTCTCTTTGGGTAACTTCATTCCCGAACTGAAATGGCCCACCTACTTTATTACCCCCTTCCCGGCCTTTTATCTCCAGCTTTCAAGTGATTAGAACCCGTTTGATGAGCCTATTCGGTCGATAATCTGAATCCCTCGATCACCCCCTTCTTCATTAGATAAGCGGTCGATATTTCCGATGCCGGCGAGCTGCTCACCAGCCCCTCTTCGACCAGCTGGAAGCCCCGATGTAAAGCTTTATCCACGAGTCGCCTTCCTCAAGGTCTCCTCAGCGTGATGCAAAGAACGATCACTTGACAGGGAATGGCACTTGTACTAACATTAGGACGTCCACACGAATAACATTGTCCCCGGAACTTGTCAACGTTTTTTTGATAATCTCTCGGTAGATTCCTATGGTTTTGGATACGCCGGGGGTTGTGCTAAACAGCTATTCTTCACAGAGCAGGCTTTCTAGCACGGAAAACCGATCAGATCGGGGAATAATCTATGAACCAGGAATTCCAGACACTTGACCACAATAGTGTCATTCCTCTTTATTACCAACTCAAGGAGATTATTCTGGAGAAGATTGAGAGTGGAGAATGGGGTGAGGGACAGCTCGTTGCCTCCGAGAACGATCTCCAGAAAACCTATGGTATCAGTAGGGCCACGGTTAGACGGACAATGGAGCTCTTGGTTAATGAGGGTTTCTTGGAAAAAAGGAGGGGGAAGGGCACCATTGTGAAAAAGCCCAAGATTGAGGAGAATCTTCCTCTGCTGAAGAGCTTTACCGAAGAAATGAAGGGAAGGGATGCGAGCAAACGGTTCATCACTGCACAATATATCAAACCACCTCCCAAAATAAAGGAAATCCTGTCCCTTTTTCCTGATGAGCAAGTCTTTTACCTGAAAAGACTGATGGTTGTCGATGGAAGCCCTCTGGGAATTCTCACTTCCCATATACCTGGCCGCTACAAGCTGAGGCTCGAGGAGGACTATTCCAAATCCCTCTATCAGATCTTAGAAAGTCAGGGCATTCGGCTCTGGGAGGCCAATCAGATCATCGAGGCCTCCATGTCAACAAAAGAGGAGATCAGTTTGCTTGGGTTGAAGACCTCCTTTCCAACTCTTGTGATCAAACGAGTCGTCTATTCGGTCGCGGGCGACCCAGTAGAATATGTGGAAGGTGTCTATCACGCAGACCGGTATCGATATCATCTGAAACTCACTCGGCATCAATAAATAGGGAAAGGGAAAAAACATGTTTCGTGGGGGTTACGCTGGAAAGATCTTGAGGATTGATCTTGATCATTCCCAAGTCATGGAGTTGGAGTATCCTGAAGATCTGAAGAGACGGTATCTTGGAGGTAGAGGGGTTGCCGCTTATCTCTATTATCAGGAGGTGCCTTCTGAGGTCGATCCTTTAAGCTCGGCGAACAAAATCTTCTTTATGACGGGCCCTCTAACCGGGGCGCCTGTCCTGGCAAGTACCAAGATGCAGCTGGCGACCCGGTCCCCTGACACGGGGTCCTATCTCTGCTCCAATTCCGGCGGGAATTTTGGCCCCTATCTGAAATTTGCCGGCTACGACGGGGTTATCCTAGAGGGCAAAGCTTCCTCACCCTTATCCATTGTGATTGGTAGTAATGGGGTCGAATTCCAGGATGCTTCGCATCTCTGGGGCAACAGAACGACGGAACTTGACCAATACTTCCATGAAGCCCTCCATGACAGGAGGATTGGCGTTCTGTCCGTCGGTCCTGCAGCAGAACGAGGCGTCCGAGTCGCCTGTATTCAGGTCGATGGGAGGAGTTTCGGCCGCGGTGGAGCCGGAGCTGTTATGGCTGCAAAAAATGTCAAGGCCCTGGTGTCCTGCGGAACAGGGGACCTTGATGTTGCGAACCCAGAGGCTCTCAAATCCTCTGTCGCTCAAGCGAGGAAGAATGTTCAACAGTCCAAGCATACCCATACGACACACGGGACGGCTCAGTATACCGAGGTCATCAATGAGCTGGGTTGCTATCCAACTCGAAATTTTCAGACTGCTGTCTTCGATGGGATTGAAACGATCAGTTCAGTCTACATGAAAGAACACTATTTTATCCGTAACAAGGCTTGTTACCGGTGTCCTGTGGGTTGCGCCCAGATCTGCGCCGTGAGCGAAGGACCCTTTGCGGGAGCCCAAAGCGATCCTGAATACGAAACCATTGGTGCCCTCGGGGGCCAATGTGGGGTGAGCGATTTTGGGGCCATTATCGCCGCCAATCAGATCTGCGATGAAGAAGGCATCGATACCATGACCACAGGAACGCTCATTGCCTTTGCCATGGAGTGCTTTGAACGAGGTCTAATTTCCAAGGAGGAGACAGACGGTCTCGACCTGCGCTTTGGCAACGCAGAAGCCATGGTAGAGATGGTTCGTCGGATTGCAAAACAGGAAGGAGTGGGCGCCCTTCTC
>JGI2173J19968_10001125_pt1 | contig 10600 bp, 7 predicted proteins | sample DeeMarSWOR136_30_FD_19968 | JGI IMG/M metagenome (IMG submission 19968) | reverse complement strand
GCGAGAAGCATTGGGGAAGATAAACTAAACCTGCTTCTGATTACGATAGATACACTCAGGACAGACAGGCTGAGCTGTTACAGCCCTGAACATTTAAAAACACCCAATATTGATTCTCTTGCCTCAAAAAGCGTCATCTTCACAAGAGCCTTCGCTCATACATCCACAACCCTGCCTTCCCATACCAATATTCTTTTGGGCACGACTCCGCTCTATCACGGTGTTCATGACAATTTAAATTTTAAGGTTCGGGATGAATATTTAACCCTGGCCGAGCATTTAAAGCAGGATGGATATTCCACAGGAGCTTTTGTGGGAGCCTTTCCGCTTGATTCGAGGTTTGGTCTTGCTCAAGGATTCGACACATACGATGGCGATTTTGGGTTGACAAGTTCTGGGAAAGTGGTGGCGGCAGAGAGGCCAGCGGAGATCGTCGTAGACAGGGCGCTTGAATGGCTGAATCAGCGCCACTCTCCCTGGTTTCTCTGGGTTCATTGTTACGATCCTCATGATCCCTATGAGCCTCCGGAGCCGTTTGAGACAAAATACAAGACAAACCTCTATGATGGCGAAGTCGCCTATGTGGATTATGCCATGAAGAGGCTTTTTCAGTATCTGGAGGAGAATAATCTATTTGAAAATACAGTGGTCGTTTTCACAGGCGATCATGGAGAATCTTTAGGCGAACATGGTGAGATGACTCACGGCTACTTCGCTTACAATTCGACAATTTGGATCCCTCTCTTTGTTTTTATTCCAGGAATGAAGCCGAGCACTTCTCAACAAAATGTTTCTCACATTGATATATTTCCCACTATTTGCGACGCTCTGAAAGTTGAAAAACCGTCTTTTCTCCAGGGGATTTCATTGATTCCTGTCATGAAGGGGAAAAAGGCGGAGACACGGACCCTATATTTTGAATCACTTCTCCCGTATTATGATTTGGGGTGGGCTCCGGTCAGGGGCATAATTCAGAACAAACACAAATTTATAGATTCTCCACTTCCAGAACTGTACGATTTAGAGAAAGATTTTGATGAAACAAAAAATATGGCGCAAAAAAGCAACCTTAATGCCTATCGAAAGCAACTGAGTCAGATCATCCAGGTTCAAGAATCCAGTGAAATACCGAAGGTGAAACAAGAAGCAGACTTGGAGACTCTAGCGAAATTAAGGAGCCTCGGGTATATCGGAGACTATCGGGGAGAAAAAAGGACCTTCGGGACTGAAGATGATGTCAAAGTTCTTCTCCCGTATCATAATAAGTCTGTGGAGGCTCTCCGGCTTTGGGAAGAGGGGAAAGCAGGAGAAGGAATCCAACTTCTCAAAGAAGTCATTACAGAGAAAAAAACTATTTCTACCGCTTATTCCAACCTGGCTTCAATCTATAAATCCCAGGGAAAGCTAGATGATGCGATCCAGGTTTTAAGGATGGGTCTTGAATGCATCCCTGAAAGTTACATGATTTTTTCATCTTATGTGGATTATCTTTCTGAGGCTGGCCGGTGGAATGAAATCATCTCTGTTTTTGAGGGACTGACTTTTAAGCAGCTTGAGTTTGATCCTGTCACTTGGAATTTAGTCGGGGTGGCCTATTCGAATATTGGCAATTTTGAGAAGGCCTTATTGTTTTGTGAGAGGGCTGTTTCAATAGATGAAAAATTTCCTATTTCTTATTCTAATCTTGGGAGTATTCATTTTAAAATTTTTAACTTAACAACGAATCCTCAAGAGCTTCCGAAAGCTCTTCTAAACTATGAAAAAGCCTTAGAACTTGATCCNAAAATCAGTGCCGCCCACGATGGTTTAGGCATTATTCACATGTACGAGGGAAATTATGATGAGGCCATCCTTCATCTGGAAAAGGCCCTCCAGCTCCAGCCTGGCATAAACCATGCTGTTTATAACCTTGGCTTAGCCTACCTAAAAAAAGGAAATAAGAGTAAAGCTTTATCCTATTTCAACCGATTCAAAACTACTCCTTCTTATATTAAATTTTCTCCAGTGGAAAAAGAAAAGTTGGAGAAGTACATAGAAGAATGCAAAGATCTGCCGTGATAAACTGAATACTTCCTTGCTCAAAAATAACCTGCCATCTGATGATCGGTCCGTCCTGTTGGAAAAAATGGAAAATCTTTAGATCTTCTGGCTTATCGCGGGTGGTTAGTTCAATCGGGAAAGAGCGATGCTCGCAAGACGATGACCTATCATTTGCGTAATGCCTTGATTTTAAGAGAAATATCAATATTATAAGCGACTTACCTTTGATCCTTCCTTTAGTCCCAGTATCATACTTTTAGCCATTTCAGTCATTTTTGGCACATGGGAACCGGTCTACTCGCACATCGGGCTCATAATCCGGAGGTCGCTGGTTCAAATTAAAGCCGCCTGCCACACTTTCTTGCTTCATCGCTGTAATCCGGATAAAATCCTGTCGGATACTGAAGGGTGCCCGGGCTATTCATGCCGCAGTGAATCAACCGGATTGGCTAATGCCGCTCTCAAGGCCTGAATGGACACGGTGGTGAGTCCGATGACACCCAGGATGCCTGCTGACATGACGAATATCCAGAGGCTGAGATCTATCTTAAAGGCGAAGTTTCGCAGCCAACTGGACATGAATATATAGGCGGCCGGCCAGGCAAACAGATTGGACAGAAGGACCCATTTCAGAAAATTCATGGATAGAAGCGCTGTCACCTGTGGGGCGGAGGCGCCGAGGACCTTTCGAATGCCGATTTCTTTGAACCGCCTTTCCGCCATGAATGCTGACAGACCGAACAAACCCAAGGAAGAAATCAAGATAGCCAGGCCCATGAACACACTGACGAGCCTGCGCAGCCTCTCCTCGTTCGCATATTGGGCGGAGGCCTCTTCATCGAGAAACTTGTATTCAAGCGGGGCATCCAGGTTGAATCGGCTCTGCACTTCCTCAAGATAAGTGATTGTCTGCGGAATTCTATCCGGCATGAGCTTCAGAAACATAAAGTGAAAGGGCATGATCTCATCGTTGTGAAACATGACCAGGGGCTCGAGTTCCTGGTCGAGAGGTCTGAAGTTGAAATCTCTGACAACTCCGATGACGTTGAAATTTCCCTGCAGGCTTTTAATCTGGGCTCCAATCACCCCCTCCTTATTGATGAAGGCGGCCAGCTTCTCGTTAATCACCACATCCCAGCTCTGTGAAGAGGTCGCAGGATCGAAGAACCGTCCCTGGACAAGATTAACGTCAAAGGTATCCAGAAAATCGGAATCCACCCCAAAAAAAGTAACGGGAGGATTCTTGTCCGAATCCTTTCCCTCCCAGGTGCCGTTTGTGACGATGGAGCCGATGTAGAGCAGCGAGTCCGTAGTCAGAGACACATGTTCAATGCCTGGATTTTTCAGCATGTCTGTTTTCAGCGTTGCAAAGCGGTTCTTCAGTTCCCCTTGAATGGGGATGAAGAGAACCGATTCCATTGAATAGCCGGGATTGCGGGTCTTCATAAAATGGATTTGAGAGGAAATAGCGACAAAGCATATGATAAACAGGATGGATAGGGAAGACTGGAGGAGGACGAGAACCTTGCGAAATAATCCTCCCCTTTGAGTGATAAATGGATTTCCCCTTACAGTGCGGGCCGGCGGCAAGGCTGAGAGGATAAATGCAGGATAAATGCCGGAAATGAATCCCGTAAGGATGGTCAATCCGAGAATGAGCAGCCAGGGAGTCACCAGCCAGACGCTTCCGGCCGTTATGTCCAGCCCCGTCAGCTTACGGAAGAGAGGGAGCAGCAGTATGACCAGATTCAGTGCCAGAGTCAGTGATATGAATGCGTAAAGAATGGATTCCCCCAGAAACTGTCTGATAAGAGTGATCCTCTGAGCCCCCACGATCTTGCGTATCCCCACCTCCTTGGCTCTTTTCTCCGAACGCGCCGTGGAGAGATTGGCGAAATTGATGCAGGCCATCAGCAGAATAAGGATCGCGATGATGGAAAACATGCGGACCTTTTTCCCGTTCTCCAGGAGCTCAAGGTAGTAGTCTTTGAAGGAATAAACGAAGGGCTCGATGGATGACTTGGGGTCGACCTGCTTGATCCGTCCTGAAATTTTGGCACTGAAGAGCTCCGGTGAAACATCGCTCTTCAATTCGACATAGGTGCGAAAAGCAAGGTTTATCCAGCTGTTCAGGAATTCCGGCTGGTTAAAAATGGGCTCCGTCATTGTGAGAGGGGCCCAGACATCGAATTTAAGGGAAGAATTTATGGGGATATCCTTCATCACACCGCTGACGGTCATGTCAATCCGGTTGTCTATTGTGATGGTCCTGCCGAGGGGATCCCTCCGGCCGAACAGCCTCTCGGCCAGTCTTTCTGATATGATCAGTTNGCTGGGGCTTGTGGATTCCCGGGCCAGCTGTCCCTTTAAGATTGGGAAGGTGAACACGTCAAAGAGAGCGGGATCCGAAAATTGGATTTTTTCCCTGAAAACATCCTCTCCGCTTCTCATCAACAGTTCCGGCTGCCAGTTGAAAAGGCGCACTGTGTTTATGACTTCCGGATGTTCGGACCGCAGGGCCGGTCCCAGCATCGGGGGAGAGCCGGAGGTCTGGGTGTTCGTATTCCCCCACTGTATGTGGCTGCGGACAAGATAGATCCGCTCGATCTTTTCATGAAATCGATTGAAACTCTGCTCATCACGGACCCAGATAGAGATGAAAATGCAGCAGGCAATGCCCGCTGCCAGCCCGGCGATATTTATCAACGAGAACAGCTTGTGGCCTTTGATGCTTCTGAATATGATTTTCAGATAGTTTCTAAACATGACTCCTCCAAAAAAGAACGACTGCTTGAAGTCAGCCCAAAGAGCGAACAGAACCTGCTCCCAGTACCAGAGAACAGCCTGCGGTCTTCCGTTCTCGAGGGACAGAAGCTGGAATTCGTCTTCAAGGTCGCTCTGAATCAGGTGCTCCAGTGAGTAGTAGCGAAGCTGGGAAAGGATCCATTTCGCCAGCCGTGGTGGAGGCCCTGAAGTATTCATTTTTACTGTTTCTTGGCATAGGCCGGGAGGCTGTCCCAAATGGCGCTCTGGATGGCCTGCGCCTCCTGCAGGGCCTTCATGCCCGATGAGGTTACTTTATAGAAAATTTTCTCATGCCCGCTTTCATCGAGGGTTGGCTTTCTTTTTCTCCTTGTGACATAACCCTTTCTGTGGAGCTGGTCCAGAATATTGTAGAGCGAGCCATACATGATGCTTTTGCCGGAAAGATCCCTGGCCCTTTTCCGGATGGAAACACCGTAGGCCTCCCCTTCCAGTGTGATGATTGAAGCCAGGATAATCTGTTCGAAGATTGTCAGAATTTTCATTGTTTGGTCCTTGATCATTTGTTAATAAATTATGTACATAATTTATGTACATTTTATAATACGCTTATTTTTGGAAAAAGGTTGCAAAAAATTTGAAATTTATTGTATAAGGGGAAATTCACTCTACCCTTATGTTCCCAAAGTCCGAATAAGCGGCCACCTGGATCCGCTCCCCTCTATAGCTGTTTTTTGGCTATTCGCGGGCCGAGACTCACTCAAACGTATCAGCCTGTAGATTTCGGTTGATTTTTTCTGCTTTTTGAGTCTTTGACCTTGTCGTTTTGGGTGTGATAATCTTGTTTCAGTATGTATGCGGGTGGAAATTGAGGAAAATTGTGAGGGATTGGGAGCAAGGCTAAAAAGAAATTCCTTTTCTAAGTAAGAGAGAGAAATGGATATACATGCCATAAAAGTTGGGATTAGCAGCTGCTATCTCATCAGGCATGAAGGCGCCATTTTAGTGGATGCGGGAGTGCCAGGAAAATTCAATAAGTTTTCAAAAAAACTGAAGAATATTGGTGTTAAACCAGAGGAAATCAAGGCTGTCATCATTACCCACTGCCATTGGGACCATGTGGGCTGTCTAAAAGAGATAAAAAATATGACACGAGCAAAAGTGGTGGTTCATAAAAACGAAAAAAATCTGTTAGAAAAAGGAAAGCTGAAGGTACCGCCTGGTGTGACCCGATGGGGCAAAATAATGGGGATTTTGCTAAAGGGTATAGGTAGGAAAATATCAACAGAACCAAACAAAGTTGATATTGTTATGCAAGAAGAGGACTTCTCACTCGAAGAATTTGGCATCCCAGGAGAGATTATATTTACTCCGGGTCATTCCCTGGGTTCCATTTCTGTGGTTCTGGACTCTGGCGAAGCTTTTGTCGGAGATACAGCCATGAACAGTTTTCCCCTGACCATAGGGGCCAACCTTCCCATATTTGCTGAAGACCTGTCTGCGTTGAAGAACAGTTGGAGGAAGCTGATAGATAAGGGAGCCAAAAAAATCTATCCTGGGCATGGGAAGCCGTTTCCCATTGAAAAGTTGACAGAAAAAAGCGGTTTTATAGAAAAAATGGACCTGATTTGAATAAATATTTTTGGAAAAAAATATTCCAAAAACTGTTGATTCTGTTCACCTGAAAATGAGACATAATACTTCAAAAAATACACTCTCAGCCATATGATATGCGCTGTATTTAAGACCAATAAGCCAGTGGAGGTTGTAAAGAGATTAAGCGGCTCGGACAAAGTTGCGTTTGCAGTGGTTGAAATTTTCTATGATGGAAAACAGAAATACACGGATTTCATGAATCTTTATAAATTTGTTTGAAGTTGATTTTTATCCTTAATGCCTACATAGATAAGCTGCGCAGTAGAAAAAATCTTCCAAAAGTGGTAAATATATCAGTTGATTTTCCTTAATAAAAACAACGTGGGCGGTTAGCTCAGCTGGGAGAGCGCGGCGTTCGCAACGCCGAGGTCGGGGGTTCAAATCCCCTACCGTCCACCACGGAGAATAATAGATGAGCAGTGAGATATTAATCATAGCAGGCACAGCGGCCACTTTGGGTCTCGTCCACACTGTGCTCGGGCCTGACCACTACCTGCCGTTTATCGTCATCGGACGGGCGCGGAAATGGTCTCTGCGGAAAACACTTGTTGTTTCGTTTTTCTGCGGACTCGGGCATGTGTTGAGTTCGGTTGTGTTGGGCTTTTTGGGGATTGCTCTGGGGTTTGCCGTAACCCGTCTGGAAGGAGCGGAATCCTTTCGAGGCGGAATCGCGGCCTGGCTTCTTATTGGGTTCGGTTTTGCCTATTTTATCTGGGGTGTGCACAGAGCGATAAAAAACAAGCCCCATAAGCATCTTCATCTCCATGCCGATGGAGATGAACATGAACATTCCCACACGCATGAAGCCGAACATGCCCATGTCCACACCAAGAAGAAGGAAGCCAGTTTAACGCCCTGGATACTTTTTACCATATTCGTATTCGGCCCCTGCGAGCCGCTCATTCCCTTGGTCATGTATCCGGCTGCAAAACAAAATATTTCCGGAGTTATACTGGTGGCTTCTGTTTTTGCTCTGACGACAATACTCACCATGCTCACAATCATTGCCATATCGTCCTGGGGAGTGAGTTTCATTCGTTTGGGAAAGCTTGAGAGATACGTCCATGCTCTGGCCGGTGCCATGATCTTTATTTCCGGACTCAGCGTCCAGTTCCTCGGATTGTAATTAACCTGAATTATTCATAAAATATGCCGACACTATCTATTATTATCAATGATACGAGCTTTTTAGGTAGATTTTTCTCAAGATCGAGATTCGAATTTTCTTTAATGTTCATTCATTCACTCTATGTCGGCATCTTTTACCCTTCGGGCGAGCCGATCTCACTGCATCTGCTTTGTTGCAGCCCAATCGCGGTGGATGACCACGTCATCACGAGCAATCGAAGAGATCGTGGTGATCTCATGTCCTTGCGCAAAGGCATGGGATTGCCGCTGTCGCTTCGCTCCTCGCAACGACGTCTACAGCAACATCGACTCGTGAATAATCCAGGTTAGTTTGGAGCAATCCTTTATCATCCTGGATGGAAATAATCCATGGAATTCATCGTTGACTGCATGCTCGGGAAATTGGCCAAGTGGCTGAAAATCCTCGGGTTTGATGCAGTCTTTTTCAGCAAAATAGAGGATTCTGAACTCCTTGCCCATGCTCAAAAAGAGAAAAGAATCCTGCTGACCAGAGACAACGGTTTGATCGAGAAGTCCTGTGACATCCGAACTCTCTTCATCGAGAGTGAAGACTGGAATCGCCAGATTGAGCAGGTACTGGATGAGTTTAAGCTCTGGCCGGTTATCCAGCCTTATTCCCGCTGCATTGAGTGCAACACGGAGCTCAAAGATTTGCCGAAGCATCGTGCCAGAAACTTGGTCACGCCGTTTGTTTATGAGAAAGTCGATGCGTTTTCCATCTGTCCCTCCTGCGGCCGGGTTTTCTGGAAAGGGACTCATCATCAGGATATGGAAGTCAAGCTCGAAAAAATACTGAGTAAGAGAAAAAAGAAAAAAAACAAGGCTTCACAAAAAGAATCAAAGAGAAGAGAGTAAGCCTCAACTATCCAACAATAAATCACCTGGATTATTCACGAGCCTAGCTTGCCGTAGACGTCGTTGCGAGGAGAGAAGCGACAGCGGTAATCTCGTGCAATTGGCGATACACTATGAGATCGCCACGCTTTGCTCGCGATGACAATCTAATTAAAGCAATGGTTGGCAGATTTTATGAATAATCCAAGATAATAAAGATTTTAATAATTCATTGATTTCTATCCTCGGGATTATTAAAATTAGACCTAACTTGATTTCCCTCCCTTAAAGAAATGAGGTGAAAAGATGAGCATCATCAGCAAATTGTTTGGAAAATCTCCGTTTGAGCCGCTTTACCAGCACATGATGAAAGTCAAAGAATGTGTGGATTTAGTCAGGCCTTTGATGGATGCATTCCTTGATGGTGAAGACAAGAAGCTCAGAGAAGTTGCGTCTCAAATTTTCAAGGCAGAACACGATGCAGATATGGTGAAGAAAGATATTCGGAATAACCTGCCCAAGAGCATATTTTTACCTGTGGCAAGAGGAGACCTGTTGAGTTTCTTGAAGGAGCAAGATAACATCGCTGACTCCGCAGAGGATTTGGCTGTTCTATTGACGATGAGAAAAACTGCTGTGCCGGAAGAGCTTAAGCCTGAATTAAAGGATTTTGTGGAGAAAGTCCTCGAGACATATGAAGTGGCGATGACCGTTTCCAGTGAAATCAAAGTCCTGGCTGAGACGTCATTCACAGGAGTTGAAGCGCACAAAGTTATGGACTTGATCGAAAAGCTGAAGCTTAAAGAATGGGAAGCGGATAAAGCTCAGATGGAAGCGGCCAAAAAAATGTTCTCGATCGAGAAGAAATTAGACCCTGTCTCTGTAATGATGTGGATGCACATTTTTAATGAGCTCGGGACTCTCGCCAATCATGCTGAAAACGCTGGGGATCGGATGAGGATGATGCTCCACGATAGCTGAAGCACTTCAGCTAAAGATTTCATTTTGTATTCTTTTTTATTTATTAGAGATTGGTGTAGATTGTGATTTTAAAGCTAGAGTAACAGGCTTATATGGATATTAGTCTTCTGACTGTGATTCTTGTGGCTGCCGTAGTCGTCGGCCTTTACAGTGCGATCAACATAGGAGCCAATGATGTGGCGAATGCCATGGCCACTTCTGTGGCGTCCGGAGCTTTAACCATAAAGAAAGCTGTGCTTGTCGCAGGTATCTGTGATATTCTGGGCGCTATCCTGGTTGGAAGCCACGTGGCCAACACGATTCGCAAGGGGCTTGTCGACCCTTTACAGTTCAGTGATAGACCGATTCTTTTTGTCTTTGGAATGCTGGCAGCGGTTCTGGGCTCGGCTCTCTGGGTCAACATCGCTACGTGCTTCAAGCTTCCGGTTTCGACTACTCATTCTATCATCGGGGGAGTAGTTGGATTCGGTCTGGTGAGCGTAGGAATCGCAGGAATAAAATGGAAAATTGTGCTTTATGTAGTTCTAAGCTGGATTATTTCTCCTGTTTTTGGAGGTATCATTGCTTTTACAATATTTTCAATCATTAAAAAATTTATTTTAAGTTCAAAAGAACCTATTGCTCAAACACGGAAAATTGGCCCTTTTTTTGCAGGAATTGTTATCTTCATTCTATCTCTGTCTGTAATTTTTAAAGGACTGAAAAATCTTCATCTGGACCTCCCTTTTATAGAAGCGCTTCTAATTTCACTGGGTCTTGGAGTTGCAGGGTATTTCATCGGAAAGTTTCTTCTCCAAAGGTTCAAGGAGAGAGAGGAAGACCCGTATTACCAGGTTGAAAAGATGGCCAATCCTCTTCAGGTTCTATCAGCTAGCTACCAGGCATTTTCTCATGGCGCCAATGATGTGGCCAATGCTATCGGTCCTGTGGCAGCCATTTGGGCTGTCCTCCAGACTCAGGAAGTCGAAATGAGTGTCTCTGTGCCGATTGAATTATTGCTCCTTGGGGGCGCAGGCCTCGCCTTTGGAGTTTATATGTGGGGTCACCGTGTGATGGAGACAGTGGGAGAGAGAATCACTTCCATCACGCCCACGCGGGGTTTTTCCGCAGAATTCGGGACAGCCACGACTGTACTCCTCTGTTCGAGGTTGGGGATGCCTGTGTCCACCACACACGT
>JGI2173J19968_10001123_pt1 | contig 10604 bp, 9 predicted proteins | sample DeeMarSWOR136_30_FD_19968 | JGI IMG/M metagenome (IMG submission 19968) | reverse complement strand
ATGTTCCTTATCTCTACAATTTTCCCTTTTCTGTCTTCGTATAAATATATTTCTCAATTCCGCGAACTTCATGTTCTGAAAATGTAGAGCTGAATGATTTAGACTACCTTCAAGATAGTTTTGATTTATCCTCGTAAGCAATGGTGTTGCACATGTGGAAAACGCAATGAACTGTTTCACGCATGTGCTGGCAAAACCAAAGGGGATATGGCAAACGTTTAATAATCTTCCTAGAAAAGGATATTTGCTATCAAAAAGGGGAAAGTATAATGCAAAATCGCCCAGCCATAGTTGCTGTTGGTCGAACCAAGTTTGGGGAGCACTATGGAAAGGAGCCAGAGAAGCTTATTGAAGAAGCTTGGCTCGCCGCATCAAACGAATGCGACATAGAACGCAGGGATCTAGAAGCCTGCTATCTTTCAGATTGTTTTCTCCCAATTACGAACAAGTTGGGGTTAGAGGAAGGTTTCCTGTCAGAGCTTACGGAACTTCACGTTCCCATGGAAGTTACGCGTTCAGTCAGCGCCGCCTTGTTGGCTGCTTGTCACGCCATTCAGGCTGGAGCATACAGTACCGTTCTAGTCGGAGGCATAGAGAAGATGACAGATCGCTGGGACAAAATCCGCGACGACCTCATGCTTCTCGATGACCCGTGGAGCTACTATGCTGGCGGCACGCCAGAAACAAACCACGAGCTTATGCTTAGGGCTTACGTAAAAAAATATGGGATAACTGGCGAAAATATTGACAAGCTTAATGTTGCTTTGGCACAGGTCTCCGTCAAAAACCATGCAAACGCCACAAAAAACGCGTATGCCCAGTTCCAGAGAAAGATAACCGTTGACCACGTCCTGAGCGCTAGGAAAGCAGCACAGAAACCGCTAGGGCTTTACGATTTTGCGCCAATTTCCGATGGTGCATCGGCGTTAATCCTCACAAGTGAAGCATGTGCCAAAAAAATGACCGCTCAACCTGTTTACGTTTTAGGTTACTCCTCAGCCACAGACTACTTGAATTTTCCAACAAGAGACGACCTAACGCATTTTACTGCCACCAAAATCGCCATTAAAAACGCCTTGAAAATGGCTGGAAAAACCCCTTGGGACATGCAGGTCGTTGAAGTGTATGACCAGTCTACGGTGATGGAAATGGTGTCTCTTGAAGATTTAGGCTTCTGCGAACCAGGAACGGCTTGGAAAAGCATAAACGAAAGCTGCCAAGATTACAAAGGCTGCTACGAAATAAACGGTAATCAAATTTTCGTTAACATGGATGGCGGCTTAAAAGCGGATGGAAATCCCCTAGGCGCCACTGGCGGCGCTCAAATATTCGAGATTTTCAAGCAGTTGAGAGGTGAAGCTGGTGAACGACAAGTTAAAAATGGTCAGGCACCACCACAATTTGGTTGCGCTCTGGAGTTTGAGGGTTTCGGCACAAAGGCGTACGTTAGCATTTTAGGGAGAGAGTAGAATGAGTAGCGAACCTATAGAGAGACGTGTTTCTTACCTCGGCGATAGACTGAAAGCGTCCTGTTGTCAAATTTGCGGGAAAGAGTATTTTGAGGTAAGAGACTACTGCGGGAACTGTGGCAGAAAAAGCTTCGGAAAGATGACTAGCATCGACCTCTTCTACGATAAAGGAAAACTCGAGTTGTGCACACTTGTCAATGAGCCAACAAACAAGTTCATGAAGTTAGGCAGTTACGTTTACGGTATAGTTTCTTTCCATAATGGGAAAATCCGAGTTCCTGGAAGACTCACAGACCAAATCGTGAACGATGGCGAAACTGTTGATTTTTCAAGCCTTGAAGGCAGAGAAGTTATTCCACGATTCAGAAGACGCTATTCAGTAGGTAGAAGCGAAGTTGTTCCAACAATTTCTTTGGCATTCACTTTAGCTGACGAATATTATCCGCATCAAGAATACAAAGTCGTCCAGCCTAGCAAAGAGTACGATGTGCCTGGTATTGTGGGTTACGGCGTTTACGCTTCACGGTTCAGGATAAAGGAAGGCAACCTCGAGCGCTCGGTTCCCTTCGTTGATGAAGACTCGGTAACCGCCGCGGTTGAGGCTGGAAAACTAGCGCTAATACATTCTGGAGTTGACAGTTCCTTGGTTGGCAAAGTATACGTAGGTTCAGAATCTAATCCTTACGCGGTTAAGCCTATAGCGTCAAAGGTTGCGCAGGTTTTGAAGCTCGGCGAAGAAGATGAGGATGTTCAAGGGGTTGACGCTGTGGACACCGAGTTCGCGTGTAAAGCCGCCTCCAGCATGTTCAAAGATGCCGCCTCCCTCGTCAATTATTCGAAATCGGGCGTAAAGTACGCTATGGTTATCGGCACAGATAATTCTCAAGCAGCGCCCCGAGGCTGCCCAGGCGGCGAGTTGGACCTCTTTGTTGGATACGGCAGCTCCGCCTTCATTTTTGGAAAGTATGATGTTTTAGCTGAAATCGAAGGATGGTATTCATGCACTTCTGACACGCCTGACTTTTGGCGCAGAGACGGTGAGCCGTTTCCAATGCACGGTGGGAGATTCACAGGAGACCCCGCGTACTTTAAGCATGTTAGAAAGGCGACGTCAAAACTGATGGAGAGGCTCAACTTACAAGCAGGCGACGTTGACTATTTTGTTACGCATCAGCCTAACCCTCAGTTTCCAGTTAAAATCGCGAAGGAACTTGGCTTCAAAGACGAGCAATACGCGGTTTCGCTTCAAGTCAACAAGTTCGGCAACACTTACTCGGGGTGTTCACCCATAGGGTTAGCTGCGGTGTTGGATGTTGCTAAGCCCGAAGAGCGCATTTTAATTACCAGTTACGGTTCGGGCGCGGGAAGCGATGCCTACCTTTTCAGAACCACAGGTCAACTTGTCAACAAGAGGCAACGCCAAAAAATCAATGTTAAATTCCAAGCTGAAAACCCTTTTGTGAAGTACGTGGACTACACAACTTACCGGCGACTCAAGCTTGGAATGTAACGAACATTTAATAAATACAAGCGTTGATGTGATAAACGGAGCCTAACAGCTTGGTAGTTAAAGAAGTACTGCGAGTATTATACGCGCCTCATAAGGCATTCAAAGATATAATACAAAAACCAGGATACTTCGGGCCTTTCATTTTACTGCTCATTTTTGTACTGGCGCAAGTTGGCTCCTCTTACGTGACTGGTTCAAGATTGTATATTGAACAGACTATGCCTGTAGGCTTAGAAGCAGATGTGTGGACTGAGAATGCCACGTTGTGGCAAGCAAATCCTGATGTAGTTATAAGCGACAATGGAGTTGACTTTATAAACGGTTCTCAGGCTGTTGCTGGGTTCCCAGATTATTATGGTAATAGCAGCGTTGAATTCGAAGTCAGCGACAACAATGTCCTTCAGATGTCTTTGAATGATTTTGGGAGTCAAGTTGATTGTGGTGCCAACGGCTTCAAGGATGTTTTCTTTAGAGTTAAGATAGTGACGCCCGACGCCGAGCTTGAAAATGTAACTTTAACCTTGTACTCGTTGACAGACTCAAACTTCTTTTATTACGATTTAACCAGTGCCTTCTCCAATAGCATGGTAAACGTTTGGAATAACATATCTGTTCCCGTCGGCTCTGGAGACTGGTTAAGCAACGGGAATCCCAACTGGGAAAACATAACTGGCTTAAAACTAGAATTCGCTTGGTCCAGCAATTCAGACATTGACCTGCGCTTGGACGGTCTATTTTTCAGAGGCAAATTTAAAGCTCAAATTGAATTGGTTGGGGGCATTATTCCATACCTTGCTGCTTCAGCGTTGAATGGCTTTGCCCCGTTTCTTTTTGAATGGCTCATTTTGACGGGACTCATGTACTTGCTAATTAAAGGGTTGAAAGGTAATGTGATATGGCGGCCATTAATGGTGGCGGTTGGGTATGCACTAGTAGTCATAGTTATCCAAACTTTAGTAGTCGCTGTAGTTTACACGACTTTGCCTGATCTATACTATCCGCTGGAATTACTGGCTTACATTTCAGGAGAATTCGAGGTGGCGTTCGATGTCTTATTTAACCAATTAGCCACTGTTAATATGGCGGAGTACATCCTCCAAGCAGTTGTATGGGTGTGGACTGTTGCCTTAGGCACCTTTGTCACTCGTGCCATAACAGGTGACAAGCAAATCGCGGAGCAAGTAAGCATGGGAAAAGTGACTTCGGGCACAGCCACCAGTGGCGAAGTAACACCGTTCAGCTGGATGAAATGTCTTCTGGTGTCAGGCGCGAGCTTGTTTTTGACAATTATAATCTTGGGTTTCCTACTAGGGATATAACTGGCTAAACAGCATCCTGCAGCAGAAACTGCCCTGCTTTTTTAGACGCCTAGTTCATCAAGGAATGCTTAATTTATCGCTCTTACAGCCGCTTGCGTGACGGTTAGCAAGATTTATATGGATTAAAGGGCACTTCTGCAAGTAAAGCCTTAACCAAAACCAGTGCAAAAAGGTGCATGCGGTTGCGGTGAAAGACTGACTATGGAGCGTAAAAAATTTGAATGTTAGGGATTTAAGAAATGGAATGAAACGAGTCACTGTCGAAGCAAATGTAGTGGAAAAAGGTGAAACCCGCGAAGTTAGATCCAGATACAAAGATGAAACTTACCAAGTAGCCGATGCTACAGTTGCAGACGAAACGGGAAGCATAAAACTGACCCTTTGGAACGAGCAGATAGACCAAGTGAACGTCGGTAACAAGGTTAAAATAGAAAACGGTTACGTGACTAGCTTCAAGGGTGAAGTTCAGCTTAACGTTGGAAGATACGGAACGTTAACTGTTGAATAAACCGCCCAAAATAAACCGCATTTTTTCGCTATCAACAGAGGTGAAAATATGGACGAGCAAAGAGTCGGCAGCAGTTTTCCTCCAAAACCAGTTGAAGTTGGCAAAGAATACGACGTTGCCATTCAAGAAATGAGCCGAAGAGGCGAAGGCATAGCCCGAATACAAGGCTTAGTAGTTTTCGTTCCGAACACGCAAAATGGCGACCACGTTAAGATACGGGTAACCCGCATAAGCCGAAGGTTCGCTGAAGCCGAAGTTATCGGCAAAGAAGAAGCCGAAGAGAAAGAGAAAACCGAAGAATAAGCAGAACTATTTCTTTTTGAAAAAGAGCCAATTTTTCTTATCTTTTAATCTTATCAGCACATAAGCGCCGCTCAGCTTGGCGCCGTCAATTTCCACAATGAGCTTGTCCTCTTTCCTGTCGATTAGATTATAGTTTCCTTTGTCCCAAATTTCCACCGTGCCAGCGCCATATTCGCCTTCAGGTATTGTGCCTTCAAAACTTGCGTATTCAACCGGATGATCTTCAACCTGCACCGCTAGTCTCTTCACGCCAAGCGAAGTCGGCGGCTCTTTGGGGATCGCCCAGCTTTTCAGCACACCATCCATTTCCAACCGCAAATCAAAGTGTAAATGCGATGCGTCGTGCTTCTGAATCACGTAAATTCTACGCTCGCTCACTTTTGCCTCGCCTTTAGGTTCATTTGTTTTCTGAAAGTCGCGCTTTCTTCGATATTCCTTCAGGCTCAATTCTTCTCCATAATTAGCGGAGGCTAACAACTATAATACCTTTCTGCTCTCAACTTGTCTTCAAATCTTCCATGAACTCTGCCAAATCCAGTGTGGCAAACCCGTTTTCATCACCGAGTTTCTGTTTTGCAGGCGGTCTGTCCATGTAAAAGGGTATCCTGCTTGATATGCGCTGTTGGAAAGTTGGCTCCAACTCATTCTTGTAGAAGACGCCTATGGGAATTCTATCTCCCCATTCCCGTGCTTTGTCCATCGCCGCCATTTTCTTCTTGAAATCTTCAGACCATTCGCGCACGTTCGGGTCAAAGCCTGTTTCTTCCAGCTTGTAGAGTCTAGATTGCGGTTTTCCGTTTGCGTCTTTTCGGTCTTCTCCAGCATACCAAGCCTTAGTGGTTACGTTGTTGTACGTGGGACACGGCTGCAAACAATCTATGAACGCCAAGCCTTTATGTTGAATGGCTTGTTTTATGATGTCTTTCAAGTGCCTAACGTCATAAGCGTATGACCTTGCCGCGAACGTGAAGCCTGAGATTATTGCCAATCCAATGCTGTTCACTGCTTCGTTGATGTTCGGCTTCGGCAACGACTTCGTTTGGATGCCGAGCCGCAGCGTGGGCGACGCCTGCCCTTTCGTCAGCCCGTAAACGCCGTTGTTGTGGATTATGTACGTCATGTCCAAGTTTCTTCTTCCAGCGTTTACGAAGTGGCCTGCGCCTATGCCGAGGCCGTCGCCGTCTCCTCCGATGGCTAAAACTTCCAAGTTGGGGTTTGCAACTTTGATTCCCATGGCGAAGGGCAACGTTCTACCATGCAGTGTGTGAACACCGTACGCTTTAACGTTATGAGCCTCTTTGCCAGAGCAGCCTATGCCGGAAACCATCACGATTTGGTGGGGTTCCAAGCCTAATTCAGCGAAAGCCATTTGCAACCCGTTCATTATGCCGAAGTCACCGCAGCCTGGACACCAGTCCGCGTAAACCTGAGGCACTCGGAAATCGGATGGTTTAAGACCCAAACATCAACACCTCCCTTTCAGAAGCCTTGTCAGTTAATATAGCCTTAAGCGCTTCGTGCACTTCAGTGGTGGTCATGGGTCGCCCCGTGTATTTTAACACGTGATAGTTTGGGGCGATGCCTGTTTGTTCTTTTATTATTCCGCCCAGCTGTCCTGAGAAGTTATCTTCAACGTCTATTATCCGTTTTTTGCCTTCTAGGGCTTTTTTCACTTCTTCGGTTGGAAGCGGATGTATCAGCCGCACCTGCATGAAGCCTATGTTGAAGCCTTCCTGTTTCAGCTTTTCCAGCGATTCGATTATGGCGCCTTTGGGTGAGCCCCAACTTACCACGATGTTCTCTGAGTCTGTGTCGCCATAGAACTTCAGTTTATCTTCAACTGGAACTTCCTTCTTGACTAATTCCAGCTTCCGCATTCGTTTCTCAACCATGAGCCGCCTGTTTAAGGGTTCCTCGCTGATGTGCCCGATCTCGTTGTGCTCGTCTCCAGTGTACCAGTGCACGCCGTTCTTTGCGCCAAGCACCACTCGCGGGGAGACGCCTGTTTCTGTGAAGCGGAAGCGCTTGTATTCCTTGCCTTCCAGTTCCTTCTCCGTAAGTATCTCGCCTCGGTCAATTTTGAATTTGCCATAGTCGAAGACTGGGTATGTCTGTGAACAGTTCGCCATAGCTTTATCGAGTAAGTGAATCACGGGCGTCTGGTACTTTTCTGCGAGGTTGAACACTTTTGCAGCGTCATAAAAGCATTCTTGGATGTCTCCAGACGCAAGAATTATGCGGGGAAATTCTCCGTGGCCAGCGTGCATGGCAAATCTCAAGTCAGCTTGGCCGTTCCGAGTGGGCAAGCCTGTTGCAGGAGCGCCTCGTTGATAATACGTTATCACCAGCGGTACTTCGTTGTTTCCCGCCCAGCTTAAGCCTTCTGCCATTAGCGAAAAACCTGGTCCAGACGTTGAAGTTGCTGCTCTCGCCCCAGCCAACGCGGCGCCTGACGCCGAGTTTACGGCTGCAATCTCATCTTCAGTTTGGATTACAACTATGGCTTCGTCTTCTCCTCTACTTGTTTTCATGATTTGGTGGGCTTCCAAGTATTCGCTTTCGTCAGCCGCAGGCGTGATAGGATAGTATGTTTGCACGCGGCATCCGCCGAGGACTTTGCCCATGGCAACTGCTTGGTTTCCAGTAAGGAAGAGGCGCTCTTCGTTAACTTCGGTTTTTTCAAGCCTGTGCTTAAACGTGTTTTTGAAGTGTTCTTCCGCATAGTCGTATGCGTGGTTTAAAGCCAGCACGTTCATTTCAACGATTTTTGGTTTTGCTGAGAAAGTGGCTCTCACGGCTTTTTCCGCGAGGCGTCTGTCATACTTGAAAAGTGCGAAAGAGACGCCTATGGTTAAGATGTTTATCATTCGTGTAATCTTGCTTATTTTCTCTATTCCAAGCTTTGCGCCAATCTGGTTAAGCAAATTCATATAAGGCACGGGGAAAACGTGAACGTTTTTCTGTTTTGCATGGTTAAGCCAGTCGTTCAGGGTTTCGCCAACGTTATTTTCCTTCATGAATTTGGTGAGTTCAGCTTTGAATTCTGGGGGTAACGTTGGTATATTGAGAACTTTGGTGTTCATCTGCTGTGAGTCTATTATTATGCCGCCTTCGGGGACGACTTCGTTTATGTGTCTTACTGCTGTTTCAGCGTCGAATGCCGCCAGCAAGTCCACATCGTTTACGTTCGCTAGAATCTCTTTCGGTGATATGCGCAGGTGAAAGTAGCTGTGCAGCCCTTTTATGTTAGAGTGGTACTCCCTTCTCCCAAAAACATAAAGACCACCGTAGCCGCAGGCTTTTCCAAAAATGTTTGCTGCGGTGTCCACGCCGCTTCCTTGTGCTCCACCCGCCATCCAATTTATACTATCGAATGCCATTTCTTTTTCACAACCAAATAATAGTGGGCGAAGAATGAGGTTTTAGCCGCCGCCTGTTGCCCTGCCGTAGCCGGTGCAGCAATCGCAACCCGCAGTTTCGCCGCAGTATGGGCATGCGCACTTGCAGTCGTCAATGAATTCTCCGCATCTGTCGCAACGAGGCAGTTCGCTTTCTTCTTTTACCATCAAGTTCGCCTCTGCTGCATTTTACTTTCGTGCGCTTGCGAATTAAGCTTTCGGAAAGCAACTTTAAAGTATATAAAGGGGGGTATAAGTCTCCGAGAGCAACAAAAGAGCGAGAACGTGACAATAAAAAAAGGTTGAGTGTAAGATTTTATCTTACGTAATCGTTAAAAGCCCAGTAGTGTTCTTCTTCTTGCCTGACTATTTCTTCAAACATGTTCCTTGTCGTCGTGTCTCCGCGCTTCATCGCTTCAGCGATAATTTGCCTGTAAAGCACTATGGCAATGTTTTCAGCTTCTTGGTCTAGCTTCACAAAGTCATCGGTGGTCTCACCAACCTGTGGAACTGGGTCTGGACTAACCGTGCATTCGCCTTCAAGCAGGTAAATTCTTTCGCTGATCTTTTCAAGGTGCTCCATTTCCACCAGAAAAATAGTTTTCAACAGGTCGCTGACGACTTTGGCTTTGTTAGCTTCAGTAACCACCTCAAGCGCTGAAACCTTTTTGCGTAAGGCTAGCAAACTGGCTTTCTCATGCTGGTTCGTGTATTGTANTATCGCTGAGATTTCAGCCGCAACCGCCCTGTTCAGCAAAGCNAAGTAGTCGTCAGTGAATATTTTGCGCCATTCAGATACAGGCGTTTCGGCTTCTTNTGGCTCGTCTTTCATGTTCNCGTACTCTTGGAACTTGAAAAGGTGCTGCTCCTCTGCTAAATAGATCTTTTGGAACAATTGACGAGTTGTCCGATCTCCAATTTCTACTGAAGCCTTGATAATCTTGCGGTACAACGCAAGTGCCTCCTCTTCCGCTTTGACGCCGAGCTTTGCGAATTCACTTAAGCTGTTCCCTATTACGGGTTTATCCGCCTTTGTCGTCGCTGATCCTCCAAGATAGTAAATTCGCTCCATTATGTCGGCAGCATGCTTCATTTCTTCTATGGCGATTTCTTTCAGAAACTTTCCAACAGCTTCGTACGTGGTCTTATCGAGTAGAATGTTCTCAGGAATTACTTTGCGCATCAGTTTTTCCATCTTTGTGTGCTGCAGCATGTACTGAATTGAAACTTGGATTTCTCGTGAAACCGCTTGATTTAACAGACTAATATACTCAGATGTTGCTTGGACAGCCATAATTAATCATGTCTCCTTTGACTATGAAGAGTGTAATCACTAAGATATAAAAAGATTTTTTATTCCTTTCTCCAAGAAAATTGGCGGCGCCTTTTGGCTCCAAATTTTTTCTCTCACAAACTTGTGACACGTTAAGTCCTGTAACTAACGTTTTATGCCTAGAAACCCATAACACAAGCAAGCCTGTTCATGGTCTTGTTTTTTATATGGAAAAATAGAAAAATGGGAGGGAAATAAACCTCTAAGGGTGCTTTATTTCTTCTTTGCGGCCTTTTTCTTCTTTTTTTTGGCAGCTTTAGGCACGATATTGACCTCAAAACTATAATTATCTTCAATTTATATTTAAAATTTGCTAAAGCCGTCGCTTCGTGACGCCCCTACATAAAGTCATGTGGAAACGGTTCTTAATGGCAAAATAAGAGCTTTTTGCTCTAATTAGGCGAAAAAAACCTAAAAGCGGTCATTTGGAAATTTAACTTGGATGCATTGCTCCGTCCAAGTTTTTAGCGAGATTGGCTCTCAAGATGTTCATTTCTTCATTTCAAGACGTTTGAGTAGATACGGTAATGCTTTTGTAACCACAAGTTTTTTATAGGCTATGTAAAAACTTACACAGCAATGAAAAAAACTTCCAACGATGAAAGGGCTTAAGAGTGAGCGACTTCAGCAAAATCAGTAACAGAACCAAAATCACCGCATTCTTGATTGTATTCTCCGCGCTCTACGCAGCACTACGACCTGTACCTTTAGGACCAATGATTGGTCTATCATCAACATTTTCAGTTTCGGATTTCCTCGCTACG
>JGI2173J19968_10001117_pt1 | contig 10631 bp, 8 predicted proteins | sample DeeMarSWOR136_30_FD_19968 | JGI IMG/M metagenome (IMG submission 19968) | reverse complement strand
TAAATTGGGGTGAACGGTGGGATTTGAACCCACGATCTCCAGGGCCACAACCTGGCGCCTTAACCACTGGGCTACGCTCACCACAACCACAGATATTATACTTTACAATGGCCGCCACTTTCAATCTTGAAAACGAGACTTTTTGGCACTTCATTGTTGGGTGAAGCTAATCATACAAACCCAGCAAACATGCTATAATTATCCTTCTCTAAATTGCCATCCGAGTAGAAGCCATGAGAATTTGCCTCCTGACTTATAGGGGAAATCCTTACAGCGGCGGGCAAGGTATTTATATTTACTATCTCTCGCGTGAGTTCGAGCGGATGGGTCATGAGGTGGAGGTAATCGCCAGCGCACCCCTCCCCGAAGTGAGCGAAGGCGTAATTCTACATCAGCTCAAAAGCTCAAGCATATATCATCCGGGAGACTCTTTCAGGAGAAACCTCCCCAAAGTCAGGAAGCCCGTTGATTTGTATGAACTCTGCGCCAGCCGCCTGGGAGTCTTCGCCGAGCCCTGGGCATTCAGTTTCAGAGCTTATGCCAAGATAAAAGAGCTCTGTAAACGGCGCCGCTTTGACATTATCCATGATAATCAAGGCCTTGGTTACGGGCTCCTCTTGATGAAAAAGTTGGACATACCAGTAATAGCTACCATACACCATCCCCTCCCTATAGACAGGCAGGCTGACCTGGAGCAAGCCAATGGATTCAGGCAAAGATGGAGAATTAAGAGATTTTATTCTTTTATCCGCATGCAAGCTTTCGTTGCCCGGCGACTGGACCGAGTAATCACGGTGTCTCAAAGCTCCGCCAGTGACACAAGGCGTTTTTTTAAGGTGCCTGCTGATAAATTGAGGGTGGTCTACAATGGCATAGATACCGAAATTTATAGTATCAGTGAAGAGGCAAGCCAAGACCGCGATGGCTTAATCATGGTCGCCAATACAGACGATAGGAAAAAGGGGGTACTGTATCTACTTCAGGCACTGCAAATGCTCAGAGAGGACGGGATAAAGCTAACCATTGTAGATGATGCCGAACGGCATTCTTCATATATAGAAGATGTTGGGCCACTACCTTCATATGGTTTGAAACTGGTAAAGAAGCTCAATTTAGACGGGATGGTGCACTTCACCGGGAGGCTAACGCACAAGGAACTAGCACAGCGTTACTCCGCTGCCCAAATAGCAGTAGTGCCCTCCCTTTATGAGGGTTTCGGGATACCTGCTGCCGAGGCCATGGCCTGTGGCACTCCCGTTATCGCCACCACTGGTGGGGCACTGCCTGAGGTGGTAGGCGACGCTGGTATTCTAGTACCTCCAAGAAGCGCTGATACCCTAGCTACTGCAATTAAACAGTTGCTCAATGATAAGGAGGCACAACGGCAGATGAGCGAGGCAGGGAAGAAAAGAGTGAGAGAGAAATTCAATTGGGAGCAAGCAGCCAGAAAAACCCTCGAAGTCTACCAAGAGGTACTGACAACAAGATGATTACTGTAGAACCTGACCTTCTGGGTATTGAGGACGGGGACATTACTTTGGATGCCGGCTGCGGTAATGGCAGGCACTCCTGGGAAGTCTACGACAAAAATCATTCCTCTATCGTGGCCTTTGACATCGACACAGTGTGCCTTGAAAAGAACAAATATATGTTAGACTCATTAAAGGAACAAAAGGAAATTGAGGGCAACTATCATCTTCTCATAGCAGATGTGAAGAAGCTACCATTCAAAGATGGCAGCTTTAATAAGATTATTTGCTCTGAAGTCCTGGAGCATATTCCCGAAGACAAGATTGCAGTTGATGAATTAATTAGAGTACTGAGCAAAGATGGTGACATCGGGATTAGCGTGCCGCATTATTTTGCTGAGTCTATCTGTTGGAAGTTATCTAGAGATTACTATGGTTTCCCCGGTGGTCATATCAGAAAATACAAAACTCGCCAGCTGCTCGATCTTGTGGATACTGCTGGCTTATCCGTTTATACTATTCGCCACAGACACGCCTTGCACTCTTTTTACTGGGTGCTTCGCTGTGTTTTCGGCATCAAAAAGGAAAAGGCACTGATTCCTTCCTTATATAACAGGTTCCTGGAATGGGACTTGCGTGTTAACCACAGGGTCTTCCGCTGGCTGGAAGGGTTATTAAATCATTTGTGCCCCAAGAGTATTGCCATATACGCCAGGAAGAAACAAGAGCCCACAATAGGTGCGAAATAGACTCACACCGCTACGGTGGTCGGGGCATTTTTCTAACACACCAAAGTCAGTGGTTCAAGTCCTCTGCCACCCGATAGAAAGTAGTTCCGGCTTCTGGTTAAGTAAAATAGAGAATAAGCGCCATCACTCCAACTAATATCAGGAAGATGCCCACCAGATAATTGAGGATTTTAGGAAAAATCATTATCAGGATACCGAAGACAAGGGCGATGATTCCTCCTACGAGACTTAATCTAGGTAGTGAACCAAACACGCCAAACATATATAATTATCACCTCCTGTAATTGAATTACCACCAGTATGCCATGAACACAAATATTTCTGCAATAGGTACATCCACCACCGCTATCAAGCTGGCTTTGTCAAACGACAAAGTTGAACTGTGCCGTTCCTCCAAGTAAAATAACAAATATCATGATTGGATTCGAGCATATCAGGAAAATATCCCGGACATCCCCGTCTAAAATAGTGCTTCTAATAATAGACGGCGTCGGCGGTCTACCTGATCCCAAAACCGGTAAAACAGAACTGGAGTCAGCCAGAAAGCCCAACCTGAATCGCATAGCCAAAGACTCCCTGTGCGGGCTCATTGACCCTGTCAGCCCAGGAATTACGCCGGGGAGCGCACCGGGACACCTGGCAATCTTTGGTTACGACCCTGTCCAATATAATATCGGGCGGGGAGTGGTGGAAGCTCTGGGAATAGATTTAGAACTGAAGCCAGATGATATCGCGGCTCGGGGTAATTTCTGCACGGTTGATGACAAGGGAATCATTACACATAGGAGGGCAGGACGGATTTCCACAGATAAGAATACCCTTTTATGCCGCTTATTAAATAAGATCACCATAGATGGGGCTGAGATTTCCGTGCTGCCGGTCAAAGAACATAGATTTGTACTCATCCTCCGAGGCGAAGCTTTATCTCCTGAGCTAGCAGATTCTGACCCACAGCAATTAGGGCTGGCCCCCAAAAAGATAGAGGCATTATCGCCGCAGGCACAAAAACCGCGATAATTGTCAACGAATTTGTGTCTCAAGCAGGAAGCATCTTGCAAGAGGAGACCCGCGCCAACATGGTGCTTCTCCGTGGCTTCTCTCGCCGACCCGACATCCCCTCCATGCCTGAAATTTACAAGTTAAAGCCGGCAGCCATCGCTACGTATCCTATGTACCGGGGGTTGGCCAGGTTGGTGGGGATGCAAGTATTGCCAGGGGGTGAAAGCATAACAGAGCAAATGAATAGCCTACGCCGCCACTATGCCGATTATGATTTTTTCTTCGTCCACTTTAAGAGCACCGATGCCAGAGGAGAGGACGGCGACTTCCAGGCTAAAGTTCAGGCCATCGAGGAACTCGATAATGCCCTCCCCAGCTTGCTCAGCTTAGACCCAGATGTCCTGGTTATCACTGGAGACCACTCCACCCCGGCAACCCTAGCCATGCATAGCTGGCATCCAGTGCCTTTCATGCTAAAATCCAAATGGTGCCGCCCTGATAATGTCACTGAGTTCTCGGAACGAGCCTGCCTTGATGGTGGTATGGGGCGTTTCCCGGCTACGGAAACAATGTCCTTAGCTATGGCTAATGCTTTGAAACTGGATAAGTTTGGTGCCTAGCAAGAAAGCACTAAGCACGAAATCCGAAATCCTAAATAAATACAAAGCACAAATGACCAAAATTCAGAAGAATAAGTTTCAATATTTAAATTTCGAATTTTGGATTTGTTTAGGATTTAGAGATTAGAAATTAGGACTTCTCCGTCTCGGGTGGAGTCGCCTCCACTAAACCTGCTTGTTGTAGTGCTTCCATAAGGCGGGCAGCTCGAGGATAGCCAATACGAAGACGGCGCTGTAAGAAAGAAGTGGAGATATGCTTATATTCCTGTACCAAACGCTTTGCCTCTTCCAAAAGAGGGTCAGGGGGACCAGCTATTTGTGCACTTAATGGGCGCTCAACCACTTCATCAAAGTCGACAGAGCTCGTCTCAATCTGCCGCTGGTTACCCCAGAAATACACCAGTCTCTCGATCTCAGTATCAGAAACAAAGCTTCCTTGAAGACGTTTAGGCTTACTAGCTTCAGTAGGCATGTAGAGCATATCCCCTCTACCCAGCAATTTCTCAGCACCCACCATGTCAAGTATGGTCCTGGAATCTACGTGAGAGGTAACGGCGAAACTAATTCGGGTAGGGAAGTTAGCTTTAATAAGCCCAGTAATTACATCTACTGAAGGGCGTTGTGTAGCTACGACGAGATGAATGCCTGTCGCTCGAGCCAACTGAGCTAACCGACAAAGCGAATGTTCCACCTCATCGAAAGCTGTCATCATTAAATCAGCCAGTTCATCAATGATGAGCACCAAATATGGTAACTCTTCTCCAGGTGAGCGGTCTTTGTTATAAGCCTCGATATTGCGTGCTCCCGCCTGAGCAAACTGACGATACCGACCATCCATCTCTTGATTAAGCCATTTTAAGGCCTTTATCGCCTTATCGGTATCCACAACCACAGGGGCAAGTAGATGTGGTACTCCGTTAAATGTCACTAACTCCACCCTCTTGGGGTCAACCATGATGAACCGAACGTCGTCAGGGCTGTTGTGTAAAAGCAAGCAACAAATAACAGAATTAAGACAAACAGTTTTGCCACTGCCAGTAGATCCAGCAATAAGCAAATGTGGCATCCTGGTTAGGTCTCCCGCCATCGCCTCACCACCGGCACCTTTACCCAGAGCGATAGCCAGCTTGGAACGGGCTTTAATTTTTTGAAAAGCAGCGCTCTCTATCGCACCACGAAGGGCAACCGAGCCAAACACAGTGTTAGGAACCTCAATGCCCACCACCGATGCCCCGGGCACAGGAGCCTCAATTCTGATGCTGGGAGCAGCCAAGGCTAAAGCTAAATCATTGCCCAAAGAGGTAATACGGTCTACCCTTACCCTGGTCCTGGATACTTCTTCCAGTTTCGTTTCATAGCTACCATTCCTCCCCTTCTCTCTTACTTCTTTATACTTCCTGTCCCAACCAGGCTCAACACCAAACTGTGTCACGGTGGGACCCATGTTTACCTGTACAACCTTGGCTTCTACACCATAGCTCGCTAAAGCTTCCTCAATCAATCGCGCTCGTTGGTCAATGTCTGCTCTGTCCAATTTCACCTCAGTGGGCTTGTCCAGGATATCAATCGGTGGAAGATTCCACCCTCCAGGGGTGAGAATTGGTTCGTGTTCTGATTGCCAAACCGGGGAAGAGGGAGGTATAACAGGCTTTACCTCCACCGCACTAACTGCCTCTACTTCAAGCGATGTGGCTTCGCGAGGTATAGCTTTGACAGGAGCTCGCTGGCGGAAAATAAACTCAGAAGCGCGCCTATAAGCTTTGCTCAAGAGACGCCAGCCATTCTTAGCAACATCCCATGACTTTCGAGGGATGATGAAAACAATTCCCAGCAGGACAAGCCCGGCTACCCGAAACCCACCCACGACATTTGAATCGCCTATTAAGCTTTGCCCGAATCTTCCTCCCAAGGCGGAAAACGAAAGGATTCCCCAGACAGCAAAAGCCACGCTGATGCCCCCGAGAACCCAATTCCACCTATGTTTCACAACAGAAAACTGCCGCCGCCATGCCACCCAGACCAGCAACCCCACAGCAACGGCTATTATTATCAGTCCATAACCAAACAATGCGACGATGCCTTCCCATAACACATACAGCAAGACTACTATTACGACAATCAGGATAAGCCTTCGTACCACCGGTAAAGCGATGAAGCTGAAGAATCGCTTCCATGCTGGTCGGCTTTCTTTTGTTTTCCTCCCGGGATTAGATCTACTTCTTGATTTAGACACGGAGTTATGCCCCTAGCTCGTCAGTTTCATCTTACGGAAATTCTAATATCTAAATCCTAAACAAATTCCAAATCCTAATTTCAAAATTCAAGGCCTTTATGTTTTGATCATTTGGGTTTTGATGAGAAGAATTAAGTTTTTTTCTTATCTTTTGTTTAATATTTCGTATTTAGTGCTTAGGATTTTCTTTTTACCTCCACAACCACGGGAATGATGATAGGACGACGATGAATTTGCTCATAAAAGAATCTGCTCAGGGAATCCTTTACTTTGGCATCAACGAAGCTTGGTTTGTTTAAGCGTCCTCTAGAAACGAATCCTCTTCTTCCGTCCTCTAGAGCAGCTAGCAACACATCTCGGCCTTTTTCAATCAATGTCTGTTCCTCTCCAGCATCAATAAAGCCGCGCGTTATAATGCGCGGCCTTTCAGCCAGCTTACCACTTTCAGCATCAACAACAACGGTCACCACAACGACGCCGTCTCGCGAAAGTAACTTGCGGTCCCGAAGTACGGCGCCATCCAGCTCGCCTGTTATCAGACCGCTCACATAGATAACTCCGACACGGGTTTTAGCAACCACCTTTCCTGAATCCCGTCCGAGCTCAAGGACATCCCCATTCTCAAGGACAAAGACGTTGTCTTTGGGTATACCCATACTTCGAGCTAAGCTGGCATGCAAGCTTAGATGGCGATANTCCCCATGAACAGGAACAAAGAATTTNGGCTTCACCAAACTAAGCANAAGNTTCAACTCCTCCTGACTACCATGCCCGTGGACATGCACCTGAGCCAGCTTGTCATAGATTACATTGGCACCTTGACGGAATAGGCTGTCTGTTGTCTTGCTAACCANTGTCTCATTNCCGGGAATAGGAGTTGCTGAAATCACCACGGTGTCNCCAGAGACTATCTGAACTCGACTNCTGGGNTCACGATTGGCCATGCGCACCANNGCNGANGTGGGCTCACCTTGACTTCCTGTGCTTAACACGATAACTCGATTGTGAGGCAAGGTCTTAAGNTCGTCCAGGCGGCACATAATGTTGGGGGGNGCAGTAAGATAACCTGTTTTCAATGCCATGCTCACTATCTCTTTCATNCTGCGCCCGATGATAAATACGCGCCGACCATTTTTGACAGCAACATCGAATACNTGCTGCACCCGAGATATGAGAGAGGCAAATGTAGTTACGATTACCCTCCCCTTTGCCTCACTTACAATCCGATCTAAAGTATCGCTAACTAACCTCTCAGACGGAGTATATCCGGGAAGCTCGGCATATGTTGAGTCAGAAAGAAGAAGCAAAACACCCTTTTCCCCTAGGGAAGCTAACTGGCTAAAGTTAGTAGCCTCGCTAATGACCGGGGTATAGTCGATTTTGAAATCACCACTGTGAACTACAATTCCCAGGGGAGTGTGAATCACCAACCCCACAGAATCAGGGATACTATGGCAAACAGAGAAAAACTCTATGGTGAAATTACCTAGTTTAATCCTGCTCCCCGGGCTAACTATATTCAATTTTGCGTTAGTTCTTACCCCCCGTTGCTTGAGTTCTACGAGAATCAGCTCTCGAGTGAACTTGGTAGCATAAACGGGAGGGGTGAGCTGGGATAAGATGTAAGGCAGCGCTCCAATGTGGTCTTCGTGCCCATGAGTAATCACTATCCCCCTTAAGTTTTTCTGTCTCGCTAAAAGATAGCTAATATCCGGGATAAGCAAGTCAACTCCCAGCATCTCCTCGCTGGGGAACATAAGCCCGGCATCGATGACGACTATGTCATTGCCACATTCCAGTGCCATCATGTTCTTGCCGATTTCACCTAATCCGCCTAGAGGAATGACTCTTAATTTATGTGGTGACATGGTTCTTTTGCTTCCTTTCACTCAGGACATGGTTCTAAAACAGGCTTAATTGGTGAGATTCAATCGCATCTTGAAGCAGTTCCTTACCTTGAGCTAATATCTGGGGGATTTTGAGCATATCCGTTTCGATGGTCCGTCGTAGAGAGCCTTGATGGAGAGCCGCTGCCGGATGATATACGGGATAATAAATGACATCTCCTGATTTGCGCGGCTTACCATGAATCTTGCCTATACTCTCATTGGGGAAATACCGCGCTAAAGAGTAACGTCCCAAGGTAATAATCATTTGGGGCTGAATTATCTCTATTTGACGGTCTAGCCATTTGCGACAGCTTTGTATCTCTGCTGGCAGCGGGTCACGGTTCTGGGGCGGACGGCACTTAATCACATTGGCAATATAAACTTCCTCTCGTCGTAACCCAATTGAGGCTAACAGTTGGTCCAGGAATTGCCCGGCCGGCCCGACAAAGGGACGCCCTTGCTGGTCTTCGTGCCATCCCGGCGCTTCACCAATAAAAAGTAAGTCCGCGTCCTCAGCCCCCTCCCCAGGTACCACCTTAGTGCGATACTTAGCTAGCTCACAATCTTGGCAAGCTATAATTTCCTCACAGAGTCGAGCTAAAGCTGACATCTAAGGCGATGGTAGCATATCTACCTTCGTCGGTCAATTTAGGTTCTTTGTAGACCAGGAATGCTCAACCTATTTACTCTTCCTCCTCATCCTCATCCTGTTCCCAAATAGGCTCGGTGAACTGGTCAATAAATTCCGCCGTAACTCTCTTCGCTATTCTATCCATCTCCTCGTCTACTTGCTCGGCCAGATGCCCAAGCTCGGTCAAGTCGAGTTTAGTTCCTAACATTTCAGTCAGAACACGAAGCACAGCCAGCGAGGCTTTGGGATTTGCTATTTGCGTGGCATACGCTGGGACTTCGCCCAGCAAGCAAATGCCTTCCATCCCCCTTTCTTTAGCCATGCCCAATATCAATCCGTTCAATCCAGCGATGCGAAGGTTGCCTCTAAGAACCACATTATGCTTGCTTAACTCGTCAATTAAATTGGCAGTTGTAGCCGCTCCCCAAACTTTCATCTCTTCACTATGGTGGACACGTGTTACCGCAGCAGCACAACTATATACCCTTGCCACCTTAAGCTTCTGCGCCACATCCAGAACACAGTTAACCAGCTCATATCCTTTGAAACCGGGCTGTTCTTCACCGATAAAAATTACCAGGCCTTTCTCCGCCTTAGCAGACTGCCAATAATAAAATTTGCTCTCAGGAAAACGAGGGCTGTCAACCACATTGTCTCTGACTGTGACACCCACCGGTTCAAAGAAGTTAATAGGTTCAATCTCCCCTATTTCTACGGCATTTAGTTTTTCCACAATATACTTCGCTGCAGTTAGGGAAACGTCGCCAATGCCAGGCCAGGACGCCAGCATGGAACAACTCTTAGGGCGTGGTTGCTTATGAAGTCTTATTACGTCTTTCGTATCCATCTTAGCTTCCCTTGGTCGCCACCGATACGTTAGAGCAATACAAAGGAGGAGTTTGCAGAATCCCACCAACCCACCTTGCTTCCTGCCCTACGCCCAGAAGCTTGTTTAACACCTGATATACGTTACCGGCAATCATAGTATCCTTCACTCTCCCCACCATTTTACCATTCTCTACCTTGTATCCCAGCAAAACGTTGCCACCGAAGTCACCACCCAGAAGATTACCCTGTCCAGCACCCATGACTTCCTCCACAATCAATCCTTCTTTCATGTCCTTCACCATCGCCTCGAAAGAAACATCACCTCCCCCTAAGATAAGAGAGCTTATAGAAGGATTGGGAAAACCACCTGCTCGCCTGCCGTTACCGGTACTGCGCGTGCCAGCTAAAGCTGCCGTCTGCAAATCATAAAGAAAATTCGCGACCACCCCATCTGTAACAAGCGGTAGACGCTGGCTGGGTACCCCCTCATCATCAAAAGGATAACTCCCCACGCCGTAAGCTATGGTAGCATCATCCCACAAGCTCAATTTTTTATCAAAGACCTGCTTCCCTAGTTTATCTCTTAAAGGTGAAGACCCCTCGAGGACTGCTTTACCGTTAAACGCCATCACTAGAGGCCCTAACAAAGCAGTAGCTACTCCACGAGGTGTAAAAATTATCGGCAGCAACTTCGTGGACACGCTAGCTTTTTCCTTAGCCATTTCCAGTTGCCATATCACCCTCTCAGCCAGGTTATCGCTCCCGATTAAATCGGGACGACAGGAGCTTTCACTATCACCTACCCAAAGTAAGTCTGTATCCCGAACAAGAACGCCGTCCAGGCTAAGGCTAAAAAAGCTCCTGTCATACTCTCCTTCCCCACCTCGAGAATTAACTAAGGAAATAGAACTCGTCCTCTTGGTTACCTGAGCATCGCAAAGGATGTCAGGAGTATGCCCCTTAATCCTGGCTATAAGCTCCTTCCCGATATCAATCATCCTCTCCATAGCTATTCCTTCCACTTTAGGGTCGAAGATGCGCAATTCCGAGTAGTCCTGGGAGGAAGGAAATTGAAAACTGGCTGTGCTCCCAAATTGAGAGGTTTCCACGGCCATGTCCACCAAAGCTTCCCAACCACCTCCACCACTAGCAATAGCAAAGCCAATTCTGCCTTCCCTGAAAATTCGCAAGGCAATACTGTTACCTTCCTTGG
>JGI2173J19968_10001116_pt1 | contig 10637 bp, 9 predicted proteins | sample DeeMarSWOR136_30_FD_19968 | JGI IMG/M metagenome (IMG submission 19968) | reverse complement strand
ACACTCTTGAACAGAGGGAAGAGCCGAAAAACGTTGAGGCGATAACTTGTCCACACTGCGGCACCTCAACCCCGGCAGATTCAAGTTTTTGTGCCAAATGCGGAAAGAAACTTTAACTTGTCTCTTCGCATTGGTCGTCAAATCTGTTTGCAGTGGAGATATCTCCCGCAAACCACATTTTTTTGCTTTTCAATTACGTGAGCGAAGGTCAAGAGCAATCCTGAGGATTCGGCTCATCCCCTAAGATCATACTCGCTTCGCTGATCATCTAGCAAACAGAATCCATGCCAACAATTCCTCAGGTGGAAAAGGTGGTCGCTGCTGCCAGTCGTTTCTTTGTCCTTGTCCCGAAAAAACTGGAGACAAAGACAATAAAGCAGCGGTGAAGGGTGCCTCGTTGCGTGTTGGGCGTGAAAAAACGCGCCCAAGCCCAACAAAGCAGGAACAGGGGCTCATACGTCGAGCTACCGAGATGTGCCCCGCGGAATCGACGTGATATGCGCGCGCGTAGGTATTCTTCTAATATACTAGCTAGCTAACTAAGAGTCAGGTCGATTGTCACATGTCGCTGGAAGACTGCATTTTCTGCAAGATTATTGAAGGCGAGTTGCCCTGTTGGAAAATCATGGAAAACAACGACGTAATAGGTATCCTAGACACAAATCCAAGCGCCGAGGGACACTGCCTAATTATCCCAAAGAAACATGTACACTACTGGCACAACCTAAACGACGCTGAGACATCCGCCGTCTTCAACGCTGCAAAACGTGTTGCCAAACAAATAAAGAAGAAGTACAACCCAGATTTCGTCTGCATCTTCATCCGCGGTGGCCGTGTGAAGCATACGCACATAGTCCTCTTGCCATCATATGAAGGCGACAAACTAGGCGGCTTCCCACAGTCCATTCTAGGCAAAGCCGAAATCGACTTCAAAGAGGTGCAACAGAAACTCCAAGTCGACAACTTGCGCTGAAAATGAGCAAACGGATGACTAGCCTAGACACCAGCGCGGGCGATTTGAGTGGACAGCTGATTAACCTATTATGGGACTGCAACTCTCTCAGGGAGTTCGTTCATTCAAAAAGAACCCATGCATTCACCAATAGGCTTAAACACTTTTCAGAATCACAGCACTAGCTGGTTAAAGAAAAGATGCAAGAGATCTGACCTGAATGGATGGCGCGACTGATTTCGCAAAACGTGGTCAAACAAGATTCAGGTTTTCTCCCATTTTTGTAGTTGTCATGACGCTATTCATAGACGCAACAGGATTTGGAATGATAATTCCTCTTCTACCTTTCTATGCAGAGACTTTCCAAGCAGGGTCCGCTGCTCTAGGGGTTTTGATAGCTTCATTCCCCTTAATGCAATTCATCTTTTCTCCAATATTGGGGAAGATATCAGACAATATAGGAAGGAAACCAGTTCTCATAATATCCATCTTGACCTCAGCAGGAAGTTTCGTCCTTTTCGCAGTTGCCAACTCCTTCTTTATCCTGCTCCTATCTAGGATCGTTGCTGGATTGGCCACTGAGACTGGGGTAGGTCAAGCTTACATCGCTGATATTACTAGCAAGAAGGAAAGAGCAGCTGGAATAGGTAAGGTAGGTGCGGCTCATGGAGCAGGCTTTATAATAGGGCCTGCAATAGGAGGTTTCCTGAGTGTCTATGGGTTTTCAGCGCCTGGTTTTGCCGCTGTCTTCTTAACCATGATAAACCTTCTGTTTGTTTTGTTCTTTCTCCCAGAATCGCTTCGGCAGAAAGATCCCATCCTACAAGTGGTAGCAGACTCAAATGATGGCTTTCTACGTAGGCTACTAAATGCGTTTTCGAGACCTATGATAAGTACTGTTCTTGTGATTTTCTTCATTGTGTTTCTTTCGTGGTCAGCTATACCTGTAATCATGCCTCTTCTTGGCGTAATCTATTTCGGCTTCGGATCTGTGGAGATGTCCTATTTTTTCATCTACATGGGAATCATCCAAATCATGTGGCAGGGGTTAATAATCGGAAGGCTTACAGAGAAGACTGGCGAGGAGCAGCTCATAGCATTCGGTCCTCTACTATTGATGTTAGGAATATTTCTGATGCCCTTGATTCCAAATATCGTAGTATTCGTTTTCTCATTGACCATTATATCCCTGGGAAGCGGAATGATGCGAATCGTCGTGCCCAGCTTTATTTCAAAGATTAGCCCTGTAAATGAGCAAGGAGGCATATTGGGAGTGACAAATGGGGTAGCAAGTATCGCACGTGTTCCAGGCCCTCTAATTGCAGGTTTTCTTTTCGAGTTTGCTGGGTCAACTGCGCCCTTCTTCGCAAGTGCAGCCATGTTGATGGTTGCCTTTGGGTTCGGATTCAGAGTGCGCGCCAGACGTGTCAAATTTTGAGAGCATGCGCGCGCGAAGTTGAGTATCTACCTGCTTTTATGCGTGCAGCGCGAAGTAAACCCTTCGATTGTTTTTTCCTTTGTTTTGGGTCTTGAGCAGTTCTATACGTCCAACTTCTTTCAGGTTCTTGACATGCGTTCCCCCGTCGGCTTGTTTATCTACACCAACAATCTCTACGATGCGGAGGTTTGGTATGTCCGGAGGAAGAGCCTTGGCCATCTTTATTACGCCGGGGATTTTCAGGGCTTCTTCCTTCGGAAGCTCATACCATCTTACGGGAACATCTTTTCCTAGCACTTCATTCGTCTTATCAACGTACGTGTTAAGGATTTCTCGATCATATTTTTCTAAGCTAAAATCGAAACGAACTTTGTCCTCCTCAAGCTGGTTCCCCGTAATCAGCGCCCCTGTCCCTTCGCAAAGAATTGACGCGAATACGTGAGCCGCAGTGTGGCTTCGCATGAGTTTATATCTTCGCTGCCAGTTTAGGACGCAATGAACCTCATCTCCCTCCCGTAAGCCGACGCGGTCAACTTCATGCGATATTTCCCCAGAAAACTTGCCAACGTAAACAACATCGTAAATCTCATTCCCTTTCACGATTTTCCCAGTATCCCATGGCTGCCCCCCACCCTTAGGGTAAAAAATCGTTTGGTCCAGAACCGTGTACTTGCCATTCTTGACCGAAACCACAGTTGCATCGCATTCTCTGACATAACTATCTTGTAAATATAGCGTCTTAGTCAACGGAATTCCCTTTTAGCAATGCCGCTCTCTGGCTTATAAGTGCCACTTACTCGCAACGGCGTGCGCGCGCAGAAATTTGAGAGTTGTCGCTTGGGTTGCCCTTCTCTCTCAAAATGTAGGACTGATCAAATGGTTGCTAATGCAATGCATTAAGGGGGCTTCTACGCTTAGAGTTACTCCAAAGGGAGACAAACCGTCTCCGAGAATAGTTTATAGGTTTGGCTGTCAAGACCACGCTGTGCAGGATTTCTTGAGGTACAGGCAACTTATCAAGCGGATTCATCGTTCGCTGAATTGAAGTCATGCGCGCGCAGTTCGAAACAAGCTTGGAAGAAGATTGAAGTTAGGGCAGACTAGAAGAATAGGAAATACCGCGGTACGCGTTTCATGTAGTCACGGTACGCGTCACCATACCGTTCCAAGCAAGCCTTTTCCTCTGCTAGAATTCTAGCGTGAAGGAATAATGAAGAGATGATTTGCACCAATAGTGCCAGCCATGAGCCGATGGCAATGCAAATCCCGAGAAATGAGAGGAAAAACGTGAGTTGTTGTGGATGGCGGGATACTCGGTAGAGTCCTTTGGTGGCGGGTCGATCAGGCGGTGCATTTTTGAAATCGAAAAGGGCGACAACGAATCCCGTCAAACCAAGGATGAATAGGCTAATTCCTAGGATGAAAACGTGGGATTCGATTTTCAGCGGAGTGAAGGTTATTAGCACGAAATAGACGAAAGCCAATAAGCTTCCTACCCAAACGAGAAGTTTCTTTCTTTTCGCCCGTCCGGATTTGTCATAAAGCCTTGCCACCACAGCCTTAGGAAACGCCCAGAGCAAAACACCATATATCAAATAGAATACGCATATTAGAATCCAGCCATTAAGCAACCCGATCTCCAACGTGGGAATTAGGTCCATCATAATTCTGTCCTCGCATGCATGCTTCTGTTGTGTGACTGAGCACGNGTGTGATATCTCTCTGTGTGTGATATGTCTAAAATGTTTAGGGTAAAAGAGAGTAAGAGAGTAAGGATGAAGGTAGAAGTAGGCAAGTAAACAGGCAGGTTGGGTTTGGGTTTGGGGTTAAAATTTAGTCCAACCAACCAACCGGGGGAAACGACCAACCAAGGATTAAATTTTAGCCCAACCAACCAACGGAGGCGTTAATGGACGACCAACGACGGGACAAACGACGGACGACGGCTAATGGACAATGGAGAACGGGGATAAGGGCCCCTATTTACTGGCCTTTTAAAAAAGTGTATAGTCGGTTCAGCATACACATACAAGGTACAGGAAGGACATAATGGCATCGAAATAAGGAAGGAAGGTACCATCAAAAACTACTGTAGATATGTGTATTCGAAATCGACTATACACTCTAATAGCATGAGCGGTAAAAAATGCACAAAAAGTTACCCCTCGATATAAGTGAAGTAAAAGAGGGATGGAAGTCTCAACCAATTCTATGTTGCTTTGCTACTAACTTGATAGACCTGTGGGTTGCTGAAATGTAAGTCAAATGCATGCATTAGCTTAGGAAAAATTTAAATTTTGCTTCATCTAAATCTGGCTGTGAGGAAATTATATTGCTTCAATTGAGTCCAGCCGTGGAGGACACTCTGAAGTACATCTACTTGCTTCGATGTCGAGCTGGAAATGCTACCAATCAGGCCTTGGCTGAGAAACTGAACGTAAAGCCAGCTACGGTAACAAAGATGCTGAAGCGCCTAGCTCGCCTTGGTTTTGTCATCTATGAGCCGTACCACGGCGTGGGGCTCACCGACTCGGGAAGGAAAGTTGCTTTAGAGGTCATCAGGCATCACAGGCTTCTTGAACTCTACCTCTTCAGGAAACTGGGATTCGCTTGGGATGAAGTGCATAATGAAGCCGAAAGTCTTGAGCATGTGATCTCAGAAAAACTGGAACAGAGGATCGCTGAAGACCTAGGCGACATCGGAACCGACCCCCACGGCCATCCTGTGCCCACCGAAGACGGACAAATCTATGAAGAAGATTCTGACATCCTGTCCAACCACTCAGTTGGAGACAGACTACGCATAATCGAAGTAATGGATGGCGATTCAGATGCTCTAAGATATATTGGGTCCTTGGGGATCCGCCCCGGGTTTTCGGTCGAAATCCTCTACAAGGCTCCATTCGAAGGGGCGATTAGAATCAAGGTCGACTCGAATGTCAGGGAGATCACCCCCAAGTTGGCAAGCATGATCTATGTGACCAAGAGAAGAGGGTAGAGAATGCTTCGCGGTAGTATAGTATGTATTTAAAGAATATCGGTTGGGAGATGGATTGAAATGAAATTGCGACTAAGCAAAGATTTAGAATGTAAGACTCTGGCAGAAGTAAAAGTCGGTCAGAGAGCCAGGGTGGTGGAGCTTCTCGTTGAAGGTCTAACTCGCCGCCGGCTTCTCGATCTAGGCCTCCTTCCGGGAACCGAGGTCACAGCCGTAATGAGGAGCCCCTTAGGAACTCCGATGGCGTACGACATTCGAGGTTCCATGCTTGCGCTTCGGCCGGAAGATGCCTCAAAGATTACAGTGAAACCTCTGCGTTCGTGACATGGTGGATGGGAATTAATCTGGGTACCGAGAGGAAAGGACGTGGCTTTTACCAAGAGAACCATGGGGATTTGGAAAAGGGCCACGACTATTTGGTGGCTCTTGCCGGAAACCCTAACACTGGAAAGAGCACGGTGTTCAACGCCCTCACTGGTCTTCGCCAACACGTTGGAAACTGGCCTGGGAAGACGGTCGCCCGTGCCGAGGGATCTTTCACATACATGGGAAAACGATACAAGCTGATTGACCTTCCGGGCACCTATTCCCTGCTCTCTACCGCGACGGATGAGGAGATCGCTAGGAATTTCTTGCTGTTCGGCCATCCTGAAGTCGTAGTCGTGGTAGTCGATTCGACAATCTTGGAGCGAAACTTGAACCTAGTTTTACAGGTTCTCGAAATCTCTAATCGCGTGGTGATTTGCCTCAATCTTGTGGATGAAGCGGCTCGAAAGGGTATAAAGGTCGATGCCGAACAATTATCGCTCGATCTAGGGGTCCCCGTTGTTCCAACGGTTGCCAATGTGGGCAAGGGCTTGAATGACCTAGCTAAAGCCATCGCTGGAGTCGCCTCAGGAGCGATACCCACCAGTCCACGCCACTTTGCTCTCAAGGCTGAGATCCGCAAAGCGCTCGACGAGGTGACTCCTCACGTGGAAAGGGTGGTGGGTGACCTGCCGAACATTAGATGGATCACCATGCGCCTCCTGGAGGGAGACGCCAGAATTCGCCAAACGTTAGAGAATGGGGAATTGGCGTCTCTGGCAAGGTTGAACCAAGACGTTTCTGTGGTGGCAACGCCCACGGAAGCTGAGTTGAAAGAGCTTTTCCACCGCGTACAGATTGCAGCGTCCAGAATTCGGGAGTTCTTTCACGACCATATCGTATCCTCGATCTACGCTGATGCAGAGGTCATAGTGTCCAAGGCTGTCTCCAAGGCTGAGGGCCCCAAGAGCGATCGGGACGCCAGGATAGATCGGATACTGACTTCGCGCATTGTGGGGTTTCCGATCATGATTGCTCTACTGCTGGGCGTTTTCTGGATCACAATAGAAGGCGCAAATATTCCATCACGACTATTAGCGGAGGGCCTTTTTTGGCTTGAAGACCAGTTTACCTTGCTGTTCAGGTGGTTTGGAGCCCCGGGATGGCTTGAAGGTCTGCTGGTTCACGGAACCTACAGGGGTCTCGCATGGGTCGTATCCGTCATGTTGCCGCCCATGGCTATATTCTTTCCTCTCTTCACTCTCCTTGAGGATGTGGGTTACCTACCGAGGGTCGCGTTTAACATCGACAGATTCTTCAAGTGGGCTGGCGCGCATGGAAAGCAAACCATCACTATGTGCATGGGCTTTGGCTGTAACGCCGCCGGGGTCGTGTCCTGCAGAAGCATAAGTTCGCCTCGTGAGCGGCTTATCGCCATCCTCACCAACAACTTTGTGCCGTGCAATGGCCGTTGGCCCACCCTTATCTTGATGGCAATCGTCTTTATGGCAACCGCGTTCCCACCAGCTATTTCATCCGTGATGGCGTCATTTGCGATGGTTACTATTACGTTGATTGGGATCTTAGCAACCTTCATTGTGTCGGCCCTTCTTTCACGCACGCTACTTAGAGGTGAGGAGTCGTTCTTTGCCCTAGAAATGCCGTCATATCGTCGTCCACAAGTCTTACGTGTTCTCTACACTTCGTTGATCGACAGAACCATCAAAGTTCTGTACCGCGCCATAATTTGGGCTGCACCAGCGGGCGCGGTCACATGGATCTTGGGAAATGTGTATATTGGCGGCGAGACCCTGATGACCCATATCGCGGGTTTTCTCTCACCCATCGGACTGTTGATCGGTCTCGACGGCATTATTCTGCTAGCTTTCATCATCGCCCTCCCAGCCAACGAGATTGTCATCCCCATAATCATCATGGGCTACACAGGCGCCAGCATGATGATTGAACTCGAAAGCATGGTCGAACTTCACGTGCTGTTCACGGCTCAAGGCTTCACCATCATCACAGCCATCAGTCTGATGCTGTTTTCGGTGCTACACTATCCATGTGCAACTACCACCCACACCATCTGGAACGAAACAAAAAGTGCCAAGTGGACGCTATTGTCAAATCTAATTCCGCTCGCAGTCGCGCTCCTAGTATGTTTCGTTTTCACCCAGTCTGCTCACATTCTGGGATTCTTTTGATGGAAAGAGTATGCTGTTCAACGTCTTAACCGGTTTCCGACAGCACACGGGAAACTGACTCGAGAATAATGCGCGCGCGCATTGGTGAGTTTTTTGTACCAGTAGATTATGCTTTTGTTCATTGGGCTAGTAGAAGATGGGTTAACAGCTACGCGCAGAATCTAGCATTGAGAATAGAAGCTGAAAAGAGAGGTTTTAGAGACACAAGAATCCCGAGGTATTTCAGGAGAGTTCAAGTTTCTGCGAGACGAACATGGAGACGCGAGACCGTGACTGTCAGAGGGAAACCTCAAGTTCGACATAGAGACCTCAGAACAGGTCGCTTCATTAAGAAGCCCTAGCGCGCACCCGCAAAGCGTTAGCTGACATCTAGCATACATGTCCGAATAGAATCTAGAGAGGCGATAACCTTTTTTAAAGAGAAAACCATTCGCTATGCTTGGAACGCAAAAAGACAACTGAGTGATGGAATTAAACGTGCAAAAATGTAGATGTCCAAACTGTGGCACATCGTTGGCAATTAAAGGCGGTAATAAGGGAAAAGCCAAGTTAGCATTGAAATTGTTTTTTGTCATGCAAGCTGAGCCAACCTATGTTTGTCCGAAATGCGGTTGGGAACAGAAAAGTCGAACTGTTCTTGTGAGATAGTGTAAATACAGATGCGCGTGGCATGACGAGATAAGGTAATCACTATATGCCCGTTTTGATATAATACACATTAGAGCGATGACAGAACCCATTTTCAAAGATAGAAAACTTGAAATCTACAGAGACTTTCTTATCATAAAAGATTACTATGCTCCCAAGCTCGACAAGAAACTGAGAATCTTTGATATTAACGATGTGTGGGTTGAGAATCTGACTGTTCTGGGTGGGAAGTACAGATTGTGGGGCACTGGAACATTCTTGAGCTGGCTTCCCTTTCACGCGGAAAGAAGTGACCGAGACAAAGCTGTTGTGGTGAAGGAGAAATCGGGATTAATCAGAAAAACAAAGATAACTCTCGACACGCAAGACCCGTTGAAAGCATGTGAGCTGATTCATAACCTACTTCGTTGAAAGAAGAGACAGTGACAGACACAGAGACACAGACAGCATTGTGTGAGAGTTTTTTCGTTTATAGTTTTTCGTTTTGNGTGAAGGTAGGTAGATAGAGGTAGAGAGGAAGAGGTAGGAGTAGTAAGGGGGAAAAAGGTTAAATTTTAATCCCCAAACCCAAACCCAAACCCGCGTACCCACGCGTGTGTACCCGTACCCCCGCCCGCGCGTGTGGGCAGTCACTCACGCCCGCTCTATCACCCACACGTAGAAAAAAACACAGGCACTAACAAAGACGTATCAACGTTTTTATATTCACAGAATACCGAATAAGAATAAGGAGATATTTATGACAGCTCAAACTTCTACCCTTCTAAAATGGGCAAATATCTTAGCCTTTATTTTAATGGTACTGGTAAATGGGTTAGCGGGTAGCACTACGATTCTCGGAGGCAAGGTCACAGCTGAGATTTCTGATGCGAACCCAACGCTCATCACACCTGCAGGTTACGTATTCTCTATCTGGGGAATTATCTACGTTTTGTTGGGGATTTTCGTAGTCTTTCAAGCGTTGCCAAGCGAGAAAGGCAAAGATTACAAAAAGAGCATTGGATGGCTGTTTGTCCTTAGCAGCATATTTAATATTGCTTGGCTTTTTCTTTGGCAATTTGAGTATCTTGGTTTATCTGTTGTTCTTATGTTCCTGCTTCTAGCAAGCTTGATCTCGATTTATCTGCGTCTCGATATCGGGAAATCTAAAGTTGGATTTCGTGAGAAACTGGCTGTTCATGTGCCTTTCAGCACTTATTTAGGTTGGATCACCATAGCCTCAATTGCTAACGTGGCTGTCACGTTGGTTTCAGTGAGCTGGGACGGTTTTGGAATAAGTCCAGAAACATGGGCCACTCTAATTATAATAGTTGCTCTGTTGATTACTATGCTGGTCTTGGCAACAAGGAAAGACGTAGCGTATGGGCTGGTAATTGTCTGGGCTTTAGTAGGCATTGCAGCAGGGCAAAGTGGAAACCAAAACGTCGTCACCTTGGCACAAGCAAGTGCAGTTATCGTCTTGATAGCTTCAGCTGCTACAATCCTCATCACTAAGCTGAGACGATAATGAACAATGGCGTTTGCGCGCGCGCATAATCAGTTTCCCAGCATATGAGCGTGCGTGTATTCTTAACGCCAAAACTTATGGGTCTTCATTTATGGCAAAGGACCCTCTTCCAGAACCCGGAGGCTCTATCTTATTGCATTCATATGAGTGAGTTCGAAATAATCCTAACTCAGCACCTTCTCTGTCCGCTGTGTTTCTTATGATTGCATATCTGAAGTGCCATTTATGCTTCTTGAGATGGTTTTTCAGACATTCGTTTGGTTCATCATCTCTCAGGTGTCCCAAATAGACTGCTCTGAGGTTATCTGCCTTGCGCGCGCGCTTTTGAAGATAATTAGATAAGTAGGTTCAGAAAATCAAAATAACCGTTCCTATCCAAGTAGTTAGAAACTGTTAAAGCTAAACATTTTCTCAAAAGATTTCTTCTTTCTTTGTTTTGGCTGTTCGGCAGGATACCCGAGAGTTAATAACGCAACAAACTTCCATTCATCAGGGATTTTTAGCAATTCCTTGACTTTTTCTTCGTTGCAAGCTCCTATCCAACATGAACCGATCCCTAAAGTCCACGCGGCAATAACCAT
>JGI2173J19968_10001111_pt1 | contig 10645 bp, 6 predicted proteins | sample DeeMarSWOR136_30_FD_19968 | JGI IMG/M metagenome (IMG submission 19968) | reverse complement strand
AGAAACAGAAGTGTACGACTCAAATTTAAAAAATCGTTCAGATCAACGATAAATGTAATCTCCCTACATACGAATTATATATTCCTTAGGAATCTTAGGGAGGAAGCAATCGTGAAAATCCTTTTTAGGCTCATCTTTGAGTTTCTAAGACTTATAATCAGTAGCAAATACGATATAATTCTCGAAGACCTTGTTTTCCTCAGCAATTGGTTGTTCAGCAACACAGCGTAAGAAGCCGGAACAGACCGAAAAATACCTGTCGAAACTGCTCCAAACAGTGGCTATAGAACAGCAAAAAGGCGAGACCGAATTACCCTTTTCGGGAGCTGAAAAACATCGCGATTTTCAGGGAGACATCGTGTCTCTATTTTGTCATCACAAATGCTGATTTTTTCCAAAGCGAGCCCCAAATGAATGTCTTGTTTTGACTTAACATTGAATATTATTTCGGAATTTTATACCAATATCGTATTCAATGGACTTCGTCAATTAGTGAGTGACGTTGGCTGGTATGTCATGAAACGGATACCTCGCATCTCCCAGTCACGAGGTCCTTGCCGAAAGCGTGTTCGGTGACGTTCGGCGCTGTCGCGACCAGTTTGAAAGTGATCGAAGGAGAAATAATCAAATAAGAAACTGAGATGCGGGATTGTCAAGGTTGCAAGCCCAAGGCATCCCACACCATATTGTTTAGATTATTGCCCATTATGGGATTTGGCAGGGCGTTGGATAGCATCACGTATCCAACGCCTTTGTCAGGTATTAAGGCGATATAAGAGCTGAAGCCCAAAGCATTGCCGCCATGCTCTGCCACAAGGTACCCTCGCTGCTTGGTTAGAAACCAGCCGAGGCCGTAATCCGCACCGGGCATAATGCCTCCAACATCTGCGCCAGTGATATGTTTTGTCCAGGTTTCCCACAGTTCTTTTTCTTCAATTAAACGTTTTCCTTCATACACACCTTCACAGAGCAGAAGCCGCAGCCAGTTTGATACGTCCTTCAAACTTGAGTTGATCCCGCCTGCGGGACCGACAACATTCATGTTGATAAAACTGGCCACTTTGAATTCTTCGGCCTTTTTCATATAGCCGACGGCTACATTTTGATTGTTCAGTATTTCGCCTATAGAAGAGCTCGAGTTCTTCATTCCGAGGGGCCTGAACATCTTTTCTTCAAGAAGCGAATCCCAGTCGGTTCCGTATGCTATTCCCGAGGCCACGCCTGCTGCAATCATGCTGATATTGCTGTAAAGATGCTTCTCACGAAAGCGGGCCATGGGCTCGAATTTAACCGCAGCCTTAAGAAGTGATGCCCTAGTATAAGGCTGTGATTCATCTTCCGGTCCCCAGTTTGGATCCTGGCCCCAGTTCACAGCCTTCCCGGTGAGTTCCATATGGAAAAAGCCAGTACGATGAGACAGGAGATCCCGAATCGTCACCTGATCCCCATTGTTATCACTTTTGATTCTGAGTTTGAATTCGGGCAGGTATTTAGTGATAGGATCATCCCATCGCATTTTTCCTTCAGTCACCAGCATGGAAATGAGTGTAGATGTAAAGGGCTTGGAACTCGATCCAATAGGGAATATGGTATCTTCTGTGACAGGTATCATTTTATTCCGGTCTGCAAATCCGAAAACTCTACTGAGGACAATTTTGTCCCTTTCGGCTATGGCAATTGCCAATCCGGGAATATTGTGCTCCTTGCATTTTTCTTCAATTTGGCTGCAGAGATTTTTTAGCCCTTCTTGCAATTCTAATGACTTTGCTTTTTTTGTTTGTGCATACCCCTGGGCTATACAAGCTTCACTAAACAGTAAATATTGAATGTTTAGAATGGTCAATATTCCCAAGACAAAGATCATAGAGCCATACTTTTTTCTAATCATAATCATAATCTTAACTCCTTACTATTGAATCATATTGAAATAGCGTATTGTTAGAAGAAACACATTACATTCTATATTTTATCGGTGAAACATTTTTATCAGCAAGTGTCTTATTTGGGGCGTGACAGTCATCCTTAGCGGTAAAGTTCATAAAAACTTGATGAACGATTTTGTTGCCATGACGAACGGATAAAAAAACATTTCAAACACCTTTCGTCAAAAAAAGGGGGAAAAACTAAAAGAAATTAAAATCGGTTAGTAGGCGGTGTATAATTTTGGAATGAGCGCTTTCGTAATAAAAAGAGTTTGGGGCAATCCTGTGCTACGCCACGCTTGTTTCTGGATCGTCGCGTTTGCGGCACTGTACTTAAGTATCTTTATACTGGGAGGTCACCGCATTGCCCTGACAATCTGCACGGCCGTTATTGTGCCGGGTCCAATTCCGGTTTATGCGCATTTCTTTGCGCAAAAAAGTTTTTTTGAAAAAAAGAAATACATACACTATTTCGTCTCAATTGTTCTAATCGTAGCAGTCTCAGGGCTACTAATCGAATTCGTATTTACAAAGATAGAACGGGATCCCGGTTCTCATATTAACGGATTCGCAGTAGCCTTTATTTTAATTATCATCACCTCTGGCTTGAAGTATTATATTCAGGGATTAAGACAGCGGTATCTAATCCAGGAGGCCGAGTTCAAGCAGGTTAAAACGGAACTGGCCTTGCTCAAATCACAGATTCAGCCCCATTTTTTCTTCAACACACTGAATAACCTCTATGCGCTGAGCCTGGATAAATCAGACCGGGTTCCTGAAGTGATTATTGCACTTTCAGAGTTGATGCGATACATTCTGGATTCGTCAAAGAAGAAAGAAGTTCCTCTGGCTGAGGAAGTTAAATTCGTTGAGAATTACTTGGGACTTGAAAAGCTACGGTTTACTGAGAACGCTAACATTAGATTCAACGTCCTTGGGGATACGAGTGGAAAAAAGATTACGCCCATGTTGCTTCTACCCTTCGTGGAAAACAGTTTCAAACATGGCATGATGGAGCCACAAAGAAATGGATACGTTCATGTGTCATTGACGATTCGCGAAAGTGAATTGGAATTCATCGTCGACAACAGTAAGAGTGATTTGGTTCAGAGAAGAGAGAAGAACAACAATCAGTTGGGGCTCAAGAATATTAAAAGGACACTGGAACTTCTCTATCCGAAGGCACATCGATTGACAATCCTGGACGAGGAGACACGATATAGAGTCGAATTGAAGCTATGGTAAAGAAAATAAAATGTATAGTAGTGGATGATGAGCCGCTGGCGCGGAAGGTTTTGAAGAATTATATCGATAAAGTTCCGTCATTGGAGCTTGTAAAACAATGCCCAAATGCAATGGAGGCCGCAGCATGCCTCCATGAATTCTCCATTGATCTGATGTTTCTTGACATGAAGATGCCGGAAATGGCAGGGATGGACTTCATAAAGACCCTCTCCGCCCCTCCAGAGATTATCGTGACGACAGCTTATTCTGAGTACGCTCTGGAAGGCTATGAGCACGCTGTGATCGATTATTTGCTTAAACCCATCTCATTCGAACGATTTCTTAAGGCTGTTAATAGAGTCCAAGAGACGGTTCAAAGCCGAGGGGCAGTGCAAGCCACACTACGCGGAGATGCACATCGGAAAGACGACTTTATTTTCCTTTGGTCCAACAAGATCGAACACAAAGTAAAGTACGATGCGATCAGGTATGTCAAAAGTTACGGAAATTCCGTAGAGGTATATACGGATGATGATATGATAACGATGTGGGAGACAATGAAAACCGTTGAAGAAAGTCTCCCCAAGAGCGCCTTTCTCCGAGTTCATAAATCTTTTATCGTTGCTATAGATAAAATTGATAAGATCGAGGGAAACAAAATACGGATGGGCGAGACAGAAATCCCCATCGGCAAGCATTACAAAAAGGATGTAACACAAATGGTTGCCGCCCACCGTCTTAATGCTGAACAATAATGTCGTCGACCTGCTCAAAAAGCACAGAGCAAAAGAATAACCACTCCAAAAAAATAGCTACATTTTCGTGAGTTGTAAGACATCAGAATCCTTCGAAAATTCACCTTTTCCTGAACTCAAAAAGACCGAAATTTATAAGGTGACAAAATGACACCACAGTCACCGATTTTTTCTAGGTTGAATCCTAAAAAATGTCGGTTTTATGCCTAAAGACAAAATTTTTTATATCGCCATCGTATTCAATGAACGTGTTCAACCAAGGCAGCAATAGGATGCCTCAAAGAGAATCCTCCTGGCAACAGTGCTCTTGGTATTTGACTTTGGGCTCTTAATAGGTGAAGTTTCCCAAACAGACAAAGATGCCGAGGATGCCGAGCGAGAGCGTCGCCATCAATGGTTGGCGTGGCAGGTCAATCGGTCGGCGTGTAACCGAGTTTGCCCCAGGCGGCCTTCTGAACATTGTGTAGATCGGGATTGCCCGGCTGGTGAGGATCGCTGATCTCGTCCTTGGCCAACTTGACTGTACGCGCGTCCTTCCACTTCCAGTAATCGCTGTGTCCGTCGGCGAAGGAAAAGTTCGTGCCGTCACCATGGCGCACCGTGGGTTTATCCCACCAGCTCTCCTGGTTGTAATGAACCGTCCAACTGTCCGGAGAGATTTTGCCTTCGTCAATGAATATGAAACGCTCTGCTGGCCTTGAAATCTGGGCCAATAGCTTGATTGTCAGCCCCTCCGTGCCCGGGATACGTGGGCTGCCATCGTTGTGCTGAGCGCCGTTCATCGCATCCACGATCGCATAGGTCAACACCTCTCCGCGAATGCCCGTGGGACATTTGTAGATATCCACGTCCTCACAATACCTATAGAGTACTCCATCCTTAAGGTGTTCACGCAGCTCTTGCTCGGTCCCTTTGACCTGCCAAAGCGCACCGATCCAGGCAGGCTCACCCGGTCGCGAAAAGTAGGTGCTTCCATTGACGATCCGGCNGTCATTGTCCTCTGCGTACAACAGCCAGGCGAGCGTCAGCTGNCTCAGATTGCTCAGACACACCGCCCGCGCGCCCTGCTCCCGCGCCCGGTGCAACGCNGGGATCAGGATGGCCATGAGCAGCGCGATGATAGCAATAACGACCAGCAGTTCTATCAACGTGAAGCCTTTTCTGTCGCGCATGATAATTGCCCTTCTCTTTCTACAAATGCTCGACTTATAGGTCACTTTGTCAAACATTATGGCCAATTCGGTATACAATTAACATCTTCCGGACAATGTCGGCCCCATTGCACCATTTATTTGAGTTGCTGCAATCATCATTCAACCATTCGGTTACCAATAAATGTAAGTCACTCCACCCTACGTGGCAGTCCATGTCGATATCAGACTGATAGCCGTATCCAAGGGTCCATACAGCGTCACATATTACTGGCTCCATTATTTCAAAGGCCGCGTTAACATCAACCAAGCCGTAGCCAAATATGTTATCCCAACCCGGATCGCCCAAGTCTTCTGCAGAGTCAATCAGTATATCTCGTACCTCCGCAGCAGAGATATTCATTCCCTGAGCAGCAAATATTAATGCAGCAACTCCAGAAACATGTGGCGTAGCCATCGATGTTCCGCTGTAATATTGGTAGAGGTCCGCTGTTACAGAAACGCTTCCGGTTATTACACCTTCAGCAAGCAGCTCGAGTTCATCACCATCTACTTGCGATATTGATACGACGACCAATCGGCTGCCGACTCCAAGAGTGCCNAGAAAATTGCCCGGAATATTATTTGAAATAATTACNCCGGCAGCACCCTTCGACTGTGCATGGTTAACCTTTTCGGCGAAAGTGATATCACCTCGCCGGATATGGGCTATATTACCGGCGACGACATCAGGGCAAGTATTCTCAGTATCCAAGCCAGTTGCCAAGCCGCAATTACAAATTTGACCGTAAACTGTTCCGGCAACAGTTCCCCTAACGACATTGGATTGATGGCTTGTGCCGGACCATATCGCATCGCCCGCCGCGTCACCTCCAACTGGTACAGTGGAAAGAACGCCTACACCGGGCGCGGCCAGTTCTATTGTTGGGCCAAAATTTGAAGAACTGTCCTTGTTTTTATCCTCATCTACCGCCGCCACAGATATTACAGAGTCATGGCTTGCAGGATAGTAGGGTACACTGGCATTGTCGTTCCCCGCTGCCGCTACAAGCAATACGCCCGCATCAAGCGCATTATCGCACGCAGTTTCAAGAGAAGCAGAATAATCAGTTCCGCCAAGGCTCAGACTTATTACATTAGCCCCGTTATCCACCGCCCATTCTATGCCAGATATCAGCCAGCTCGTTTGACCTGTACCTTCATTGTCGAGTACTTTGCCGATCAACAAACCTGCTTCCGGGGCGACACCGATTACACCAATATCATTATCCATAGCAGCTATCGTTCCAGCAGTATGTGTGCCGTGTCCTTCAAAATCCTCGACTGCTTCGCCAGTCACAAAACTTGTCGATGCAATTATATTTCCCCTATCGGGATGGTACATGCTTATCCCTGTGTCCAGAACAGCCACAATTGCGCCACGACCTTTAGTTCTTGACCATACCTGTGTAGCTCCTACCATTTCGATACCGTATGGAATATTTTGGGAAGATAAGCTCTCACTGGTCTCGACAGCATCAACGCTTACCCTGAAACGTGTTGCATAGATTGGGTAGTCTGGCTCAATATAAGCAATATTATGGTCTTTCCTAAGCTCTTCCAGTTTCTGTGAATCAAGTTCGGTTGCCANNGCAGGAATAATGTTAAAAGATCTGGCCGCCGCAAATTCGGTTCTTTNTAACATTGTGCGTTTTTTAGGATGATCCTTAAATACGATTATGTAGTTCTCTGTTTCTGCTGAGGCGTATGAATTCACAAATAGTGCCAGAAGANAGAAGAAACCGTAGGTACTCAATAACTTCCTATATGACATAGCCTTTGCTTCTCCTATGAAGCCGNAAATTTGCTTAATCTCAGTATACCTTAAGTCTCACAGTTCTTTAAGCTGAGAAATCCTTACAAAATAAGGACTTACATATACTTCGGAGCTTTATACATGTTCGAAGTCGGAAGTGAACAATGGAAGACTCCTCGCCGGCTTTGCCAAGACCACCCGCGACAGCCGGAGGCGGTATAGCCGCAACGCTCTGATTGAAGGAGCCTACAGCTTCCTCCTGTTTCTTTTCTTCTTCCTATCACTACGTGGCACCTTCTCCTGCCTCTGTGCAGCATTCACATAATTGTCGCCATAAATCTCGATGAGAGCAGATTTACGTTTCTCAACTGAATGACGATTTTCGAACGCCGTCAAGAGCGGGCCGCCAGTCTGTTTCATCCATTCGCGAAGCCCGTCCTGCATCTTTCTGAGGCCGTCTTTATACTCAAACTCGTCTACCAGGTTGTGAATACAGTCGGGGTCGTTTCTAAGGTCATAGAATTCCTCAGTAGCACGATATCGGAACATCTTCACTCGCTGAGCTACTTCTGGATCGACCTTAGCAGCCTCTACCATGGCCTTCATGGTGAGCCCTTCATTGTTGTTTCGGTACCAGAACTTGCCATCGGCCCAGGGGCTGAAGATGTAGCCGAAGCGCTTGTTTTGAACGCATCGCATTGGAACGGCATCGCCGCCAGCTTTCATGTCGATCTGCGTAAAGACCTTGTCACGGTGAGATTGCCTCCTGCCTTTAAGCAATGGCAGGAATGAGAAGCCGTCAAGACTTTTTGGAATGGGAAGACCCGCCGCATCAAGCACGGTCGGGAAGAAGTCGATTCCCGAGATGAAGTGTTCTGTGTCGACGGCCCCTCGCTGAACCACGCCGGGCCAGCGGACGATCCATGGCGTAAGTGTGCTGGCAAGGTATGCATTGCATTTTGCGAAAGGTATGGCAATGCCGTTGTCGGAGAGGAACATCACGAGCGTATTGTCGTCAAAGCCGGACTCTTTGAGGGCCTGCATCGTCTTGCCAAAGGTGTCATCAAGCCGACGAACGGAATTAAGATAATAGCTTAACTCTTGTCTGACGCCCGGCAGGTCAGGCACGAAACCCGGGACTTCGACTTCATCGGGCTTGTATGTCTTGGAGGGTTCTTTCGCCCCCTTGATGGGTTTTCCGGGGATGTGATATGGTCGATGGGGATCGTGGGAGTTGACCATGAAGTAAAAGGGTTTGCCTTCGGCGCGGCACCGAGCGAGAAATTCCTTGCAGTACCCGTAGTAGAGTTCCGGGTCCCGGCCGCTACCCAGTTCTCTCTGATCATGGACGAAATCCCATTTGTAGTCGGCATGTGGTGTTGAGTGGCCGACTTTGCCAAGAACTCCGGTCAGGTAGCCCGCGTTCCTAAGTGTTTGCATTATGGTAGGTATGTCGCGTTCAGTGTGCATAAATCCCATAATGCCGCTGTTGTGCCCGTAAAGCCCTGTTGCGAGGACGCCGCGACTTGGCTGACAGATGGCGACGTTGACGTGCGCGTTTTCGAATCGCAACCCTTCGGCGGCAAAAGCGTCAAGACTTGGAGTGAGGCCAGGTACTTTACTGCCAAAGCAGCCGACGGAATCACAGTGAAGGTCGTCGGCGGTGAAGAGAAGAATGTTCAGCCTCAGCTTTCGCGACTTGGAGCCGTGGCCAATTGGACCTGTGGCCAGGACAGAAGCAGCACTTAGTCCTATAGTTTTGAGAAAATCTCGCCTATTCATTATTTGTCCTCACTTTTCTTCTTGCCTTTATCCAAAGGTTTTCAGAATTGCTCTTTTTCCTTTGACGAACTTTGAATCAACGTGCGTTCTTATGGACGCTGCGTGACCGAAACACAAGGAAAAACTGAGAGAAGAATTCGCGTTTCTTGGGCCAAGAACGAGTTTTTGGACGCATTTAAGCGCGCACATACGCCAGGACTGGCAGAGCGAAACAGGACAAAGCGGGGCAGCCTTAATTGATTATTGGGGATTGAGTATTTGGAAGCACCCTCCAGGCAGGGCTGGAGGCTAAATAAGAGAATCCCGCCGGCACAGCCTTTGACCTCGCTCAGGCGAGGGGTCCGAGGGCTTAACAGGGTCCGCTCCGCCAAAAAAATGGCGGATCTGCGACTCATACGAGGCCTGGGGCAAGCCGGAAAAGGCCGAAGAGTGGCGCGCGATGCTGCCTCGCAAAGAAGGGCCAAATACGCGGCAGGTTAAACGTTAGAGTCAAACGGGCTCCGGATTAAGCAGGGATCACGTTGGCTGCACAATGGCCTTTTTTACGCTCGCCGATTCTCTCCAGGAGCTTGTAGCGGCCTATCGTATCGCCGGGGCCCTCGGCGACGGGAGTGGCCTCGTGGAGAAGGCCCGACTCAAGTGCAGGGGCATTGAGAATGCTGCTTGCGTAATGGTGCTGCAGCAAGCATCCACAGCCTCACGCAACTGAATGTCGTTGCCACAAGCGTTTTAGACGTAATTGGCTTGCTCATCCCGATTTTCAAACTGGATGGCATTGCGAAAGATGTCTTCTTCATTTACGCCTTCAATTGCCACTGTTCAACTCCTTTGCGATGGGCTTCTGTAATACAATGCGTGATTCAGTCTCGGACTGGCCGGAAAAACCCTGGAAAATCTCAAAAAAAATTCGGCAGTGCCACTCTAACCAACTTCTCGAAGAAGCCACGCCCGGGCATACGCCCAGTGGTCCTTAGCTGTGGTCACGAAATGCCGAGACTCTTTGCACTCTGCTCAATGGTCAGACCTGCAGAAGACCGTAGCTTGATAAGATCAGCTTTGAGTTTTTCCTTTCTTTCAAGCTTCTGCAGAGCGTCGTCCAGGGCTACCACTTCGGGTCTCTCAGACAAATCGCCTCCCGACTGTCGAGGGTCGGAGTAGGGTGTTGGGGCTAGTTGGATTAAGCCTGTTCAATGGCTCGACACTCAGGTGTCTCAGAGCCAGACAAAGTGGCGCAGTAGTACCCGCAAAGTGGTTTGTTTGCCCAAAGATTATAATTCAAATTCGCATGGTCTGTGCTCATCAAAGACCAGATCATTCTAATGCCATACCGGGACGGGGGATTCACATACCCACAAAACTTTGGAATTTAAAAATAGTCTATGATGGGAAATTTGCCGAATTATGGACTTTTTCAGACAGATTTCCGGTGAGAACACGTGGCTAATTTTCCGGGTTGTCTGTCTTGACTGGTATGCTCGTATCGATAGAGCGGACATGAAGATCGCGCTGTGGAAATGCGATTTCGATGCCGCCTCTTCGGAACTCCGTGTCGATAGTGCAGTTGATGCTGTGCCAGACAGGGATATAATTATCTATACCTGCAATATAGACGCGCAGCTCAAATTCAAGGCTGCTGTCCCCGAAATTTTTGAAAATAACCACAGGTGCCGGTTCTTCCAGAACCAGCGGATTGGCTCTGGCAATATCATAAAGAATCTTCTCGGCTTTTGCGATATCCGAACCATAGGCAATTCCTACTATAAACTCTCTACGCAGGACATTATCAGACAAGGTCCAGTTGATCAGACGTCCCGTTATAAATTCCTTGTTGGGTACGACCAGCTCTCGCTGGTCCCACCGTCGAATCGTTGTGGCCCTAATTCTGATTTTCGAGACTTTTCCCGTCACTTCACCGATTGTGACCACGTCATCGACACGGATGGGCTGTTCGAAAAGGATTATGAGACCGCTAACGAAGTTGGCAAATATTTCCTGCAGTCCGAAGCCCAGCCCGAC
>JGI2173J19968_10001110_pt1 | contig 10647 bp, 3 predicted proteins | sample DeeMarSWOR136_30_FD_19968 | JGI IMG/M metagenome (IMG submission 19968) | reverse complement strand
GTTGGGCTTAGAAAAAATCTGCGAGGCACTAGAATGAAAGTGGCGATAATCGGCGGCACTGGAAAGATGGGTCGATGGTTCTCAAAGTTTTTCTTAGAAGAAGGCGATCAAGTGGTAGTTTCGGGTAGGAACAAAGAAAAGCTGGCGAAAATGAAAGATGAATTCGGGGTTGAAGTCGGTGACAACGTAAATGCNGTTAANAGTGCCGACAGAGTTTTGATATCTGTACCCATAGATAACTTCGAAGAAGTCATAAAAGAGATACATTCACATGTACGCCCGAACCAAGTGGTTATGGACATCTGTTCAGTCAAAGAGTTTCCCGTTAAGGTGATGCACAAATACATAAAGACAGGAGTAACGTTGGGAACGCATCCTCTGTTTGGTCCTAACGTAGAAAGCATTCAAAACCAAAATTTCGTTCTCACCCCAACAAGCGATGAAGAAGAGAGATTTGCAAATGATTTTAAAAAGTGGTTAGAGGAGAGACACGTGAACGTTTCTGTTATGTCTCCAAAAAAACATGATGAACTTATGTCAGTTGTTTTAGGGCTTCCCCACTTCATTGGTGTAGTTGCTTGTGACGCTTTACTAGATTACGCTAACCTTGCTGAAACAAAAAGGGCTGCTGGAACCAGCTACAAGCTGTTGTTGAAGCTAACTGAGACCGTTGTTTCCCAAGATCCAGAGTTTTACGCAAGCCTCCAAATGCATTTGCCAAACGTAGAAAACGTTGAAGACCTTTTTTGTGAGAAATCGAAGGAATGGCTGAAGGCTGTTAGACGGAAAGATAAATCAGCGCTTGCTGAGATGATGAAGCATCTCAAGGCGAAACTGGAGCTGATGGAAACTGCTTAACCTCATAAATTCTTAGGATAAAAACGATAAATGAGGATGAATGTTTAATTAGCCTTTGTTTTAAGCTTATTTTTGTGTGGTAGCTTTTTTTCTCGTTTTTTATCGTTTTTAATCGATTTTGTCGGGGTGATTAGTAATACTTATGTGCATTGAGTAATATTTATATGCCTAATCGGTGTCTGGAATCTTAATATGTCATACTCGTGAGGTTACAATATGAAACTACACAAACGTAATTGTCTATCCATACTAATCGTAACATTAATGATTATTTCTTCAGCAATCTCAGCTCCCACCCTCCTAGCCCAAGAAAAACCACCAGAAGAGCATCCAGAAGGACCCCCTGAAGAAAAACCATGGTGGAAAGAAGAACCAATTAATGGAACTTTTATTTTTTGGGATAAAGAACACAATACTTCACAGGACTCATGGAGTTGGCTGAGTCAAGCTTGGGAGTTCGGACCATATCCCAGCTTTGCCATTTACCTTCAAAATGGAACTGAAGTCACCGACTCTAATTATGTTCCGCTGGGCGAACCGTTCAAAATTGTGATAGATGTTAAAAAAACAATATTCACTGGAAACATGACTCTGGGACGAGCAGGTCTCAACTGGCACACAGAACTGCGGACCAAAAATGGAAGCGAAACGGGTTTTGCAAATTGTAGAATGGTCTACATTAATGAGATGGTTACACCATATTGGAACGAATCTGACACGTGGCATATGGAAAGCTTCGTTTTCAACAAAAGCGAAACTTTAGCGCCTCCAGGAGAACCTTTGCCTCCTATGGAGAAGGGCGGAGAATTAAGCTTCTACAATTTCGATGAAAATGCAAGCACAGTTGTAGAAACCAGCGAAAGGTGGAAAATCGAGATAGTTGGCTCTTTCAACGCCACAACCACGCCCATCGGTCCTTTCTGGGCGGATCTAGAAGTGACAGATTCATGGGACAACTGGATTGACTTCGGCTACTCAGCTTGGAGCGGCAAAGTGTCACCTCACCGTATGGTAGCGGTGGGCAAACCTGGACTTATGTTTGGTGGCTTCCAAGACACATGGACATTTGAAAAACTGGATATGGAAAACAAACCTGTATATTCTGTGTCTAGAGGCGCACCTTGGAAAATGAGAATCAACGTTACTTCTTCTGACCTGAAAAATGTGACCATTGCATTTGATCTTGACTGGGGCGCGAAAACCTACGTTAATGTTACAGGATGGTATGAGCAAATCGTGACAGAATACGGCGGATGGATGTACAACGAAACTTCTGGAACCTACGAATGGAACAGCACGATGCCAGTTACCCGCGCTAAGCAAGTGTTTGGTCCTCATCTTGAGGAACGTTGGACTCATGTACAACGCGAGCGTTGGGTAAATGTTACTCGTCACCACTGGGATCCCGAGACAGGTCAGGAAAAATATGAAACTTTCACGGAGTTTGTTAATGAAAAAATGTTTCTGATTTATAATCATACAACTCAAACCTTCAAGGTTATGCAGGGCTACTCATACTGGTCTTATGATCCTGAGCTTCACATGGACCGTGACCATACAGTTTTGTATCCTCTAAACGCTTCTGATCCAACCACTCGTTTCTTCAATCTGTCCATAAATGATTGTAACGTGCAACAGGTTGAAGACAAATATGTGATAGAATTTGTGGGTTCCTTCTCTAACACGACTTATTCAGACAGAGATGAATATTGGATTCAGGAACCAATTGTATACGGTGGATATGGTCGGCTGTGGGCTGACTGGGAGTCCTTCACTCCAAGCGATTTCCAGATTGCCGTAGATAAACTAGTGGCGGTCACGACTATAATAGACAAGAATGGTCGAGAAGCAAAGATGTGGATGTTCCAAGTAGACCCCGGTGACTTTTTCATAGTTCAAAGCAAGTTGCAAGGGGCAAACGTGAAATACTCTGATATCGATGGCTTTGGCGTCGTTTTCCGCACTGGCGAAGGTCGATGGGATGCTAAAAACGAGAACTACTGGTCGGACGTAGAGATAAGGCTAGTCTACGATCTAACTACCGCCGAACAGACTGCGGTTACTTACAACTGGACTCGCAAAGACGTTTACATCTATGGACCGCACAGAGGATGGGAGCTTGTAAACAAGACAGATTGGCATGAGGAATATAACGAAACCACAGGCGAGTGGGAGTGGGTGAAAAGTCCCTATCTTGAGTGGAATGAGACGATAATTACAGACTGGCACTGGGAACATCTTATTCTTAACCAAACAGAGTACGGTATTAACCCGAATTCTACAAACGCATGGATCAACAGAGACGAAAAATGGGTTCCAGATGAAGACCAAGCCTTCATTATGGACAACACTTACGCTGACTTGAACTCTGCAAACATATCTCTCATAGACGGAGTAGTCACCGTTAATCTGAATGTAACTTTCTCGCCAGAGGCTCCTCAAAGAAACTATTGGTGGGAACTAACCTTCAAAAACATGACATACACTAGAGACTGGAGCTCAGGTTGGGGTGAACACACAGTCGCCGAATGGACTTCTGACATAATCTATTACGTAAACGGCACAGCCACTGGCAACCAACCCTGGTATGTAACCAGTCCTTCAATGCCACGTTACACGATCTACAACGGAACAAAATACAGACTGCAGGAAACTCCCTACATCGCCATAGGCGGCGACGATCTGCTCATAAAAGGACGGACGCAATACGACTGGTGGAGAAAAGAAGATTTCACAGAATATTTGCTTCGTGACCCATATGATCCTCAACTTGGAACAGAACCAAGATATTATGAGCTGACGAACGGCACCAAAATATACGTGACAGAAGCATACCAAGTCTTAATCCGAGCCCTCACTTTGAACGCCACTGGAGCCTACAAATTCGATGGCGAGACCATTATACCTATACCCAATGGAACAGTTTTCAGCACTTTCATGGATCATGCAGAGCAAGACTGGTCCCGGGAATACTGGAACGAAACCCTTCAACAGCATGTCGCGCCGTACTTTTACGAACTTCTTAACGGCACTCGCGTTTACAGAGATGAAGTGTTTGAACTCCAAACTTACAACATAACCACCAACCGTTGGGAGTTGTCCAATCCAGTCTATACAGAGAACGCAACCTCCCTACTGGTAGACCGTGCTGGACAAGGCGTCATGTTGAACCACACAACCGTTGTTCTGCTCAGAGAATGCAATAATTGGTGGCAACCTCTTCCCGACGGCACCGGATACTACCTTGTAATGAAAAACGGTACCCGCATCATCTACTCTGGGGCGAGTCCGCCATGGAATATTCCAGATGAGGAACGCATTGCTACCATAAACGGCGTGACCTATCAGGTTGGCTGGCCTAACGAATATTACAACGGTACTTACAACGGCAAATCTTTCATGATCAGAGGAGGAGGATGGGAAGGCTTTGTACATCCCTTCTATTACACGGATCTTGGCATTTCAGGCGGAGCGATGCATGAATTACCTTATCCAGGAGCTATGGCTATGGATTGGTGGGATTTGGAAGGCATTGAATCCGAGGGCCGCAAATTGAAAACTGTTATGTCGTTCACAGTTGACAGCGTTAAATACAGGCTCTACCTAAGCGAAGACAAAAGTAGTTACTATATACTTGTGAATGGGACTCGTGTCTCTGTTGCTTGGCCTCAAAAAGACATTGGAAATTACTACGCTGAAATAAATGGAGAAGAACACTGGGATCTAACTCAAATCGGGTGGATTCTTCAACTCGGCACATTCTCAGACAGATCAGGAGAGTTTGATTCAGCTCTGTCATTCGTTACAAAAACTGGATATGACGATAAGGCACGAATGTGGAGTGAACATAACCGATATGGCTATGACAGAGAGAACGCAACCCTCTACCTCACTGCTCTCAATGACACGAGGTATGATCTTCACTCTGGAATTTATGTGTCAGTATGGGAAGTTCAGATAGGCAATGAAACATACTATACCACAGACGATCATGAGCAGTGGGAAGATGTGTATAACAACCAAACTGGTGAAATGTTACATAAACCATACATCACGGTTCTAGATGGAACCAAACTATACTTCGACTGGGAAACAAAACCAGCCAGTTGGACCAATGAAGTCCACATTCCAGTACCTGGAACAAACTACACAAGAATATTCCGTTCAATTGGACAATGCAACCAATCTTCGACAAAATCTACGTATTCAACATAACAATTAACGGAACAGGCGTCTTTTACGAAGACGGCACTTCAGTACCTCTTAACGCCTCTTTCAAGACATTTGGCACTAGTCGTGGACCTGGCACCCAAGGCGACTATGACTATGCTACTGGAACCCTAAATTGGGCAGATTTGCCGGGCATTGAGGCTCCATGGAATACAAGCATGTGGGTAAACTACTTTACAGCCTTGAATGGAACTCGCATCTACTGTCAAGACTTTGGCTTTAGAGGAGACTTTTGGGAAGTTTTCAAACCGTGGGATTTCATAAACAGTGATCCTGTCGCTGGAAACAAAACTGCGGGAATTGTTGAAGGCGGGTACGCTGTGTATCTTAATGACACCATACGGCTTGATGTTACAACTCAACATCCTGAGGGAGGATGGCCTGACCAATATCTGATAATGAAACAGAACGGCACCTACTTTAATGTGCACTGGATTGACGAAATTCACAGCTACATTACAGTCATAAACGATAACACGTATCTGTTCAGGGACGTGATGACTTATTATAACCTAACAGATTCAGGCACCACATACAACATAGCTGATCCTTTCTGCCATGACCCTAATCGCATATTGACTCCCACAATGTACAACGTTCCCAAGATCAACGCTGACCGCATGACTTGGATCTGGATGAACGCCACATCTGATGCTTTGCTTCAAGATGTTCAAGGCTACTATCTAATGAACGCTTCAGATTACGCACGATTGAATCTAACCCTCGTTGACAATTGGTGGAATTCAACTGAAAGTGTTCGGGAAAACGTGTTTCGTGATGTATGGGAGCTAGAAGATGCTCAGCCAAGATTCAACATCACAATTAACATGCAAGAGTATTTTGTGATCGATCCCAGCCCAGTTATGGATCGATGGGATGGAGAACATACTATAGAACACAACACATACAGATATCCAGAGTCTCTTTCCGTCACTCTTGGTGGAACAAACTATACGATTGACCTGTTCGACGGATCAATGTGGAAGCATGACCTCCGTTGGAGACGCTACGAAACTCTCACACTATCCAATGGAACAACGCTTGAAGTGGATGAACAAGGTCGGTGGAAACCTGCCTATCAAGTTCAAATAGACGCAGAAACACTTGACATTCAATTGAAAGATATGAACATTTACAAGAGACACATTGTATGGGGCGAAGTCTACCGTTGGATGCTGACCGACCTAAACGTGTACAGTATTCGATCAATATGGGACTTGGTTGTTGGCACACCCGAGTGGGGAATGTGGGGAGTCCGAGCCTTCGATATAGTTCCAGATACTGGAGCAGTTGACTTGGACGGAGACTTAACCACCACAGGTGACCAATATTTCGTGAGGAGAATACACGAGGGATCTGACCTGTGGAACAAAACTGAGGACAGAATGTTTGTGGAGCTCGTATGGGATCCAAACGCTTCTATGATTGACGATGAGATGCATATTGGCGCGTGGATGGGTAAGGTACACGTCTTATGGAGCTTTGAGTGGAATGAAACATACATCTGGTATTACGCGTCCAACATGACTAATGTCGACTCAGCGGCATTACAACAGATAAATGGCACCCTGAGAGACAGTGTAACTGGACTGCCTAATCCAGGTTATTGGGACATAGCACATATGATTGAGAACGTCACTTGGGCTGACATTCTGGCTCGAGCTGAGAGAGAACACTGGGATTGGATTAAAGACAATGAGAACGAGTGGGAGTGGTTCTGGTTCGGTACCCAGCAAGACTTCATGACAAGCTGGATTGAAAATAGCTCGAGGCAAATGGCAGGAATAGGGCTACGCTACGAGTTTGCGGGATTATCCCTCTACAATAACACCGAACAAACCCACTTCTTCATGCCCAAGAACGTAGGCAACATCACCTTTCTGACGCCTGGAGAAGCCTTTGGAGACATGAACGCTACTGGCGAGATGATAGTTTCTAAAAACGAAACCGTCACTTTCGGAGTTACATACAACGATGTGAACGGAACTCTCTTTCCATTCAGTGAAGAAAGATCTATGTGGGGATGGTGGGATGGAATGATTCACGGCGCAGATTTTGATGCGCCAGACTTCATGAAGAAACCAACTGAATCAAACGTCGATGAAATGTCGTTTGCAATCCACTTCAGCGCTAACGTTACCGACGATGAATTGAACAATGAAGCTTCTATGAAGATTGATCAGAGCGTAGGAGACTGGGAGTTAGATCACGACGTAATAGATGGTAGACAACAAAACGTCAGCGACACCATGGTTTACTTGAGAGGCAACGATGTGCTTTTGAACCGAAGCTTAGCCATAAACTACTACGTTACAGCGTTCAGTGGCATAGCATGGGACGTCAGAGACGAAAAAGGCTCAAGCGTGAACAACAACAACGTCACAGAATCTTCCCGCTTCGACGTAGCATCAAAACTAGCTAACGCAAGCTTTGCCACTGTGAAACTGGGAAGCGTCTACGACTGGAGTAAACCAGTTGCTGTTAACGACACTATCCGTACACTGAACGTCACCAGCAAAACCACTCCTGTAGGAGCGTTCAAGGCCAGCTTCGAATCTGAGTCAGGGAAGTCTTCAGCAGGCTTTGACATATCTGCCATGATGTACTTCCTTTCTGTAGGATTCCCAAGATGGGACGGATACGCGATTTACAACGACCCAGAGGTTTCTTTCCTCATAAGCACAGGAGCTCTTGCGCCTCCGCAAGGAGATTTCTTGGCGGAGAATTGGTGGATCTTCGTGTTCATAGGCTCTGTAGCAGCCGTGGCAGTGGTCTTGTTGTCTTCCGTGCTAGAGTGAAAACTGGTCTGCTACGTCTGCGACGGTCGATTGGATCGGCGTTGCACCGTGGAAAGGGAGCAAAGGGTCCAAGTCCTGAAAAGACACCGGAGATTCAACCGGGCCAAAAAGGTCTAGGGTAAACTAGATTTTTCCCTCTTTTCTTTTTTCCATACAACAAGTGAGTCTTGACTAGCAGGACTTTCGCTAAATGTCGTTTCAAGGCATAAGGGCTGTTTGTGGTGCTCGGCGCGCGCATTAGTGACCATAACATTAAACTATGGTAAATTGTAACAAAAACTGTAACAATTCACTTTTTTCTTCTCAAGTGGCTTTTTCATGCATGCATTAAAGAATGTAACATAAAACAATGTTAAAATGTAACATAAAAGCGTAACATTGACCGTAACATCTCCTTTTTTTCTGAAAAATCAAAAAGACCGTAGCAACTAAGTTGAAAAGGTTGCTCAACCTTGAAAAAGACCATAAACTTAGATAAATCTTCTGAACAATGTTCAAAATGAGGAGAGAAACCCATCAAAAAAGACTGAAAAAACAAGAGATACTTCAAGAAAAATCGAGGGGGTCAATACAGATTGGAAAACTTGCAGACCTTGTAGTGCTGTCTGACGACCCACTGGCAATCCCTCCCAATAAGATAGGCGATATAAAGGTGGACATGACCCTTGTGGATGGAGAAATCGTCTATGATCGCCAACGCTCCCAGCAACGTAGAATCCGAAGAAGTTGATTTAAGATGCATGCGTGCGCAAGATAACATTGATTTATCTACTATAACCCTACCATGATTTTCTCGTAACATCTCTTACGAATCTACTAGCTTCCTGTTCCTCTTTCTTTTCAGAAATCTCCAGCCCTTTATTATTTACAATGTGATGATACAACTCATGCAAAAACCATATTTACTGCTTGAACAGTATTCTTGCAGGCAAATGAGAGTGACAGAAATGGCACAAAAGTTGCTCTTGGTAAATCCTGAAAAGTGCACTGGCTGTGGAACATGCGAAACTGCCTGTTCCCTGAAGCATTTTGGAGAGTGCAATCCCGCACAGTCATTCATAAAAGCATTAAGGCACGAAAAGATGGGCTCTTACTTCTTCAGCGTTCCAGTAGTATGTCAGCAATGTGAGACACCGCTGTGTATGGATGTGTGTCCAGTTAACGCTATTCATCCAGATTCAGGGACAGGTGCATACTTGGTTGACGAGAAGAAGTGTGTTGGATGCAGACTGTGCGAGATGGCGTGTCCTCTCGGCGCCATTGAAGTTCATCCGGATAAACATGTTGCTATGAAATGTGATCTTTGCGGTGGCGAGCCAATGTGTGTTAAGTTCTGCCTGCCAGAAGCATTAACTTATGTTTTAGAAGACAAGATCGGCTTCGCCAGGAGAAGGGAAGCGATCAAAAAGCTTTCACGTAGTCTAGAAAAAATAACTCTTGAATCAGGGAGATGATTATGGGATGGTTTATGGTTGGGCTGGAACTATTTTGCGTATAGACCTGAGTAAAAGCAAGATTTCGAAGACGCCATCCTCGGAGTACACTAGGCTTTTTGTAGGTGGCAGAGGTGTAAACTCCAAGTTGATGTTTGACGAGTCCAAAGCCGGCGTTAGTTCTCTTGACCCTGAGAATCCAATAATCATAGGGGCGGGTGCCCTAGCAGGAACAGGGATTCTAACAATGTCCAAGCACACGATCACGACCCGTTCTCCGGAGCAGGTGCCCGAGGGCTTTACAATGCAAAATAGCGGAGGCTCACTTGCAGCCGAGATGAAATACGCCGGGTATGACCACATAGTGATTAAAGGAAGGGCTGAGAAACCCACCTACATATATATCGAGAACGATCATGTCGCGCTCAAAGACGCATCTGGGTTGTGGGGGAAGGGAGTATTCGAAACAACCTCGATCTTGCGAGAAGAACTCGAGGATCCAGAGGTCAGGACATTGACTATAGGACAGGCTGGTGAGACCCTCGTTCGATTTGCGACGATTGAACACGAATATAGAAGCGGTACTGGCCTCGGAGCGGTCTTTGGTGCCAAGAATCTCAAGGCCGTTGTAGTCCGAGGTACCAAAGGCATAAAAGTGCACGATCCAGAAGCAATGCTGAAAATAAACGAGGAAATGCTTGAGACGCACAAGAAAAACGTAAAGGAACAGGTAAGGCTGGCACGTGAGCGCGGAGAACCAGAACTCTCACGTTATGATAAGGGTTATGGCACAGTAGGCGCTATGGCTAAGGATTGGTATTTTGATTATACGGAGTCTGGTGTCGTTGGATACGTTGAAGGATTCGAATGGACTGACCTCAACAAAACTAGGGGAGCAGACTGGTTAGAGACGCGTAGTTACCGTGATACAGGTTGTTGTCCACTGGCCTGTGCAGGTCTAGTAAGTGTGCCTGAAGTTGGGGTTGGCGCCATGAGGTGTTATCCCTTCTGGAATTTGTGGCAACTCAAAATGACTAACGTAGACAAGATGTTCGAAGCCACGAAACTGATGAGTGATTATGGCATAGACAACAGGGATCTTTGCTGGACGGTAAGCTATCTAATGAAGTTATACGAGATGGGGCTAANATCGTTAAAGGACACAGACGGTATACCGATGGAGTGGGGAAGCGGCGACGCGCTAATACAAACTATCCACAAGTTGGTGAAGAGAGAGGGCTTCGGAGACATCCTAGCCGAAGGCCCGTTCCAACTCGCCAAGAAGTTTGGGCCCAAAGCAAAAGCACTCTTCTTGTCCAGCAGAGGTC
>JGI2173J19968_10001101_pt1 | contig 10696 bp, 10 predicted proteins | sample DeeMarSWOR136_30_FD_19968 | JGI IMG/M metagenome (IMG submission 19968) | reverse complement strand
TAAAATTGGTGCGGGATTTGAACCTAAAAAAAGTGTTAATTTATGATTGTCAACTTGTTACTAAAAGCGTATTCAAATCTCTTCTCCTATGCATTTTTTATCATTTTTATTGTAGAAAAACATGTGAAACAGCAATAATAATTTTATATATTGAGTACTGGAATTATTATCAAAAATGTATTACTGACCGACACAATTTTTATTCAAATAGAATCGAGAATTTTTAGGAGATATTTGTATAACTTTTTAACTGTACTGATTTGAACCTGTTCATCTGGCGAATGCATGTTTTTTATGGTTGGTCCAATTGAGATCATATCGATTCCAGGAAATTTTTCCCCAATGACACCGCACTCAAGGATTCCATGCATCGCCTCAATTTTTGGTTCTAATTTAAACATTTCTTTATATATATTCTGTGAAAGCATAAGTATCTTTGATTGTAGATTTGGTTTCCAAATGGGGTCTGGTTTTACTTCTGATACCTTGGCGCCAGAGAGCGATGCAATAGCTTTTATGCGATCCCGCATATCCTGAAGTGCTGATTTTATTGAACTTCTGGAGAACATTCTAATCACTATCGTGTTTTTTTTAAAAAAAATCATGGCAAGATTTGTGGAGGTATTAACAAGTGTTTTGATATTATAATCCATTTGATAGGCACCATGTGGTAGACCATGCAAAAGATTCAAAAGTTTCGTTTGAGATGTTTTATTTAATATCATCTTTGATGGTTTACAGGGTTTAACATCGACTTTGAAATTAGGATCGATTGGTTTAATTTCGTTATAGATTTCTTTTTCATTAGCTATTAACTTGGAGATAAATGCGTTTTTATTTTTCTTTTCTAAAACAAGTTTAGCATATGCTTCACGAGGTATTGCATTGGTATTATCCCCTGCTTTGATTTCAAAGAGTGAGAAGTCATGTTTCAAAGATGCTTTCCATAGAAGACGTGCAAGGATTTTTATGGCATTTCCTCGTTGTTCATGGATTTCAACTCCAGAGTGACCCCCACGAAGACCGGAAACCTTAATAATTATGTTTTCTAATCCTTTTTTACCCCTTTGCATTTTTACTGGAAGCTCTATTATCGAATCTCCTCCTCCAGCAGAACCAATTGTAAGAACACCAAATTTCTCACCGTCTAGGTTCAGCATTATTTTTCCAGTAAGCATATCTGATTTTATTGCAAGTGCACCAGTAAGTCCTGTTTCCTCATCAACTGTGTATAATGATTCAATCGGTCCATGTCTTATCTTGTTGTCTTCTAGAATTGCAAGGCTAATTGCAACGCCAATCCCATCGTCTGCGCCAAGGGATGTCCCATTAGTAGTTAGAAGATCTCCTTGTATCTTGAGTTGAATAGGGTCTTTGGAAAAATCAAATTTTACATCATTGTTCTTTTCACATACCATGTCCATATGACTCTGTAAAATCACTGTGGGTTTATTTTGCATTCCAAATGTCGCTGGTTTAAAAATAACTACGTTTCCTACTACATCAACCTTTGTTTTTAATCTTTGTTTTTTCCCAAAATTAACAATATATTCTCTGATTTTTTCTTCATGTTTGGAACAATGAGGTATCTTACTTATTTCATCAAAATGTTTCCATACAAGTTTTGGTTCTAAATTCTCAATCACTGTCATATTTTGCCTCACTTAATTTTGGATTGTCAATGTCATTATACATAAAAATGTTAGCTAGTAGTATTATTTATTATTATATTACAAATAGCAGTGTTTATATTTACGCATAATTGGGAATTACCTGCTTATTATCTATAGGATATTTGGATTTCTAATGGTAGACTCTTTCTGGGTGATGTATTACGCTTTGTATATAGATACGTCAAATTGATTAATTGATATGACTTTATATTCAATTATCTCTAGTAGGTAAATTTTGTTGATTCTGTTATTGAAAATCATTTTCTTTGCTCTAATTTTAATGATACATTTTATAAAATTAATAATTTTATATGTTTAATTGAAAAATTGATAAAAAAATATAATTAAATACTGATAAATTGATTCGATATTGAAAGCATATAAGAAATTATATAATGGGGGAAGGACTGAAAATATGAAAAAGAGATTAGTTTTGGAAAGCTTAGTTTTTAGAGTAGCATTTTCATTTTTCAAATTTATTACATTAATACAATTAAAAAATATAATGAAGGATAAAATATTATGATCGATATCAGTAAAAAAAGTTGGTCTAAATACTTTTTATTTGGTAGCTTGTATTTCGCAGAAGGAGTACAGTGGTCGCTTGCCTCTGTGATTATTCCTATCTATCTTTTGGATAAAGGATTTTCGCTGCCTTTAGCCACACTTGCTGCTGGAATAGGTGGAGCACCATGGTATTTAAAATTTGTTTTCGGTCCAACAACTGATTATTTATATAAATTTGGAAAAAAATCATTTATTATTGCGGGGGGATTACTTGGAGCCATAAGTCTTTTTGTTCTTATTTATATTGATCCACTTATTTTCTTAATACCATTCACGTTCTTTTTATTTCTCAGCCATCTTGGCATAATATACCTTGATGTCTCTTGTGATGGGTGGGCTATTTCAATATCAAAGGAAAAGGAACGTGGAAAAATAAACGGTGCTATGTTTGCTGGGCTTTCTGCAGGTATGGCTTTTGGAACCTCAGTAATTTCTTCAATAGCGCAAGTCTATGGATATAGTATGTGCTTCCTGACAAGTGGTATTATCATTCTCGCACTTATGATATATCCATTTCTCATAAAGGAAGTTAAAATATTGAAAAAACGCCCAAAAATTGCATCAATTCTTAAAGAGGAATTCAAAAAAAGAACAACACAAGTTATTGCCTTATTTCTCTTCGTAAGTTCGGTCGGTTATGGGATATTAATATTTGTTATTCCACTGTATATGAAAACGATTTTACAAATGGATATTGGCCAAATCGGGTTAATTATGACATTATACCCTATTACTGTAGTGATTGGTTCATTACTTGGTGGTACTATGGCAGATAGATGGAGTAGAAAAATGGTTTTATTTGCTTTTTGTGGTGCAGGTATTGTTTCAGCTACTCTTATATTTGCAAACACGTGGCAGATATTAGCAATAATATATGGAGTGATTGGTATTTTAAACGGTGGATATTTGGCTGTAAGTTCCGCTTTGATGATGGATATTTGTAATCCAAAGATTGGTACGACTCAGTATTCAATTCTTTGTAGTATTTGTAATTTTGGTGAATTTGGTATGGAGACCATCAGTGGTACTTTAATTGTTCTGCTTGGTTTTGGTCGTATGTTTCTTTATTCGGCTTGGCTTTGTGGTCCAACGTTATTAGTATTGTATTTTATTAGACTAAAAAAGAAAGATATACATCCATAAATTTAGAATCATAAATTTTTACTATTAAACTAATATTCAAATCCCTTCCTACGAAATGATTATAAATACTTTTTTGCATGAATGATACTACAACATTTTTTAGGTGAATCAAAACCACTTTTTTTTGCGGGCTTTTAACCCATGGTATATAATCCCTCCAGCGGCTAGTTTAACATTTTTTTCTCCAAGAATATGAAACATTTGTTGCAATAAAATTGGTGCAAGATTTGAACCAAAAAATCAGATTTTATTTTAATGCATATTCAACTGCTGATTTTGCATGAATTAATGTTGTATCAAAAATTTTATATTTAACATCTTTTTGATTTATAAATAGAGGTAATTCTGTACAACCTAGTATTACTCCCTCAGCTTTCCTTCTAATTAATTTATCCATTATTTTAACACATTTTTTCTTGTTATTATGATTTTTTTTACCTCTACAAATTTCATTATAAATTATACTATTTATAATTTCTATATCGTTTTTATTTGGGACTATTACATCAATATTGTATTTTTCTTTAATTCTATCTCTATAAAAAGCACCTTTCATTGTATATTTCGTACCCAATAAACCTACAATTTTATATCCTTCTTCAATTATTTGTTCGCCAGTAACATCAATTATATTTAGTATAGGAATTTTTATGTTTTCTTGAATCTGATCTGCAATTTTATGCATTGTATTTGCACATATAATTATAAAATCAGCATTAGCTCTTTCCAAAGTTTTTGCAGCATTTATCATTAATTTTGTTAATTTCACCCAATCTTTTTTTATTTGTAATTTTTCAATTTCATAAATATCAAATGAATATAAAACACAATCCGCAGAATGAGATTCCCCAAGTTTACTTTTTGTATGATCATTAATGATTCTATAATATTCTAAGGTTGATTCCCAAGTCATGCCGCCAATTAGACCAATTTTTTTCATAACTAATCATCAATATATTTACACATTTCAAATATCTCTATGCCATTATAATTTCTTTTATTACCTGTTTTTTTAAATCTAAAATGATTATATAAAGAAATAGCACAGCTGAGCGGTTCATAAGATTCTAATAATAATTTTTTTGTATTTTTCGACAAAGCAATTTTAATAACTTCTTCAAGAATAAAATAACCAACTCCTTGCTTTTGATATTTTGGTTTTACAGCCATACTGCTTAGATAAATTAGATTTCTGCTCAATAATAATGAAATAGTCCCTACTATTTCATTTTTATAAATAACGACAAAAAATTCTGATTCTTTATTTTCAATACGTTGTTTGATAACTCTAGGTGATAAAATAGTAGCAGTATATGCTTCATTAGTATAGTATTTTTTATAAGGTTTGAAAGCTGCTGAAAGTATTAAAGATACATCTTTGATATCAATATTTTTAATTTTTCTAAAAATCATATTTTTTTTATCTATCAAAGTTTTTCACCAATAATCTCTAAATTTGTTATATTAATTATTTATTAAAGTTTCAATAAATAATTTTTTTAAATTAAATTTAGTAAATTGGATATGTATTAACATTGGATAGACTTTGAGGATGTGATATATGAATCTTAAATTTATACAAAGTAATTAATAAATTTCGCATATTATGAGAGAGAATATTTTTTTGAAAGTATATACTTAAAACTCGTATATAAAATAAGAGTAATAAAAGCAGCAAAAAATCCAGCCATCCAATTTGGATAACCTATAATATGATTTATTGAAGCTCCTATTAATCCACCAAGTGCCGCTGCTAAAATAGCAGAAATAACTATTTTTCTCGTTTTGTTCCCTTTCATATTTCTTTTCTTCATTTTTATTTTATAATTATTTCATTGTTCCTAATCGTGGCTTTGCACAATACAATTATGCATTTTTTTCCTATTAACCCAAAATAGTGCTTTGAAATGATGATATGTTCCTTTGATGTATGATCACATTTACACAGAGGTTTGAAAATAAAGCGGTGAATATTTACAACTTCAAGTTTAATTACATCTTCGATAATGGAGTAATTACAAATTCTTCCAAAAAGAATTGAGGGTTGCATATCTGGCTGATACAATTTTGTAATAAAGCAGTCGCATTCCCCGTTATAATCTCTATCAAAACCACCAATAGAAGTAGGATAATCTGTCGAGGTTGTCGGTCCAACAACATAAATATTTTTATATTGATCAAGTACAAGAGATGCAGCGTAATAGGGAAATCCTACTTCACAGGATGATCCTCCAAAAAAACTACTTGAAGTTACTATATTCCCTTCAGATGAAAACTTTGTGATAAAACCTTCAGGTCCTTCTCCCATCCAGTGACCTTGGGTTTGATATGCGTTTATTGTTGGGAAGTCCTGTGAGGCAGTATATCCTGTAATATATGCACAACCATTGTTATCAACTGCAATGCTGAATGCTTCCTCACATTCGGATCCTCCGAGATAGGTACTGAAGATAAGTGTCGCTCCATCTGGAGCAATTTTTGTTACATAAGCATCGTAAGTACTCGAGTATCCATCATTAAGGATCGAATCATATGCATTAATGATTGGAAAATCTACAGAACATGTTGAGCCAGTTACATAAATAGCGCCTTTTTTATCAAGAGCAATTCCAAAACCTGTCTCATCTTCAGATCCACCAATATACGTACTATAAAGCACTGATTCACCAGATGAACACAAATGAGTTACAAATATATCCAAACTTCCACTAAGTGAATCATCATATGGGTATACTAATGGAAAATCTGATGACCATGTCACCCCAGTAATATATACCGATTCTTGCGTATCAATTTTAAGTCCATATGCACAATCTGTATTTGTTCCACCAAGATATGTGCTAAACAAAAGCATAGTACCATCGGTTGAAAATTTTGTTATAAAAGCATCATAGTAGGGATTTTCCCCCATATTATAAGTATCATCAAAGGCGTTTATTGTTGGGAAGTCAGATGAGCTAGTATAACCTGCAATATAGATATTTTCTGAATCATCAACTTGAATATCAACACCTCCATCATATTGATTTGGTGTCGAACCTCCTAAATAAGTTGAATAAAGGAGTTCTCCATTGGAAGAAAATTTAGCAACAAAAGCATCCGTAATACCTCCTGCAAATGTTGATTGGTATGCATTACTAGTTGTTGGGAAATCAAATGAATCGGTACTACCAGTTACATACACATTATCGTCTTTATCAATGGTTATTGCTGTAGCACCATCGGAGTACATTCCTCCTAAATAGGTGCAGAAAACAAGTGAAGAACCATCCTGTGAAATTTTTGCAACAAAAGCATCACCAAAAAACCCACCGTTGTAACTATCATCATATGCATTAATGGTTGGAAGATCAGAGGATGTTGTGTATCCGGTGATATAGGCATCTCCGTTTTTTCCTATAGCAATATCCTTGCAACAATCTAAGTTTGAGCCACCTAGATATGTGCTGAAACAGAGTTGACCAGAATCATTTACTTCGTTTAGGATTGGTTTAGGTAGAAGTTGATTTTTATTATATTTTCTAAGTTCTATTATGTTGTTGGGAATAATTTGTTTTGTTTGAGACGCTATAGTGATGGCTGATATTTGACTAAAAATAATGATTATAAGAAATATGACTAAATTTTTTCGTGTGGATTCTTTCATATTTTATTCCTATAAATATAGTTTTATGTGATTTTATAACTGATACGAAACACTTTACCATCTAATGTTATACCGGTACCAGGGAATTGATTGAATATATATTGAAATTTACCTCTATATAAAAGGAGGGTGATTGTATGAGCTCCTTCATAATGCCATAGTTCCTCTTTGTTTTGTGTTGAATAGATTGTAGTATTTCCATCATTGTCGTATGTGATTTTAAGAAAGATTACAAAGGCTTTGTTTCCAATTTTGATGAGTGCGAGATTAACTTGTTTTTCAATTGTACCCGCTGATTTGATAGTGCATTGGCTGAACGATTCAAGCGTTTGGAAAGCATCAAAGGCGTATGATTTATGTGTCTTTTCAATTTGGTTTGCTTCAGCTATTGGTATAGCTATGACTACCAGCATAACATATAGACAAATTATTTTTCTCTTTTTCATAATTTTTCCTCCAATTTCTCATTATAGATGAAGTATACTATTGTAAAGTATACTATACGTATAGTATGCTTTACTTATTTATAAAATTTTCCTTAGATTGTTTTTTTAAAGGATTGTCGCTGCAAACATCTGTTTAATTAGTGATNTTAACAGAAAAATATTGTTNGGTNTTTTCTCANTTTTAAATNAATTANATNCCAAANAGATCTTCAACTTTACAATNAAATAGNTTAGCAAATTTTAGAGCTANCTCTAGACTAGGAACATATCGTCCCCCCTCAATAGAAATAATAGTTTGNCTTGTAACATTTACTTTATNTGCCAACTTCTCTTGNCTTAATCCATTTTGTTGTCGATATTCACGTAATTTATTATAAGNCAAGACCATTTATAACCCTTTAAATNTNAAATATAATAGATGTAAAGTATGCTTTACTATTTTATTTATATTTCTATTCAATTTATATCANCTCATTTATAAATTTTCAATAAATTTTCAATAAAATTTTATAGGTTAAAATATAACAAACAAGCATACCTGTTAGAAAATAAATTAAAAACATACTAATAGGTATTTTAATTGGATTTATTCCATCGGTAATCATAGTTATTATTGTAAGTAGTATAGAAAAAATAAATGTAATTTTAATTGCACTCTTAGAATGTTGCTCCATTCTTTCATCTTTTTTCATTTCTTTTGATAAATATATAATTATTGAAAATGATATAATAGCAACGAAACTTATTGGGAAAATCCATGAAGAAAACCTACCTAAGCTATCAGGGAAAAAAATATTCATAAAAAATAAAATAATAATTAAAAACACAATAAAAGCACTTATGTAAGTTATGAGGTTTTGTTTTTTAAAATACGATCTAATCTCTCTTCTTATTATTTTAATTATCATTTGTATAAAATTGACTATAACAGAAACGATAAATCCAATAATTACAATTATCGCTAGTAGAAAAAATATTGGTTCTTCAATACCAAAAATACCGTACATTGCATTATGGAGAAAAACGAATATTATAAAGAATTCAAAAAGTACTAATGATGTCCACCATGAAAGTAAAATATCTTTTATCATTTTAAATCACTTTAACAATAAATATAACCAGCTTATTTAAAAAGTATACATATTAATTTTCCTACAATAATTTTTTCAGAGATAAAGTGATTTAAATTTGAGGTCTAAATTACTTCCTTTACACATTTTTTTTCGGGCTTTTAACTACCGCTATAAGATCCTTCCAGCGGCTAACATGAATCTTTTTTCTTCTGTTAAATGTAACTTTTGTTGCAATAAATGGTTGTGGGATTTGAACCAAAAAATTCATATACTTTGAGTTAAAAATTTATTCGGTATTATTCTGTGATAATTTTTAGCATAGATTTTAAATACTTGATATAAGATGATTATTTTATAAGAGGGAGGCAAGAATATAATGGTAAAAACCTCAAATTTATTTAATAAGACTTTGGTAGTTGGAGTTATAGTTCTATTTCTTAGTGTTAGTTTTCAACCTGTTTTTGCATTTGATAATGTAAAGAAATCTTCTATTCCTTTTTCTGATGGTAATATTTTGTATGTTGGTGGTAATGGAACAGGGAATTATACTAGGATTCAGGATGCAGTTGATAATGCAACAGATAGTGATACTGTTTTTGTCTATGATGATAGTTCACCGTATTACGAAAATGTGATTGTTAATAAATCTATAAAGTTGATTGGTGAAAATAGAGAAACAACTGTTATTAATGGAAGTTTAAATCAAAGTTTATCTACAGTTTATATATTATCTGAAAATGTTACCTTATCTGGTTTTACATTTCAAAAATATTTGATAAATAACTATACTAATGATAATGTAATAGAAATCCAATCAGATTATAATATTATATCTGGTAATATTCTCACAGGTAACAAAACTATAGGAATACAAATCGAAGATTCTCACTATAATAATATTTCTAGTAATGTTTTTACTAGCAACTTAGATTTAGGTATTTTTTTATATCATAGCAACTACACCAATATCAGTAATAATTATTTTTCAGGAGTATTTGTTGGTATATGTTTACAATATTATTCAAATAACAATGATATTACTAATAATTTTATTTCATACTGTGGAGCTGGTTTATATCTTTTATTTACAAGAAACAACTTTATCTATGGAAATATCATAACTAACAATCAAATAGGCATATCTTCAGAATCTTTTTCTATTAACAACAAAATAATTGGAAATAATATATCCTATAACAAACTTGGATTATTTATTATGAGTCCACTTGAGGATGAAGTTACTCAGAATAATTTTATAGCAAATAATGAAAGTGCATATTTCTTTTATGATATTTATTTCGGACTTCGTGCTAAGCATTTTCTAGGTATTAAACCTTATATTCCTAAAATATTTTGGAATAGTAACTATTGGGATGAACCAAGATTGCAATCTTATTTTATTCCTGGATTTATTACTTTTTTTAGTTTTAATTTTTTGATTAGATATTTTTTTAGATTTTATATAAAAGATTCAGAACAAGAATTATTTCCTTTTCCTATTAATTGGTTTAATATGGACAAACATCCAGCAAAAGAACCATATGAAATACTACCCTGAGGATAAAAAAAAACAGTTTTTTTTTTCGGGCTTTTAACTACCGCTATAAGATCCTTCCAGCGGCTAACTTGACTATTTTTTTCTCCTATTAAATGAAATATTTGTTACAATAAAATGGGTGCGGGTTCTGAACCAAAAAAATTATATATTCTGAGTTAAAAATTTATTTGATAATTATTTCTGTGATAATTCTTAGCATAGATTTTAAATACATCGTATTAGATTATTATTTCATAAGAGGGAGGTAACCTGGAATGGACATACAAGAGGGTTTGATTCATAAAACTCTGGTTATTGGAATAATACTATTGTTTGTCTTTATGAGTATTAATCCATCAATTGCTGTTAATAATGTAAAGAAATCTTCTATACCTGTTTCTGATAGTAATATTTTGTATGTTGGTGGGTCAGGACTAGATAATTATACTAGGATTCAGGATGCAATAGATAATGCATCTGAGGGTGATACGGTTTTTGTTTATGATGATTCATCACCATATTATGAAAATATAATCATAGACAAATCCATCAATCTTATTGGAGAAAAAAGACATACAACAATTATTGATGGTAATGAACTTGGAATTGTT
>JGI2173J19968_10001099_pt1 | contig 10704 bp, 12 predicted proteins | sample DeeMarSWOR136_30_FD_19968 | JGI IMG/M metagenome (IMG submission 19968) | reverse complement strand
ATTTCAGCGAAGTCCTAGTAGTATGCAATACAAAGTTTTCAGAGCATGCTAGCCGGTATGCAAAATGCAGAGGTATACGTCGCATCGGATGGAAGACCCCGCCAAAACAGGGATTAGAACGAATGATCGAAGAAAAGAGGCTCCACCCAGTAACGATCTTGAAGGGATTGAATAAAAGCAACAGAGAAAAACTCTTGGATAGTGGACTAATTCTTCTCAAACAACTCATCTCACGTGATGTTTATGAACTGTCGAAGAAAACGAAAATTCCTATGAAGCAACTTACCGAACCCGTAAAAAAGGCAAAAGAAATACTATTGCTCAGTAAGAAAGAATATGGAATAATCTGAAATGGGAGCTGATGCGAAATGGCTTACGTCTTTAACATACCGTGTCGTGGCAACGCAAAGCTAGAGCATATTGTTGAGAAGGTGAAAAATGACTTGAAACTGCAGACTTTTTGGAAGTGCTCTAACGTTATGGCAATTGACCGTTTGGGTTACACAGACCACGGACCAACACACGTGAAAATCGTCGCCAACTCAGCGTTGAAGCTTCTGAGAATCTTGGTTGGGAAAAAGATTTTGCCAAGCATTGTTGAGCATTACGGAATGAGGAATGAAGACGCTGAAGTCGTGGTGGTTCTCGCCTCGATTTTTCATGATTTAGGAATGATAATCACGAGGAACGGACACGAACAGTACGGTACGCTGTTGGCCTTGGATTTCGTAGAGAAATACCTACAGCCAATCTATAGTGAAGAAGAACGCGCCATAATTTGTTCCGAAGTATTACATGCTATAATCTCTCATGAGCCAGTGAACAAACCTCTAACCATAGAAGCAGGCATTGTACGAGTCGCCGATGCTCTTGACATGGAGCAGGGAAGAGCAAGAATACCGTTTGAAGCGGGAAAAGTGGACATTCATGCGGTTTCAGCGCTCTCAATCAAGAAAGTAGAGATTGAAGAAAGCGAGAAAAAACCAATAGCCATAAAGATAACAATGTCCAATTCCGCAGGCATCTTCCAAATAGATGAGCTACTAAAGAACAGAATTGAAAATTCGGGACTACAGAAATACATTCACGTTGCGGCGGAAATAACCGGGAAAAAAGAGAAAAAAATAATTAGAAAATTCGAAATCTAGTCGCGTGCGCAAAACAGTTTGATACAGCTTTTGATACAGTTTAACATTGTTTAATGTTACATTCAATTATGCGCACGCATTACTGAGGATTGGGACTCTTGCTTATGGAAACTCGTAGTAGCCTATGGCTACTACTCAGCACCTACCCCCCTCTCCCTATCTTTTTTTACGAAGGACATAGCAGGATCCCCGATCCCAGAGACACAGTTGTCGTCGTCTTCTGTCTACGTTTTTTACCGACGACAAGTGTCCTCTAGATAAGGGACTCTTAATACATGAATAGGCTCTGCGTGTTGTTGTTCAGAGAAAACCTGCATTGCGAACAACAACAACTGAGATTGCGGTTCCAGGTGAGCTTACGCGTTGCTATGCTACAGCTCTAATTCTTTGATGCTTAATCTTTATTGCAGTTATGTTTGAAAATTTAATTAAAGAAAACTCAAAAAACCGAGAAAGAGGAGAATAATGGTAACCCAAGCTTATTTCTCGCGAAATAACCCTCTGCAACGTTTAATGATTAGGGAATTCTCTTTCGACTCTGAAACCTGAATTAGGCGTAAAAACCTCTGCACGTACCTAGACTACTTTAGAGAACTCTGTTCTCGATGCTCCGCAGATTGGACATTTTATCGGTGCCATGCCTTCAACAGTGTTCCCACAGACATTGCAGACGTAATAGTCAATTTCTGGTAATTTCTTATTGTTTTTCAGCGCGTCAGCCGCCATCGAGAACAGANCAGCATGTACTTTCTCAACCTTATTGGCTACGTCAAAGCTCCAAGCCGCTCGTTGATCTCCTTCTTTTTTGGCGATGCTCAAGTACTCAGGATACATCTTCTTAAACTCAAAAGTCTCTCCAGAAATAGCTGCATTTAAATTCTCTGATGTGGATTTTATTTCTCCTGTTATCCTGAGATGGTTCAAAGCGTGAATTGTCTCTGCTTCTGCAGCTGCTCTGAAAAGCTTTGCAACTTGCCGGAAACCTTCCTTCTCAGCTTTTCGAGCAAAGGCCAAATAGCGTCGATTCGCCTGTGACTCACCGGCAAACGCCTTTTTCAAACTCTCAATTGACCTACTCATCTTCAATTCACCATATACCCTCAATATCTCCAACTGACCGATATAAGTTCTGCCTGAGCGCGCGAAAAAAAGCTTAGAGAAAAAAGGGAGTTGCGGGAAGATATCTTCATTGTTATGAGGATCAACATTTTTTGTTACTAGCCAAACATAATTTTTGAACAAAAAATCGTGGCGTGTTAACAAAAATTTGGATAAAAATTTTTTGCCATTTGACCGATTCTGATGCGGATTCAACTTGTTCTGACAGCACATAGTTTAATATCCAAACATGTGGTTTTTCATATATTCTTTCTCAGCTACTTTTAGAATTTCCAAAATTATGGTGTGTAGCGCTCTCCTTTTGTGGGAAGACAAAGTCATTTTCGCCACTGAGTGCGTACATTTGTCGTGTGCCCCTAAAAGTTCTGTGGTGAATTGTAGCAAACAAGCGTCAAACAACCACTCAGCGTCCGACAAAATTGATGCACGTTTAAAATTCTAAGGTATGTACAGTTCTGTACACGTAAGATTTAAATCTTGCATAGTAGTAACTTATAGAAGAATGTTATAGAAAAGAGAGAGGTTCATAGTGCTCGGTTTGGAAAGGCTTGAAGAGGTCTCTCTTCTCGGCAAATTAGAAAAGAACTCCTTTCTCTTTTCAGCTTCTTCAAGCCCCAAAAAACTGAACCAAACCTATCTATTAATACTCGTTCCTAGAATTTATGTTTTCGTGTATGCATTGCCAAGGCAACTTAACCCTATCTCAGTCCACCTAGGAAACCAAGAAAGAAACTGCCCACAAACGGAATACCAGTTACTAAAGGCGCAAATGTTTGGATGACGTTTTCAAACTTTGAAATAAAAGCTGTTATCTCTTCAAAGTTTAGGTTGATCACATTTATTTGCCCCAAGTAGAGAATCCCCAAGGTGAAAACTCCTAGAATTATTGCTAAGTTTAGGATTTTCTTCACTATATAGCCCACGAAGAAACCTCCGATTGCCCCTACGCCAACGGAGTATAAGATGGGTGTTATCGACTTCAAACTTTCCGCTACTATGGGCCCTAAACTTTCACTCATCTAAGCATTCACCAACCGAACGACGTGGGCTTCAGCTAGTTAATTGCTAAATTGTATCGATCCACTAAAAAGTTATGAATCTGGAAACTTCATTCAGCTTCAACTTAATGTACGTGTATGTTGACCTTGCAAAAGTTGTGCATTTAAGCTATGGCAAAGTTGGCGCAACGTCTGTTTTGGCATATTTTGTTATTGGGAGTATTGCTTTTAGGCTTTAGTGTTCTGTGTAATTGAAGAGATGTAACGAGGATCTTAAGTTGGTTGAAGCTAAAGACCTCCACAGTGGTCCACATACGCGTCGTAGCCGTTTGTCCATTATCGCTGACATGCTAGATGTAGCTAGAAGAGGCGCGCTTAAGACACAGATTATGTATGGGGCGAGTTTGAGTTTTTCGCAGTTAAGCGATTATCTATCCTTCCTTTTGGACGCGAACCTTCTCAAGATTGTTGACAACCCAAATAGATCTCTCTACAAAACAACAAAAAAGGGCTTACAATATCTTCAAAGCTACATGGAAATTGGAGAATTGTTGAAAAAAGAAAAGGGAGAACATGAATTTGTTAGTTCTTAATGCTTAGAAGATAAATATATGCATGTCCTATGGACCTCTGAAGAAGAAATGCAACAAACTGTTTAGCGGTTTGTATTCCTCGTTTTGATCCACAGTGACTTCGCGTTTTTCCATTGATCTCTAATGATTTCTAGGTTACTAAGCACACTGGAATGAAGAGAGTAGAAAATGTAGCAAAGATATGCACACCGATCGCATTTTTCGTATTCCTTTCGAAGATCCTCAAACCTAGGACTGTTCCAGACATTAGGCAGTTCAAACACGGAAGCCACTGGTTCACGACAATGACAGCTAGAAACTCTGCCGGATGGGTCTACAATAAGGAAGCCTTGAAGAGCATTGCACTTCCATGTTCTTTGTTTGTCTAGAAATAACTGTTTTAGCGCCGCCAGTGTTTTGTTCGTTATGAAAATTCCTTGGCGCTCTTTTTTCATGGCTGTAAGTTCGTCGCAAACCTTTGCCATGGCTTCTCGGTCCGTGATTTCAAACTCGTCGATTTTTCTTCCTATTCCAAATAATCGTTTGTCAATTGGCTGGTCGTACCAGTATAGGCAATACCAAACAGGGATGTTNCGATCAGTGAAATACTTTGTAAAGTCAATGATTTCATGTAGGTTAAGCTGTGAGATGGTGGGAGAGACTCCCACGGAAATGTTTTCTTTTTGCAGCGTCTCAATAGCTTCCATAGCCTTTCTCCAGGCTCCAGGTACACCCTTTACGTAATCATTTTTCTTTTCGTCTAAAGTATCCAGTGATATAGCAACGAAATCCGCACTGCGGAGAGCGTCTATCTTTTCTAATGCGAGACTGCCATTATCATACACTGTGGTTATAAAAGATTGTGAAGCGTAATCAATAATTTCGTCAATATCATCCCGCAACAAAGGGTTTCCGCCAGAAAGCACTATTTCCATGACACCGAGGTCTCTGAGAACATCTAGCCCTTTTTTCACCTCGTCAACCGATAACTCTCTCATGTTTTGTTGTCTGCGCCAAACGTCACAGCCTCTGCAACGGTAGTTGCATCGATGAGTTAACATCCACTGCGCGTGGTAAGGTCTGTTAGGTGTTAAAGCACGTCTTAGTACACTGAGAGCTTTTTGCGATGAAAGCAGCATTTTTATTGAGCCCCAGCAACTTGTTAAACGATGTGAAGTTTTAACCTTTATGTGTTTCTAAATTCTGTTACTGAGATAAACTGTTCAGCGTGCAGGTTGCCAAACCTTTGACAAGGGCTTTCCACGTAGCAAGAAGAATAGGTAGTCTGTGGACCAAGTGCTGAGAACTTTGGAAAACCCTAGTTTTCGGAATCGCCTTAACGACTCGTAGACTGTGAGACTTGTAATGAACATGAACTTTCCTTGTTTCGATAATCGATGGGTAAGATCGTGATCCTCTAAACATGGCATGTTTTCATCAAATCCATTAACTCTTAGAAAATCTTTCTTTCTAACAGCGAGAAATTCCCCTCGAGAATGCGGCTTAATCTTGGTGCAGAGCTGGATGAGAAGGTTGTAAAATTGGAAGAAGGCGAATTCGGTGAATCTAGGTTGAGCGGGCATAATGCGGCAAGTTGCACCCACCACATCGGGGTTGTTGAATACTTCAAGCACTTTCTCCACAAAATTTGATGGAGGAGACACGTCTGCATCGAGAAACACTACGATGTCTCCGCTTGCTTGTTTAACGCCGTAATTTCTTGCTTTTGAGATTCCTCGCTCTCTTATTTGATAAGTTTTGTCTGTGAAACGTTTCGCAACCTTAACTGTGCCGTCGTCGCTTCCTCCGTCAACCACAACGATTTCTATGGAAGGTTTTATTTTAACGAGTTTGGACAGCGTTGCCGCTATGTATTTTTCCTCTTGAAACGTTGGGATGACCACAGAAACCTTTGAAATCTTCATTTGCATTAACTTGTCTCCGCATTTCTTTTTAATTTCTTATATGTAATGAATAATAAGGTTACACAAAGCTAACTATGCTTCGCCTAAAGCACGCCATAACTCTTCTTTTACAGGCTTGGAAAGGTCAAGTTTGGTTCCGTCACGCCGGAAAACATATGAACCCTCATTCTTATCCACTGTTTCACCAATCACCGCCGCTTGAATACCCCTTTCCTTGAGAGCACTCACTATTTCTTCAGCCTTCTCTGGACGCGCTGAAATTATTAGTGATCCAGAGCTTATGGTTTTAAGCGGATCAATGTTTAGGGCATTACATACTGATTTTGTCTCTTCGTATATGGGGATTTTTTCCTCGTAAACGGCTATGCCTATGTTGGATGCCCACGCAATTTCTTGGAGGCACGCGGCGATTCCTCCTTCAGTGGCGTCATGCATCGCGTGGACTCCTCCAATTTCAGTGGCGGTTAAAGCGTCTTCTACAATGCTGATTAGTTTGATAAATTTCTGAGCGTTCTGAATGACTGTTTTATCAATTTTTGTTTCTAAGAGTTCAACTAATTCCGTTGATAGGATGGCTGTTCCTTCGATTGCGGCGCCTTTGGTCACGATGATGCTATCACCGATTTTTGCTCCGCTGGACCTTACAAGTCTCTTTTTTTCAGCTTCTCCAATGGCTGTTGCAATGAGTATAGGTCTTTTAATGTTCATGGTGAACTCGCTGTGACCTCCTATAATAGCGATGCCAAGTTCTTTTGCAGCCTCGTCAATTTGACTTGTTATATGTTTCAGTTGGGTAGAAGTGATGTTTTGAGGAAGAAGCATAACGATCAACATCCATAGAGGTCGAACTCCTCGGGTTGCAATGTCGTTAGCGCAGACATTAACAGTTAACCAGCCAATGTTTTCTACAGCGCCAGTTATCGGGTCAGAGTGAACAACAAGAGCTTTATCCTTGAAGTCAATTACAGCAGCGTCTTCACCTATTCTAGGACCAACAATAACGCGTGGGTCAGGAGATCCTAAACAATCAAAAACCACGTGTTTCAGAAATTCAGGATCAAGTTTACCAATTGGCAACGAACGATGAACCATCTTTCAAAGCCTCCTAAGGCTAAACGTTAGCAGTTAGGCGTTTATAACTTTGATAATTGAAAGAAAACGTTATGAGGATTTGAGAGAGGGTAGAGCACGCAACACTGCTCTCACAACAGGAATTGAAACGATGAGACCTATGGTCATTTGGCCAATGTTTATCGGAATCTCCGCTATTGCTGCTACACCTAGAAATATTTGCTGGTAAAGAAAATAACCTATGACCATCTCCAAACCTCCAACAAGAATTGCCAGAATAAGCCAGCCGAATTCAGGTTCAAAAACAAACCCCATCAAAGTAATTAACAAGACAACTAAGACCCCTAGTGAATACCAAAATTCTGGTGGAATTAAGATTAGAGTAGGATTTTCAGGGACAGGGATTCCAAGGTAAAGTTCCACTGTGCCGCTATAATATAGAGAACCAACATAGCCCAACAAAAATCCTGCGACTAAGCCAACGGCGAATGTGAAGGCTTTCCATTGAAGCTTAGAGCTGAATTTAAGTCTCTTTTGACCTAAAAAGCCAACAATGCCTCCTTCAAGTGCTTTTATAACAAGAGTTGCCAGTGCATAGTGAGGGTAGCCTAATAAGATATCCGCAATACTGGCGCCGACGCCTCCAGCGAAAGAACCAATCAATGGGCCGAAAAGCAAGGCTGTAGTATATATCATGGTTTCGCCGATGTTAAAGAAGCCTTTTGTGCTGGGAACGTAAATGGAGAACACCATGGTGGCTACGCAAACTAGTGATGTAAAAACGGCTGTTATGGCTAACTGAATGGTTGGTGTACGGGTTTTGGACATATACTCACCTAGTATAGTTATGACTTGACTAAATATCTTTTTATATTTTTAAAACTTTCGGAAAAAATCAAAGCAATATTTTTAGTTCATTAATAGCACGTAAAACTTTTTGTCCGCGTTTGGTGATTTTAAAGTATTTTCTTCCCTCCTTTTTATAAGCAGTTATCAGTCCCCTCTCAGAAAGGTCGTTTAGATGTTGATAAACAGCAGCACGAGTCATTGTTTTGCCAAGCTTTATCCATAACTCATAACCATACGCGTCTTTTCTGCTTAGCATACGCAAAATTTTCTCTTTCGTACTTAACTCCAACCCTACTCCAGCGGTTTTTCGTTTTTTCGCTAAAGCTTGGAGAACATCTGTTGCTTTCAATCCGCTTCCCGTTATGAGGCATACAACCGTGTCTTTCTCATCAATAATACCTTGATAAGCCAGTTTTTTCAGAGCGGCTATTGTAGCTGAACTCGCTGGTTCTGCGAAGATTCCTTCAAGCCTCGCGATTTCCTGTTCCGCCGCAAAGATTTCTGAATCTGATGCTGCAATGGCGACACCTTTAGATTCTGTTATTGCATTGAGTGCCCATCTTCCGTTCAATGGGTTACGCACAAGGATTCCAAGGGCGTGTGTAGAAGGTTTTGAAATAGTAACTGGCTCTGATTCATTCTTTAAGTGCGCATTAACGATGGGTGCACAGCCATCTGCCTGCACACCCACCAATTTTGGCAGCTCATCAATAGTTCCTAGAGCTTGCAGTTCCTTGAAGCCTTTCCAAATGGAGTGTATTGTTCCGCCGCTTCCTATTGAAACGATAAACCAGTCTGGCACTCCAAACTGTTCCACAATCTCATAAGCAATGGTTTTCTGAGCTTCAATCGCTAACGGATTCAGCTCAGCAGTGGCTTGATACCAGCCTGTTTCTCGCGCTAAAGACTCAACGCGCTCAACGGATTCATCAACGATTTTTCCGTGCTCCTCAATGAGAGCGTCGTAGATTAACATTTGAGCCAGCTTGCCTATGTCAACGTTTTTGGGAACAATAATGTGGCATGTGAGCCCTGATTTAGCGGAGTAAGCGGCCAAAGAGGCTCCTAAGTTTCCGTTTGAAGCACATACAATTGAGTCATGGTTTAAGTCTTGCGCGTTGGAAACAATCAAAGTTGCGCATCTGTCTCTAAAAGAGTTCGTTGGATTTCGAGTTTCATCTTTCAGATATACTTTGTTTAAGCCAAATTTTTCCGCTAGACGTTCAGCTTTATGTAAAGGTGTGCCGCCTTCTCCCATGCTCACAACGTTTTTGACTTTTGGAAGAAGTGATCTGTATTTCCAGAAGGTGAAAGAACCATCGAGTTTGACCTCGTTTAACTGTTTTAAATCATAAGCATATTCCAGAAGTCCTTCGCATTTCTTACATTTGTAGAGGGGTGGATACTGCTCAAAAGTTGCTGAACAACGGCTACACTGTAGAACCGCCATGCTAAATGAGCTCCGTAAGATAAAACAGTGTCTCCCCAACTTTTCTTTATCGGTTCGCTTAGTAAATGTTTATGAGAAACCGAGAGACGAGTTGTAAATGAGGATGAGTTTTTGAACATAGACGAACTGAAGCCTGGAATGGACCACGTGAACGTCAAAGTCAAAGTGTTAAACATTTCAGAGTCTAAAAAAATTATCACAGGCACTGCCATACAACATGACATACTTGAGGTGGAGGTAGAGGATGACACTGGTTCAATGATGTTGGTTTTGTGGAATGAAAAAGTCTTGCCCATAAAGATCGGAGACGCCTTGCAGATTGAAAACGGTTTTGTGTCGTCCTTCAAGGGAAAATGGCGAATAAACGTTGGAAAATATGGAGGCATAACAAAAATTTAATCCTATGAACTTTTCACTCTGTTTTTGAACTCTTACTTGTGCCACCCATCAGAGTCTTAATCCCAACCAATTGAACTGCCACGAAACCCGCAAAGAGTTTGAACCAAAAAGTAATTATCCACACTAACATGGTTGCGGTAACAGTGGTAGCATGACTTATGCCTTGAGGCAACAGTAACAACGTGTAAAGACTAGCCATCATAATCTGCACAAAACCTGTCATACCTGGAATGCCCACGGGAATCCCTTGAATGGCAGCGCTGATAGAATACACGATGATTATAGCACTCAATAAAATTCCATATTCGCCGAGAGAAATGAAAACCAAAAAGGTTAGAAGCATATTAAAGAACCAAGCGATTATGGAAAAGGTAACAGGCCAGATTAGGCCTTTCGGGTGTCTGCCTAAAACATTGATACCTTGATGAAAAGCCTCCAGCATTTTTCGGGCTTGGGATTTCAACCGAGTTAGTTGCCAACGTCCTCTGAAAATACGTACAAGCAAGTGTACTATCCAATCTACTATTCTTCCAGTTGCTCTTTTCTTAAGTGATAAATATACTAACAAAGCCAACGAAACGGTGGTGCAAACTGCTATAACAGTTATGAAAATAACCACTGACACAATGGGCTCATATTTCAGAATGAAAAACGCTGATCCAATGATCAAACTGCCTAGGGTGATTGCCATAGTAAGAACTCTGTGACTCACCACCGACGCTACAATCTTCCCAGCGTTTTCACTCTTTTCTTTCGACATTAAGTAAACTCTAGAAATCTCTCCACTCACCGATTCTGCTGGAACTAGAAGATCAACAAATATTCCCACCCAGACATACAGGAAAGTCTTTTTGAAAGGCGGTTTTATTGAGAGAAGATTAAGTAGACTTTGCCAAGCTAGAGAGTAAAAGAGCACGTTTAACAAAACAGAGAGTGTTGCCAGCGAGTAGTATATGGGTTCAATCTGCTGAAGGACCATAACAATATTCTCTATGCCAACGAAGAAAAGATAAACGATAAAAATTAGTAAACTAATCAATAAGAAAGGAGCGCCTCTCTTTATCAACAAACGCTTTTCCGTCGCCATTTACTATTGCACCAATTCAAAATTCCAGTTTTTGTTTCCCCAGTTTTTTGTCTAAACATGCTTTGATAAATCCGTGATATTCTGGG
>JGI2173J19968_10001089_pt1 | contig 10745 bp, 10 predicted proteins | sample DeeMarSWOR136_30_FD_19968 | JGI IMG/M metagenome (IMG submission 19968) | reverse complement strand
CCAGGGAGGAAAGTCCGAGCTCCACCGAGCAGGGTGCTGGGTAACACCCAGGAGGGGTGACCCTACGGAAAGTGCCACAGAAACACACCGCCAGCGGCTGGNTTAGCCAGTGCGGGTAAGGGTGAAATGGTGAGGTAAGAGCTCACCAGCAACCAGGAGACTGGTTGGCTGGGCAAACCCCACCTGGAGCAAGACCGAATAAGAGGGCTCAACTACTCCAAAGTCTCAGGACTCTGGGGTAAGTTTAAGGTGCTCGGCCGAAGCCCTCGGGTTGGTCGCTTGACCCTGATGGCAACATCAGGGCTAGATGGATGGTCACCGCCCCGACTCGGTCGGGATACAGAACTCGGCTTACAGGTTTACTCACCCAAATTTTTTTTCGGGCTCTTATATTTGGCAAAGGACAGGGATGAGGCTCAAGCCTTGCCCAGGGGATTATTCAAGGAAAAAATAAGGGAGAAGATAGCATCTCAGCAGCCATAAACGAGTTTGTTAAACTGAAGTTCCCGGCATAGAATAATAATGTATGTGTGACATCCCCCTAAAGCTTCGGGAATTTATTCTCTTTTGTGCCCAGAGGCGGAGCCCAGAGTGGCCGGCTATTTATGATGAAATGACCAGAGTAGCCGGAAGAAAATTGTTCCAAGGATTAGGCTACAAAGACCTTAAGCAACTGGGTTTATCCTTCTCCCTGTCTGGCATGGACAAAACCATCCAATTGGTGAAAGAAGTTACCTCCCAAAACTATCAGTGAGAGGCACTTTTCAGCCTTCCAGCCAAGATGATAGCATTTTATAGTCCTCCGCATACTTTTGTGTAAAACCCTCCCCCCTGGAAGGAGAGGTCTAGGTGAGGGTAAATTTCCCCTCCCCAATTCTCTCCCGCCAGGGGAGAGATAATTATAAGGAGGTTTGTTATGCGAATAGCTGTGCTTGCCGATACCCATGTAAACACGCTTGAGCACCTCCCTAGAAAGATAATTGATGCCATCTCCACGGTAGATTTGATAATCCACGCTGGAGACTTCACCGATTTACAAGTGCTTAAGGAGTTAGAGCAGCTAGGAGGGGTGAAAGCAGTCCAGGGTAATATGGATTCAACGGAGCTAAAGACTGTACTCCCGGTCAAGGAAATAGTTGAAATAGAAAATAAACGAATTGGCATAACTCATGGCTCAGGCAGTCCCTGGGGAATAGAAGGGAGAGTAAGGAAAATGTTTGAGTCAGACTGGATTGACATTATCGTCTATGGCCATTCTCATCAATCTCAAAACAAGGTCATCGATGGTATTCTCTTTTTCAATCCCGGAAGGGCAACAGACTCTTTTGGCATTCTCACGATCGATGGAGGGGCAAAAGGAGAAATAATCAGCTCTCGGTGATGATTGTTTACCGTTTTATCACGATGGAGCCGTAGCCGACCACGCGGGAGAAATCGCCACTCGTGTCTCCGCTGGTGGCATATTTCAATAAACTTGCCCTTTTGGCTTTCATTTCTTTGGCTGCGACAATAGCTGAAGCAATCGGACCATACCCGCACATGGTACAATTAAGGCTCTCACAGCGCTCATATAGCTCTTCTTCATCAAGAGCAACTATGGCCTCTATAACAGAGCTATCCTTTTCCATAGCTAAGGAGTGAGGTTCATAATGTGTGAAATCACTGCTGGCGATAATTATTAAGTTATCGCCTGCCTGGGAAATAGCCTTGCCCACTGTCCGAGCTGTTTCTATGTCTTGAGCCAGCATAATTATGGGCACAATTTTTACTTTCTTATATAGGTATTGAAGCCATGGTAATTGCACTTCGATACTATGCTCATGTATGTGAGCAGTCTCGTCTGCTTTGATTACCTTCCCCAACAACCTTTGGCCAAGCTCTTTGTTTATTTCTACATCACCCAATGTTGTGTTCCAGCCTGTTCCCATCCATAGAGAAACAGGGTAACCGTACCCGGTATGGTTAGGACCAAGTATAACTGCGGTATCGAATATCCCATCATCAGCCAGCTCCTTATAGGCATGGGCTGCTACTGGCCCTGAGTAATAATAGCCAGCGTGAGGGGCAACGATAGCCACAATCTCCCTCGGCCCTTTGCTATTAACCCGGGGTATAGCTCCCGGGCCAAGCTCATGTTTGTAGCACCATTCAATTTGTTCTTCTAATTCTCTGGCAGTGCCAGCATAAAACATGCCGGAAACAGCAGGTTTTCTTATCTTCATGGGACACCCCCCAAAGCAGGACTACCCTTTAGTCTCTCTTTTTGTCCTTTTCCTTGTCTTTTTCTTGACCTCCCCAGCTTCTCCCTCGGTCTTTCCTTTGCTCTCCTCTGCGCGCTTCTCTATCCCCAGCCTGGCTTGGTCGCGGTACCAGCGGTGTATGTCGTCCAGAGCTGGTGGGAAGATACTGAACACCTCCATATCACTGGGAAATTGTAATGACTGTTCCTCTCTAATGAACAGAAGCCCAGCCTCATCGTCTTTAAGCGTCTCGCTTATTCTTTTAGCCATAAATTCATTTCTCCTCTTTGCCGCATCAACATAGAATCCGGAAACTCTACTTGCCACCTTATCACTTATAAAGCCAAGCATCAGGCATCTCTGCCAGTCCATGACCTCTTCAAATAGTTCCCTTTCTTCAATTGTCTCAAAAATAGCGCCGTTATCACACTGATTTTTAGCAATTTGATAACTGCCTGGACTCAGCCTCTCCATGACCTTCATGCCATCCTCACCAGATTGAAAGATTGATTCGTGGTAAACATGGTTTACCATCCCGATCTTCGATGTTAAATTGATTAGCTGTTCTGCTGCCTGTTGCCAATAACGACTACATTTCCCCTTGTATTCATCAGGGGCTTCCTCGCCTGCATATACAAGTGGGATGAGGTAAAGCCTTTTTCCCTGTTTGAAGCGCTCAGCTTCAGGTCTCTCTATTTTGCCTAATTGCTCTGGCATGGATATTTAGCTCCTAAAAAAGAAGTCCTCTAAAGCCTCAGTGCACTTTATATCGAGATGGACTTAGGTGGAAAAGAGCAAAGCAAACTTTTCAGGGGTACTATTCATCAGGCTCTCCTTTTTTTCCCCAGTTCTGCATCAGCTTCTTGATTTGCTGGGCAAGTGTGGGATCCTCCTTGAGACGCTGAGTAAATACAGGGCAGCTCTGAAGAATCATCTCCTGGCTCATAGAGGCCATACTTTCCATAACTTGGTCTAGTTCGTTTTTGGCTTGTTCAGGTAGATTTGTCCCTTGCATCGCTATCCTGAACTGCGCGATATCCTCAATGCTAACCTGAACCGGAGTTAGGCAGTTTTTATACCAGGGACATTCCTTACATCTGACAAGCGCTGTGACTTCATCTAAAATATCACCCATTTTAGTCCTCCTGGTTTACGTAAGTTTAGCACCTTTTCTTGATGTAAGGGAAATCAAAATCCCCGAGGTTAGTTGACATAATGTTATAACCGTGACACAAAGTTTAGCCTTGCTTACTCCTACTATGGAAAGCTTTATGAATCTCTTTTAGATGCCTATTAGTGACGTGGGTATAAACTTGGGTTGTCCTGATACTTTCATGGCCTAGCATTTCTTGAACCGAACGTATATCAGCTCCACTTATCAGCAAATCTGTGGCAAAGGAATGCCTTAAGGTATGGGGAGTTACCTCAATGGGCAAACCAGCTCTTTGGGCATATTTTTCAACAATCTTCTGGATAGACCTTGCTGTCAGCCGCATCTTTTCACCGCTCTTCTGAACATCTACCGCGCCACTATACCGAATAAACAGTGGCTTAAAATTGTCTTTACGTGCCTGCAAGTAGCGTTCAATCCATTGCGCTGCTGTATCCGACAAGAAAACTACTCGTAGCTTGTTCCCTTTGCCTTTGACACCAAATTCTTTGCGCTTTAAATCTAGCTGGTCACGATTCAACTTAACTAATTCTGACACTCTTAGTCCTGTGCTGAATAAGGTTTCCAAGATAGCTTTGTCCCGCAAGCCTGTTATATTTGATATTTGCGGGCTGTTTAATAGTCTCTCTACCTGCTCTGGGTTTAAGAAAGCAATGGAACGCGAGCTTTGTTTTGGGAGTTCTATCTTGTCAGGGGATAAAGTGGGTATATCGCGTTGAACTAGGAGATACCGTAAAAAGGCTCTCAACGCAATAATATGGTAAGTCTGGGTGATATGCTTTAGCTGTGTACCATTTCGATTACGCAAGTGTGCTAAATATAATCGGTAATTTCTAACAATCTCCATGGTTATGTCTTCAGGTTTTATGGCAGAGGAATTTTCACTGAGCCAGGTGTAGAATCGTTTCAAATAGTGTTTATAGCCGCGAATGGTGAGGGGAGAACAACCTCTTTCAATTTCTAGATATTCCAAAAACTCGGTTATCAGTAAGACCAAGGGCGTATCCTATTCTACCAGGCCTATTTTGCATTTTGGTTCGCAAAAGTTCCGTTGTGCGAATCAATTTTAAACTACCATCTTTCACCTTTTCCTGTCAAGTGCCCCCCTGTTTCGCAGCTGTTTGTTGAACTTAAGGCAAAGTAATACTTTCTAAGAGCACAAGGATCCCGATTAAGCTGTTGGAATCTGAAAACTTAGGTTTGCTATCCTCCCCGGAGACCCAGCGTGAAAACGTCAACTAAACTAGCCCTTAAAAAGTGTGGGATATACATACAAATACCCCCTGCCTTTTTCATGCCCTTAAAATTGTCTCTCAGAGTGAGTTTAAAAATTTTAGTCTCAGGCATCCCAACTTTAGATGAAGCCTATGAGATGCTGCCGCCTAGTCCTTGGCAGGTAAATGGGCGTTCTGATTCGGCAGCCTCGCGGCAAGAAGTCCTTAAGAAAACTAGCGTCTCTTGACAGAATATTTTTTGTGGGTAAAAATTTTACTAATATGGGAATTACCAATATGGGATTTAGGGAAAAATTAAGAATAAGGGTAGTTAGGTACATTCTGCAAGTTCTATCCACATTACCTCAAAGGGTCAGCGAGGCACTCATCAGGGTGCTTCTGGAAAAAATTTGGCGACAGAAAATAGGTAATGTTAGCCTGATGTTGGGCCAGGTGAAGAGATTTTCGGAGAATACCAATAAAAATTGTCAAGAAAAACTTTTGGAAAATCTTGTCTTTAAAGGTTTGATTGAAAATCAGCGAATCAGGGATGAAGGAAGGAGAAATGGTTTGCCTCCCCTGTATACGATTTTGATTTCTCCAACAATGAGATGCAATTTAAATTGTGGTGGTTGCTATGCAAAGAGCTATCAGAAGAAGGATGATTTACCCTTTGAAATAATTGATAGGATTGTGAAGGAAGGGAAAGAAATTGGGGTTGCATTTTTCACTATTTTGGGAGGGGAACCTTTTTTGAGAGATGATTTATTTTCGCTTTTTGAGAAACACTCCGATGTTTATTTCCAGGTTTTTACTAACGCTACTTTATTAAATGAAAAGGTGACCAAAAAATTGGCTGAAATGGGTAATGTGGTTATCCAATGTAGCATTGAAGGCTTTAGTGAAGGAAATGATAAGAGAAGAGGGAAGGGACACTTTGAAAAAGTAATGACAACAATGGATATTTTGAGTGAGCACGGAGCTCCCTTTGGCTATTCAGTTTGCGTTACAAGAGAAAATGTCGAAGAAGTAATGAGCGACCAATTTCTGGAATTAGTGATACAAAAAGGAGCGCTTGTTGGTTGGTATTTTCTTTATATGCCAGTCTGTGGCGATAGAAACACCGACCCAATGCCTCTCCCTGAGCAAAGAAAATTAATGAAGGAAAGAAGAGATTATATTAGAGCTCATTATCCAATTTTCGTTATTGATTTCTGGAACGATGCCCCTTATGTTGATGGCTGCATTTCTGCAAAGTATTATTGCCATATTAATAATTTTGGTGACGTTGAGCCTTGCATTTTTGCTCACTTTTCCCAAGTCAACATCAAAAATTGTTCTTTGAAAGAAGCTCTTGACTGTGAACTTTTCAAAGAAATAAGATCCCGTCAGCCATTTAATAAAAATCTTTTCCTTCCCTGTCCCTTGATTGATAATCCCTGGGAAAGTAGAACCTTCCTTAAAACCCCAGGGGTTTATCCCACTCATCCTCGAGCCGTAACCTTAATTGAAGATTTAAAGGACGATTTGGACAAATATTCTCAGGAGGTCCATCGGATTTACAATCCAGTCTGGGAAGAATGGGAAAAGGAGAAACAGAATACATTGTCCCGCAATGGAAACCGATAGTAGCGACAAGAACGGTCGCGGTTCTAAAAGAAAGTCAAGCCCAAGCCCCTTCCTAATGGACTCCTTTGTAATCAGAGATTCTCCTAGCCTTACCGATTTTTCGGATCCCGTATCCTTGAAGCTGGCAAGCTTAATGGATTACAATCATGACATGGCCAGTGAGCTAACTAAACAAAACATTGCCAAATTATTAGCTGAACTCCCTGACGGGGTCGAGGTGGTAGCAGCAGCAAAAACAAGAACGCCTGAGGAAGTTATGGAAGTTGTTCAGGAGGGGATAAAAATCATTGGGGAAAATTATGTCAAGGAAGCAAAGGAAGCATATAAGCTGGTGGGAAAGGGAGCGCAATGGCATTTTATTGGAACCCTTCAAAAGCATAATGTCAGGAGCAAGGTGCTGGAAATATTCGACATGATAGAAAGTGTTGATTCCTTAGAAATAGCTAGGGAAATTGATAGAAGGTGTGCTCAAATTGGCAAAATAATGCCAATATTGATTGAGGTAAACAGTGGCAGAGAGCCACAGAAATCAGGAGTGCTGCCAGAGGATGTGGAACAATTAGTAGGAAAAATATCCGGTCTTAGAAATATCAAAGTGATGGGTCTTATGACCATGGGGCCCCGTTTTGGAGATCCTGAAGACTCCAGGCCCTATTTTGTGGAGACAAGAAGGATATTTGAAAAAATTAAAGAGCTGAAATTGCCCAATGTAGAGATGAGATATCTTTCCATGGGCATGACTAATTCTTACAGAGTTGCCTTGGAGGAAGGCGCTAATATAATCAGAATAGGCACTAAGATCTTTGGCGAGAGGGTTGGTTCCTCATAATTCAATTGCTAGCCCTGTGCCGCACTCTAAAGCTTTGTCTTTAAATAAATCTCTTATCTCCTGCTTGTGCGTGGTGCAATGACAGGGGCAAATCAACGATAAGCCACGGAAAGCCTCAAAATTATGAAATCCATGGAATCCACCGGCAATTCCATACAACTCCCCAAACTTTGCGGCAGCGGCGAGAATGCTTTCCATCCCGGGGTGAGCACAACCTGTAAGCACAAATATCCCCCTATCCGTTTTGAGGGCCAGGGATTGCTCTACTCCTTCGAGTTCGCCAGTCGAGAAGACGTTTTCACGAATTTGAACGGGCTCTTTGACCATGGTTACCTTTCTTCCTGGAAATGCTCTCTTAAAGGAACTTGGGAGGTAAACTTCAGCAATCCCATTTATTCTGAAGATTTCAGAAAGTCCTCCAGTATGGTCGCCATGGGCATGTGAGATTACGATTACATTTATGTCCTGTGGGTCAATATTAAGCTCTTTCATATTATGTAGTAATGCAGGGCCATCGGCACCTGTATCAAATAAGAGCGGTGATAATGTTGCATCTTCAATAAGGGCAGAAAATCCATGACCTCCTCTTAGACCCTTTTTTCTTACTTCATTGTCGTAAACAATTGTAATTTTCATTGACTTTATTTAACTCACTCCCCTAAAGATGACGAGCTATCTTATTTAGGAACTCGTCCAGTCCCCATCCTTTTGCAGCAGAGATGAGGACAATGTCCTCGTTCGGCAACAAGATTTCTTCCTCGAAGTAAGGAATGGCAGTTAGTGCTTTCAGCTCTACCTCGCTGTTTAAAGCCAGGTCTAGCTTGTTGAATACTGTAAGTTTTGGTTTATTTTCCAGATTTAGCTCGCTGAGTATCTTTTCCACTGTGAGGCACTGATTGGCAGCATTCTTGTGTGTTATGTCAACTATATGTAGAAGCAAATCAGCCTCATCCAGTTCCTCTAAAGTGGCGCGGAAGGCGGCAATTATTGAAGGCGGAAGTTTGTGAATAAAGCCGACGGTATCGGTGATTAGAAATCGTTGCCCGGTGGGCAGAGCCAGCCGCCGAGTCACGGGATCCAAAGTAGAAAAGAGCCTATCTTCCACATCTACACTGGCTTTGCTTAAGGTGTTAAACAGAGTGCTCTTACCGGCATTAGTATAACCCACAAGAGCTACTATGGGCGTGCCGGTCTCTCTACGGCGTCTCCTGTAAAGTGCTCGATGCTTCCTGACACCTTCTATTTTATGCTGAAGGAGATTGATACGCTTATAGATAAGGCGGCGATCAGTTTCTAATTGTGCCTCACCGGGACCTCTGGTGCCGATGCCACCGCCAAGTCGCTCTAAATGGCGCCACTGCCCGACAAGCCGGGGTAGAAGATATTGATGCTGGGCCAGTTCAACCTGGAGTTTTCCTTCATGAGTTCGAGCTTTTCTGGCGAATATGTGTAAAATCAAAGCGCTGCGGTCAATAACTTTGACTCCCAATGCTTCTTCGAGATTTCTTTGCTGCCTCGGCGACAGCTCATCATCAAAGATTATTGTGTCGTATGGAGTTTGCTCTTTGAGGCTAATTAGCTCCCCAATTTTGCCCTTACCTATATAATAGGTAGGCGAAGGCGCGTCAAGCTTCTGAGTTAACGTGCCTACTACATTGGCGCCCGCTGTTTTAGTCAGGTAGGATAGCTCTTCTAAGGAATCTGTAATTGACCAATCATGGTTAGAGACCTTGCTTCCCACCCCTACTAGGAGTGCTCGTTCTACCGCGGCTTTAGTAGTAAAAAATTTCTGCTTTATCCTCTTCTCCTGTGCCAAGCCAATAGACGACTCATCCCCTGTTCCAGGCGGTCATCGGAAATGGTCAGGGAAAGTCTGATATAACCCTCTCCCTCCTTCCCATAGCCAGTTCCTGGGGTTACCGCTATCCCAGCTTCATCCAGCAATTTCTTGGTAAAATCCATAGATGTATACCCTTGGGGAATCTTAGCCCAGATATAAAAGGTTGCCTTGGGTATTCTGGCCTTCAGCCCTATCTCATTAAGAACTTTTAGCAACTTATCTCGGCGCCGTTGGAAAATAGCATTGCGCTCAGCGATGTGATTCTGGGAGCCGCGCAGCGCTTCCACAGCGGCACATTGGATTGCCTGAGGAATGCCTGAATCCAGGTTGGATTTGACTCTAAATAAGGCATACACTATATCAGCATTACCTACCACCATACCTATTCGCCACCCTGTCATGTGATAAGTTTTGGACAGGGAATGAAATTCCACACCTATTTTCTTCGCCCCGGGTATCTGCATGAAGCTCGGAGGCTTGTAGCCATCAAAGGCAACTTCGGTATAAGGAGCGTCATGGCAGATTGCTAAGTCGTGCTGCTGTGCGAAATTTACTGCTTTCTCAAAAAAATCAAGGCCAGCTATAGCGCCGGTGGGATTGTTGGGGTAATTAAGCCACATAATCCTTGACTTATCAGCTACCTTGGCTGGAATGACTTCAAGATCGGGTAGAAAGTCATTTTCCTCCTTTAAAGGCATAAAGTAAGGCTCGCCACCGGCTAATATCGTGCCCAGAGAAAATGGCGGATAGCTTGGGTCAGGCACCAAAGCCAGGTCACCAGATTCAATAAAGCATAAAGCCATATGCCCGATCCCTTCCTTGGAGCCAATAAGCGGTAGCACCTCTTTATCTGGGTCCAGGGTAACGCCAAAGCGTCTCTCGTACCACTCGGCAATGGCCTGGCGAAGTTCGGGCAGTCCGGCGGTTTCAGGGTAACGATGGTTTGTAGGGTCCTGTGCTGCCTGGCACATATATTCGATGATATGAGATGGCGTGGGTAAATCAGGGTCGCCAATAGCAAAGCTGATTATGTCCTCTCCCCTAGCCCGAAGCTCAGCAATTTTCTGATTTATCTCCACGAAAAGATATGGAGGCAATCTGTTAAGCCTTTTGGCTAATTCCATCAGCTCTTTACTCCAAGCCATTCGCCGGTGAAAACTTCTTCCACTGGACCGGTAAGTAACACATCCCCTACCCTATCCCAGGATACGGTCAAATTTCCACCCTTGAGTATTATGTCAACTTGCTGCTCTACATAGGCCAATAATTGAGCAGCCACAGCTATGGCGCAGGCACCACTACCGCATGCCAGAGTTTCTCCAACGCCCCGCTCCCATACCCTGGCTTCTATCTTCTCTCTGCTCAAGACCCTGGCTACCTCGAAATTGGTCCTTCGGAGGAACATAGGGTGCCTCTCTACTTTCGGTCCTAGCTCAACCAATGGAAAATCAGCAATTGGCTGGGATGAAAAGCTCACGGCGTGGGGATTACCCATGGATAGAAAAGCCAAAGTCAATTCTTTTCCGTCTATAACTAAAGGATAATCCAATATTGGTATTATGTCAACTTTACCTTTAACGGGAATCTGCTCCGGTTGGAACTGGGGCAGGCCCATATTCACCTCGACCCGGTTGACCCTATTCCCTAACATGTAAGCTTTAACCTTCCTTACACCTGACAAGGTATCTGTGGTCAGAGAGGGATTGCCTTGCTCCAATCGTGATGACATTTTGTCACTCAAGCCTTGCTCAATAGCATACTTGGCAAAACATCTTAGCCCATTGCCGGAAACCTCTGCCTCAGAACCGTCGGAGTTAAAAAT
>JGI2173J19968_10001086_pt1 | contig 10762 bp, 8 predicted proteins | sample DeeMarSWOR136_30_FD_19968 | JGI IMG/M metagenome (IMG submission 19968) | reverse complement strand
CTGCAAAGCCGTGAGCCCACGAGCTGTGCCAGCAACTTTGAAATCCATGTCACCATAGGCATCTTCCATACCCACAATGTCAGTTAGAACAACATAGTCCTCATCCTTTCCGGTAACTAAACCCATGGCTATCCCAGCCACAGGCGCCTTTATAGGCACACCGGCATCCATCAAGGACAGGGTCGAAGCACAAGCACTAGCCATGGATGTGCTTCCGTAAGAACTAAGTACCTCGGAAACCAGACGTATCGTGTAAGGAAAATCATCCTCCGATGGCAGTACTGATGCAATAGCCCGTTCCACTAAAGCGCCATGCCCAATCTCGCGCCTCCCTGTTGTTCCTATTCGTTTCACCTCACCAGTAGAAAAGGGAGGGAAATTATAATGATGCATAAAGCGTTTAGTTTCCTCCAGACCTAAGCCATCCAATAACTGCTCCCGCTTTGTAGACCCCAGAGTGGTAATAGTCAACACCTGTGTCTCCCCACGGGCAAATAATCCTGAGCCATGAGTGCGAGGAAGAATACCGACTTCACAGCTAATAGGACGAATTTCTTTAGTTTGGCGGCCGTCCAGGTGTCGCCTCGTCTGCAATATTTTTCCCCTCACCGCAGCTTTGAGCTGGGTTTCAAAAGTAAAAGTGATTTCATCTTCAGAAAAAGAATCAACTAGCTTGTCCCTTGTTTCTTCCCTGAGAGACGTCAAGGCCTTCTCTCTTTGCAGTTTCTCTGGTTCCTCTAGAACCTGGTTTAATTTCTCACCAACTATGGAAGCGATTTGAGATGAAAGCTCAGGAGCAAGTTCACTAGATTCGATTTCTATCTTGGCTTTGCCGTAAGTTCGCTGTAGCTCTTCTTGAAGCTTAATAACCTCCTGATTCACCTCGTGTCCCAGCTTAATTGCCTCTAGCAATATTTCTTCGGAAACTTCCCTGGCACCTGCTTCCATCATTACAACGTTTTCTTTACTGCTAGCAACAATCAGGTCAAGCAAGCTATCTTCCATTTGGGGCAGGGTGGGATTCACAACTAAAGCATCATCTATATAGCCAATATGTATTGCTGATATAGGACCAAAGAACGGGATATCCGATAATGTCAAGGCCGCTGAAGCACCAATAAGGGCGCAAATATCAGGGTCATTTTCTTGGTCAACAGATAGCACTGTCGCCACAACTTGAACATCATTACGAAACTCCTTGGAAAAAAGAGGGCGCAGGGAGCGATCGATGAGCCGACTAGTTATGACTGCTTCTTCCGTAGGACGTCCTTCTCGCCTGATGAAGCTGCCTGGTATTTTACCCGCAGCATAGAGCCTCTCTTCGTAATCCACTGTTAGAGGCACAAAATCAACTCCCTCTCGGGGCTCCGGGCTTATACAGGCAGTAACCAGGACAACTGTGTTGCCGTACTGTACAGCAACAGCACCATTAGCTTGCTGAGCGAATTTACCTACCTGAATGCTAAGCATCCTATTAGCTACTGGACGCTCAAAAACATCTGACATACTATTCCTTCAAACCCAACTTGGCAATAAGAGAATGATACCGCTCGGGCGCCGTCCTGTTTAAGTAGCCCAAAAAACGCCTCCGTTTCCCTATCACCCCGTGGAGCGCATGTCGGGTGTGCCGATCTTGGGGATACAACTTAAGATGCTCTGTTAACCGATTTATCCTCTCGGTAAGCAAAGCCACCTGGACCTCGACAGACCCACTATCATTTTCCTTAAGTCTAAATTGGGTGATGATTTCCCCTTTTTTTTCCTTGTCCACTGTTATAAACTCCCTAATTTAGTAATGTCGTATATCATATCACGACAAAAAAATATTGTGAAATTGACCGACAGGGCTGGATGCTTTATAATGGGCTCGTAAAGGCAACTTTTTATGCACGAAAGTTGCGGCGTTTTTGGAGTTTATGCCCCGGGCATAAATGTAGCTCAGACGACTTTTTTTGCCCTCTTTGCTTTACAACATCGTGGCCAAGAAAGTGCCGGCATCGTTGTCACTGACGGCAACGAAATAAAAATACATACCTGTATGGGATTAGTTTCCCAGGCATTCACGGAAACTGACCTCGCTTTGCTCAAAGGACATATTAGCATCGGGCATAACCGCTACTCCACTACAGGCTCAAGCAGACCCACGAATGCCCAGCCCATTATAGCGAAATCAGGGGAGGTGACTATTGCCCTGGCACATAATGGCAATATCATTAACTCCAAATTGCTCCGCGATGAACTTCAGGAGCGCGGCTATCATTTTCACACTAGCGTTGACTCCGAAGTCATTGCCAACCTGATTTTAGCCTCTCCTGGCCAGAACTGGCAGGAAAAAATAGAACGCGCCATGCACCGACTCCAAGGAGCTTATTCCTTGGTAATATTAACTGAAGATAAGCTGATTGGAGTTCGCGACCCCTTCGGCGTTCGTCCTCTTTGTCTCGGAGCCATTGACAGCGGATGGAGCATCGCTTCAGAAAGTTGCGCCCTGGACCATATAGGTGCCCAATTCATAAGGGAAATCGAACCCGGGGAAATTGTAGTCATTGATAGCCAGGGAGTGAAGAGTTTTAAGAAGGAAGACGGCAAAAAGGCCTTATGCATCTTTGAATACATTTACTTTGCCCGTCCCGACAGCATCATCCAAGGCAAACTACTCTACCCGACAAGAGAAGCTATGGGTAGAATACTGGCTGAAGAATATCCTGTTGACGCTGATTTCGTCATGGGTGTTCCTGATTCCGCCACTGCCGCCGGCATTGGCTATTCTAATGCCTCCGGTATCCCGTATTGCGAAGGCCTGTTAAAAAACCGCTATGTAGGACGCACATTTATCGAGCCTGACCAAAGGATACGGGAGCTCGGCGTCCAATTAAAATTCAACCCCCTTTCCCGCATAATTTCCGGTAAAAGGTTAGTAGTCGTCGACGACAGTATTGTTCGTGGCACCACTACTCCTCGTGTTGTTAGTCTGCTCAAAAAAGCAGGTGCTGCAGAGGTTCATCTCCGCATCTGTGCCCCTCCTATCCGCTACCCTTGCTTCTTCGGGGTAGATATGGCAACCAGATGGGAACTAATCGCCGCGAAGAAAACTGTCCCGGAAATCAGGGAGCACCTTGGTGCTGATTCGCTGGGATACCTTAGCCTCGATGGCCTAATTCGAGCTATAGATCTGCCCAGAGATATTTTCTGCCTTGCTTGTTTTACTGGGGTATATCCCATTCCAGTTCAAATAGAGATGGACAAACTAGCTTTGGAAGTACTCCCTGCGGAGGAACTCAGTGAAATCCACCTCTAAGGAAGCTTACGCCCTTGCTGGTGTGGATGTTTCTCTTGCCAATAAAGTAAAAAAAATCGTTGCCCAGCAAGCTCAAGCTACTTTTCGACCCGAAGTCATCGGTTCAGAATTTTTTGGCAGTATGTTCCAGCTCAAAGGATACGACGAGCCGGTTTTGGTCTCCAGCACTGATGGAGTAGGCACCAAGCTCAAAATAGCCTCGCTTTTGGACAAAAACGATACCGTGGGCATGGACATCGTCAACCACTGCGTGAACGATATCTTTTGTTGTGGCGCCGAGCCCCTCTTCTTCCTCGACTATATCGCCATGGGCAAACTTAGGCCTGAGCAAATAGAAGCCATCATTTCAGGTATAGCCCAGGCCTGTCGAGAAGTTGGCTGTTCGTTAATTGGCGGTGAAACCGCCGAGATGCCCGGCATATACTCCCAGGAGAGCTATGACCTAGTAGGCTTCATCGTCGGAGTGGTAGAAAAAAAGAATATCATCGACGGCAGTTCAATCGCTCCAGACGACGTAATACTTGGCCTTCCTTCCTCCGGTTTACACACCAATGGTTATTCACTGGTACGAAAAGTCTTTGGTATAGATGCTAACCCTTCATGCTTAAACAAATTTTATCCTGAACTAGGAAAGAGCCTCGGTGAAGAATTGCTCCAGGTCCACAGTTGCTACTATCCGCAACTTAAGCCAGCCTTGCCATTGATTAAAGGTATAGCTCATATTACCGGTGGTGGCTTTGCGGGCAATATACCTCGCGTCCTGCCCCAAGGCGTTGCCGCTCATCTTCAAAAGGATTCCTGGGATATTCTGCCAATTTTCAAGCTCATTCAGAAGAATGGAAATATAGATGANACNGAGATGTATCGAGTGTTTAATATGGGGATAGGCATGACCATTGTTTGTTCCCCTCACCAGGTAGCCAAGACTGTCAGTATCTTGCCCCAGGCTAAAGTTATCGGCGAGATAATTAAGAAAGAAGACGAGGAAAGAGTAATAATAAATTAAAGGAGGTCCTGTGCGTGCCATAATTAGTGTTTCGGATAAATCGGGCGTGGTTGATTTTGCCCAAGGTCTAAAAGAGCTAGGAATTGACATATTCAGCACCGGTGGTACCAAGAAAGCTTTGGAGGCTGGTGGAGTAAAAACACATAGCGTATCGGAGCTTACTGGCTTTCCCGAAATCCTCGACGGCCGGGTGAAGACTTTGCATCCCGCAGTGCATGGAGGCCTATTAGCCCGGCGTGACCTTCCCCAGCATCTATCCGAGCTAACCCAGAACCGCATTGAGCCCATTGACATGGTGGTGGTCAACCTCTATCCCTTTGTGGAAACAGTGAGCAAGGTCGGGGTTTCCTTAGACGAGGCACTAGAGAACATCGATATTGGCGGACCAAGCATGCTTCGCTCCGCAGCCAAAAATTTCCCCTCCGTACTGGTAGTAGTCGATCCCGGTGATTACGATACAATCTTGCAAAAGCTGCGCCAGGGCAATATAGATTCAGAATATAGGAAGCGGTTAGCCCAAAAAGCTTTCCAGCACGTTGCTCTTTATGATACAGCCATCGCTCAATACCTTAACGAAGAAGCCTTTCCCGAAGAGATGACCATAGCTTTAAAAAAGGCTCGCAGCCTTCGCTATGGCGAGAATCCCCATCAGCAAGCTGCCTTTTACGTTGAGCAAAATGTGAGACGAAGAGAAGACGGACTGGCATCGTTAGAACAGCTTGGCGGGCCCGAGATTTCCTTCAATAACCTTCTCGATTTAGATGCTGCTTTAAACGTGTTGAGCGATTTTACTGCTCCCACCATTGCCATAATGAAGCACACTAATTCCTGCGGGCTTGCTTCTCATAATAATTTAGCCGAGGCTTATCGACGGGCTTTAACTGGCGACCCTGTAGCTTCCTTCGGCGGCATAGTTGCCAGTAACCGAAGCATAGATTTAGCTACCGCCAAAGAAATAGATAAGACTCATTACGACGCCATTGTTGCTCCGGAATATCAGAAGGAGGCCGTGGAATTACTGGGAAGGAAACAAAGTCTGCGCCTTGTTAAAGTTGCCCCGTATCATCCTTCGTCCTCTGAATCGTGCTTCGATTTCCGTTACATCAGAGGTGGCTTCCTGGCGCAATCGCCAGACTTGCTAACCGAGTCCGAGCTTCAGCCACGCATAGTAAGCAAGCGCCAGCCAAGCAAGGCAGAGTTATCAGACCTGCTCTTTGCATGGAAGGCGGTTAAAGGCATAAAATCCAACGCCATAGTTATCGCCAAGGACAAAACGTTGTTAGGCATGGGAGCCGGGCAGCCGAGCCGGGTGGTAAGCGTTGAGCTAGCCTTGAAAAGAGCTGGTGACCAGGCTAAAGACAGCGTCCTTGCCTCAGACGCCTTCTTCCCCTTCACCGACGGCCCGGAATTGGCAATCAAGGGTGGAGTTACCGCCATTATCGAGCCCGGTGGCTCAGTAAGAGATAAAGATGTAATTGAGCTGGCAGATAAGTATAATATAGCTATGGTATTTACCGGTGTTCGCCATTTCAGACACTGACTTTGGCAAACACAGATTCATTTAGCTCTAAATATTCAGAAAATGGGAGTTGGAACTTGTTATTTGGAGATTAGTGCTTAGAGTTTACATAGATGAAGGAAGTGGAAATGTTTTGGTGACGCCATGGCTAGAGTAGTAATTGTATCAGATATGCTACGTGGCTTTCTCGAGGAAGGTTACCCGCTTTATTGCGGTAGCGAAGCCCGTCATATTATACCCAATATCCAGAGATTACTGGAGCGAGAGTTAGAACAGGGCTCGAAAATATTCTACTTATGTGACCACCATAAACCCGATGACCCCGAATTCAAAATGTTTCCACCCCACTGCATCGAAGGTACCGAGGAAGCTGAACTCATACCCGAGCTTTCGCAATATCCCGGGGAAATAATACCCAAAAGGACTTTTAGCGGCTTCTACAACACTTCTTTAGACAAGCGACTGAAGGCAATCAAGCCCGAAACCATAGTCGTCTGTGGCGTAACCACCCATATTTGTGTTCTGAGCGCAGTAATTGACGCCAGAAACAGAGACTATGAAGTTGAAGTTCCTGTTGATTGTGTTGCTTCCTTCGACAAAAAAGCTCACGCCTTCGCCCTGGACTATATGGAGAAGGTGCTGGGAGCCAAGCTTATTAAACCCTCGGTTAAGGTTTCTCCGCCTCAATTCGAAATCCCAGATTCATGGCTGAATGGGGAAACTGCCGATATCTATTTTCCCCGCACCGTTGAAATACTTAAGAAAGAGGGAATTAATCCCGTAGCAACTATGGAGGTATTTCCTCGTCGAGCCGGTATCCTGTGCGGCATAGAAGAAGTTAAATCTTTGCTCGCCGAAGTTCTTCCTGAAGATAATTGTGAAGTATGGGCGTTATCTCAAGGCGAGCCTTTCGACAGAAAAGAAGTAGTCTTACGCATAAAAGCCCCCTATCAAAGCTACGGCACTTATGAAACAGCTTATCTAGGCATACTCTCCCATTGCAGCGGCTGGGCCACCGCTGCCCGAGAATGCGTTGATGCTGCCCAAGGCGTGCCTGTCATCAGCTTTGGGGCCCGCCATGTCCACCCATCAGTAGTCGGCATCATGGAATACTCCGCTATAGTCGGAGGCTGCACTGGCTGCGCCAGTACCGCTGGAGCGAAACTTGCCGGCATCCAACCCACAGGGACAATTCCCCACGCCCTCATCATTATTATGGACAGCACTGCTAAGGCCACTCTTGCATTTGACAAGCACATGCCTTCCGAAGTGCCGCGCATTGCTCTGGTGGATACTTTTGAGGACGAGGTTAGAGAAAGTGTAACTGTAGCCAAAGCGATGCAGGGAAAGTTACAAGGCGTAAGATTAGACACGCCTTCGGAAAGAGGTCGAGTTACTGCTGACTTGGTCAAAGAAGTTAGAGCCTGGCTGGACCTCGAGGGATTTAAGGAAGTGAAAATAGTCGCCAGCGGTGGACTTGACCCGGAGCGAATCAGATATTTTATCGATGAAGGGGCACCTGTGGATATTTTCGCTGTTGGCAGCTATATTAGCGATGCCAAGCCCATTGACTTCACAGCCGACCTTCATGAAATAGAAGGCAAACCCATCTCCAAAAGAGGCAGAATGCCCGGCATCACCCCCAATCCTAGGCTGAAAAGGGTGATGTAAGTTGCCACATGCTCCAATCATACTAAAGAAAGTATGACTCAAAAATAAGCCACCTACCTTATTCCACGCTGAGATAAGGTCATCCCGACCATAAAAGGAGATAACCAGAGTAAACAACGTGAATAATCTTGCCGCGCTCGGGGCGGGCTCCATGATGGGAAAGGCGTCAAGATATCCTTCGGTCGCTTCGCTCGCTCAGAAAAACAGCGAATGACCGTCGCCTTCTCTTTTTCATAATCATGACAGGATCAGGCAAGCCACAGTTGGTAAATTACTATAAAAGGCTAAGGTCATATGATATAATCTACAGTGAAACACTCTACCGAGATTACAGCAGGGGGTGGCTTATGAAGAAACCAGTTATGAAATGGGTAATCGTAGCGTTCTTGATTTTGTTTGTCGCATATTCTGGCTTTGCTACATACAATTGGTTGGAGGGAGAAAGAATAGAGAACCGTATAGTGAATGAAGCCATTTCCCTTTCTGATATTTCCTTATGGGAACTGAGTGATGTGGGCTTAGTAGTTGAATATTTGATAAAATCCGATGCCACAGATGAGCTTCTCAGAGAAGAAAGTACCCAGTATTTTTTCCACGCGAGGACGCTATCCTATTCATCGAGTATGCTTCACGCCTTAACCGATGACGAAAAATATTGGCTTTTTGGAGCATACGCGATGAGGAACCTACAGGACTTTTTCAGAAGGGTAAGTAATAGACCAAATAAAAAGGAAATCCTTACGACCAACCTTGATACCTTGAAGCAGATGGACGATACACTTGAGGAAATTCTGCGAATAAACGATCTAACGCTTGCTAATGCTGAAAAAATCCTCCAACTTTCCGGTAACCTAACTGTTGGCTAGGATACTACTCTGAGCAGCTCTACCAACCGGGGATCTCGGAGACCGTCAAGTTATTAAAGAAAGGACTGTTCTTAGCAGCAGAGCCTCAGCGAACCTTCTTAACCTCCTCCATTATCCTGGGCAATATCTCACCTGTCTTACCCTGAATTAAATAGTCTGATATGCCTTCATGGGTGAGCGGCGTAGGGTCAGCATTTACCTCTATTATTTTCACACTAGCCTTATGCCCAATTACATCCAGGCCCGTGACACCCGAATGAAATCTTGCCATCCTGGGCAGGTTGGCAAAAGGATAGACCACTGCCGATGTTCCGCAGATAAGCATCAAGTCACATCCCGAAGCTTCTTTTTCCGATTCCTCCATGACGTCCGAAGGTATTGGCTCCTTGAAGTGAACAACGTCATATTTCAGGGCAGCACCACACTTACAGCGAGGCGGAAGCTCATCCAAGGAGACTTCATCTCTGGCAAACCTGGAGCCGCAGGAAATACATCTCACCGAATGGGTACTGCCGTGATATTCTAAAACTCTCCTGCTTCCCGCCTTCTTATGTAGACCATCAATGTTTTGCGTGATTACGCACTTTAGTATTCCCAGAGCTTCGAGTTCAGCTAGAGCATAGTGCCCCGGATTTGGCTCGGCCTGCCTGATTTGTTCATAAAACGACCCGTACGTTCCCTGAACCCCCAGCATTTCCTCCCAATATGCCCTGGGGTTGTTCAGGAAAAGTTCGTATCTTTGATACGCCTTAGACTCTGCCTCTTTATTCGTGGTCCAGATGCCCTTTGGTCCCCTGAAATCAGGTATGTCCGATTCGGTTGACATCCCCGCCCCGCTTAATGCAATGGCATATTTACTTTCCGCCAAATCCTTTGCTGCCCGCTTGACCAGGTCTTCCATTACTTACCCAACACACTAAAACTTCAACGCAACTTAGTACACAGGAAAGTTGGTTTTGTGCCGGCCGATTTATTACCGCCGGAATCCCCACCCCAGTTTTCCCAAAGCTGTTCTTCTTTGAACGCTTCCGGTCAGCAACCTGTCCGAATTAAAAATACGGACCGCTACCGTTATCATTATTACCGTGAAAACTGCTGTATAAGCAATACCGGCGATTACCAGCGAATAATTATCCATCATAAGAGACCGCATAGCCATCATAGGATGGGAAAAAGGTATGGCAAACGCAAGAATTCTTAAGACGGCGGGAAGAGTATCGAAATCTTTAAAAATGGTCATGAACATGGATATCATAGCCAGGGCTGTTATCGGGAAGATCAGTGCCTGGGCACTCCTGTAATTCTTAGCAAATGTTCCCAGAACTATACATAGTGAAAGCCCGGCTAAAAGAGCTGTGAATAACGAAATTCCTATCAATAAATAATCTTGCATGCCCAGGGCCAACCCAAAATCTGCCAGATTTACATCCGAAATCTGGAATGAACTCATGTAGCGTGAAAATCCAATCATGTAGATAGCTGCCATTATCATCCCCACCAGGGCACTACCAACCATTTTGCCGATTACTATATTACTCCTCCTTACGGGCATGGTTAACAATGTCTCCAGGGTCTTGTTTTCCTTCTCCATGCCCATCGAAGCTATTACGGAAGCCCCGGCCATGATTATGAGCATCATTACTACAATTGGAATAACTATTGATTGTGAACTTAGTATATTGCCCAGTTGACTTGCCGATAGACCCCCAACCTCCTTTCCCTTGAAAAATGTGGTTTCAACTCTTTTCGTCGGGGCCAAGACGAGGGCTGGATCAAAGGAGCTATCTTCTTGTATCAGTTTCGTCGATATCCCCTGGTTCACTGCCTGGACAAGCCCTTCAACCACGCTTGAGGATATGGAATCCATCATCCCCGCCCCCTTCATTATCCAGTAAATTTCTATTTCCCCGGGCTGATTGGCATAAATGCTCTGGCTGAAGTTTTCAGGTATTACCAGAAGCGCAACTCCATTTTCTTCCTTTACTTCTTCCAAGCCTTCTGCAGCATCATCGCCATCATAGATAACCTCCGCCTTCTCGGTAAGAACAGCCATTGCTATATCGGAAAAATCGCCACTGTCCATATCCACGATTCCTATGACCGGCTTTTCCTCCATTCTCTCCCCGATGCTGCCAATCGATTGCCCCACAAGTCCAAACACTATGGCAATAACCACTATTGGTATCAGGGTCGCGATGGTGAACAATTCCTTGAATTCTTTCTTTATTATGTTGCCAATCATTTAATCGCCTTAACAAAAGCNTCTTCTATATTTCCGGCGCCATATTCCTTTTTGAGTTCCTCAGCAGTCCCGCTGGCAACGATTATTCCATCGTTTATCAAAGCAATGCGGTGACATAATAGCTCCACCTCAAGCATATCATGTGAAGACAATAAGACCG
>JGI2173J19968_10001085_pt1 | contig 10763 bp, 14 predicted proteins | sample DeeMarSWOR136_30_FD_19968 | JGI IMG/M metagenome (IMG submission 19968) | reverse complement strand
TGAGCCTCTTCTTCGCTGCCAGCAGTGATAAGGACAATCATCCTGTCTGTTTTCTTCACGACTCCCGGCCTATCTCGAGCATCTTGTCCACGGCAATTTTTGCCTCGAGCCGAATCCCCTCGGGAACCTTAACCTCAGGACCCATCTCTTCCAGAGACCACAAAACTTTCTCCAGGGTAATCAGCTTCATGTTGGGACATATTGTCTGCTCGGAAATAGGAATAAACTTCTTGCCGGGATTCTCTTTTTTAAGTCGGTGTATTATACCCATTTCCGTACCCACAATCATCTCTCTGACCTCATCTCTCTGAGCATATCTACACATCCCGCTGGTGCTGAGCACTTCATCGGCAAGGGCGATTACTTCTGGAGTGCACTCCGGATGAACTACAACCTTGGCTTGAGGATACTCCCTCTTCAACTCCTTTATCCTCTCAAATTTTATCATGACATGGGTGGGACAGAAGCCTGGCCAGAGAATCATCTTTCTGCCCGTCGTGACCGAGACATAATGGCCGAGATACTGATCAGGGACAAATATTATCTCTCTAGCATCCAGGCTCTCCACGACCTTGATCGCATTGGCAGAGGTACAGCAGACATCTGATTTCGCCTTGACTTCGGCTGAGGAGTTAATATAGCAGACCACTACTGCTTGAGGATGTTCCTTTTTCTTCGCCCGCAAGCGTTCCACAGTAATCATATTCGCCAGGGGGCAGCCAGCATTCTTATCAGGAAGCAGAACCACCTTATCAGGGCAGAGTATAGAGGCTGTTTCCGCCATGAAGTGGACCCCGCAAAACACGATCACATCGGCATCGGTTTCGGCAGCCCTCTGACTCAAATCCAGGGAATCGCCGACGAAGTCGGCTATATCCTGAACTTCACCCGGTTGATAGTTATGGGCAAGAATAACGGCATTCCTTCTCTTCTTAAGGGCCGAGATTTTTTTTACTATTTCAGCATCCCTATTTTCCATCCGTGGCTATCCTCCACCAAAAAAAACTACAATATCAATCTGGTCTCCGTCTTTCACCGGCGTAGTTAGCTCCTTAGGATGAGTGGACTCGGAGTTAACAAGAACAGAACAATAACGACGTAGCTGCCCTCGATTATCACGGATCATTTGTTTAATAACAGGGAAACGACTTTCCAGGTCCTCGAGGCATTCACCGGTTGTAGTGCCGGTCACTTCAATCACTTCCTGTCCTCCGGCAAGTTTTTGCAGCATAGGATTAAGCCTTACCTTAATGCTCATTAATGCTCATTTTTAGACATCTTTTGCCCGCAGACCTTACAATTTTGGTTTTTTACCAGGTTACGGAATGTGAAATCCATCGTTTCGCCATTGAAATATAACATCTTCCCTGTCAGCAAAGACCCGAACCCGGCCAGGAGTTTAATCGCTTCTGTCACTTGTAAGATGGCAATTAGTGCCGGCGTTACACCGAAAACAGGAAATGTTACCTTCCCATGTGGGACTTCGGGGAAAATACAGGCAAGGCAGGGTGTCTTCCCCGGGAGTATAGTTGTAACCTCGCCAAAGAGCCCATGGACACCTCCATGGATGAAGGGTATTCCCTCGGCAATACACGCCTTGTTAAGAATGAATCTGGTCTTGAAATTATCCATCCCGTCTATTACCAGATCGGCTCCTTTGATAATCTCTCTTGCATTACTTTCCGTAATCTTCTTGAAAACAGGTGTAACTTCTATTGAAGAATTTAATTCAGTCAGCTTCCGTGCTGCGGAAATGGGCTTTCCCTCTCCAATATCTTCCTCGAAATGAAGAGTCTGCCGGTTTAAATTAGAGAGTTCCACACGGTCACAGTCTATTAAGGTGACATGGCCTACGCCAGCACATGTTAGATATAGAGAGGCGGAGCATCCCAGTCCACCAAGTCCAGCTACCACTACGTGAGACTGTTTAAGTCTTTTTTGACCCTCCTCACCAAAGTCTGGATACAAAATCTGGCGTTCGTATCTGGTCAAATCGTTCTTCGTTAACATGTGCCTGCCTCTATCTTTCAACTTTGGCATTTTTATAGAGCGGGTGGGGCTATCAGCTTGACTTTGAGGTTCTCAGACTATAGTTCTTTCTTGAGTATCTTATCTTTAAGAGTCTCCCACTGTTCCTTGGTGAGGACACAGCTATTGCCTTTCTCTCCTATCTCCACCTGCGCATCCGTGATTTTGACCACCGGACATTGTGCACATCCACCACATAGACTTACAACTTTCATGTTTTCTCTACCTCCTTTCGTTTCAAAAATCGGGGTCTCGTTAGCCCCACCCGCGACGGGATAACTTATTATACAATTATACACGATTAGCAACTGCCATTTCTTTCATACCTTTATGCCTCACACGCTATATCAGCGAAAAGCAATAACCCAGAGCCAAAGACATAACACAGACGACTGCCAGATAAATAGCCAGAATCTTGCCACCGAACTCCTTTCTCAGGACCAGCATCGTACCCCAACTGGTAATCGGACCCACCAATAGCAGCAGCATTCCCGCGCCGATATTCATTCCCTGCGACACGAAGGCATGGACCAGGGGAACACTGGCTGTGGAGCAGATGTACATGATTAAGCCAAAACCAAGGCTGAAAAGATACCCCAATCCCCCACCGAAGTGAGCGCCAACGAACTCCCCCACCGGAGCCACCGCTACAACCAAAGCCGCCAGGGCCAGACCCAGAAGCAACTCCGGCCCAATCTCCTTGACCATATCCACAAAGGCATATCTGAACACATGCTTCACTCGGTGAGCAATATTCCGGGAATAGGCTCCCATATATTCCTCTGGACTATCTTCAAAGGCTTGCTGGCAGTGGGAACAGCAAAAGTAATACGTCTCCCCGCCATATTCTGTTTTCGCCGCTTTCCCCACCTCGACATTCATCCCGCAAACCGGGTCTAGAGCCTGCTGCACTGGAGGAACAAGGACTTTGGCTTTGCCCTCGACCTTATTTCCCACAAACCCCATGACTAAACCCATGACTATCACGGCGAGGAAGATGAATACGGTGAACTTTAATCCCAGGAAGCCATAGGTGACCAAAAGGGCAGTTATAGAGGTTGCCGGCGTTGCCACCAGGAAGGCTAGAACTGGTCCCAACCTCGCCCCCTTCTGACGCAGGCTCACCGCCACCGGGAGGGAGCCAAAACAACAGATGGGAAGGATTGTCCCGACAATGGTGGAGTAAAGGATTGGCTTTATACCCCCTTCACCGAGGCGTCTCTCCACCCACTGCAAGGGAACAAATTCGTGAATTAAGCCACTCAGTAGAAACCCTATTGCCAGGAAGGGCAATACCTCAATGAGTAAATCCTTGAATACTATGAAATACTGGACTACCAACTATTTACCTCCAGTATATTGAAGCCGTGGCCGGCTATACTGCGACCTAGTTCCTTATTTATATGCCTTCACCGTAATGCTCAGAAGCTTCTCTTTTGTCTGATTTGCTTTGTTCTCTATATAAAATCCCCGGCTCGATACTACCTCTACATCCTCAAAACCAGCTTTCCTTATCTTTTCTAAGTATTCCCGCTGCTCCAAAGCCCCGCCAATACAACACGCCCAGGCATTCAAGTCATTCCTTATCGCATCAGGAAGTGCTCCCTCAGAAACTATATCGGAGACAATTAGCCTGCCTTTTGGCTTCAAGACTCGGTAAGTTTCCTGGAAGACCTTAGATTTATCCGGGGAAAGATTGATGACACAGTTGCTGATAATGACATCCACAGATTCATCTCCAACGGGAAGCTTCTCCATTTCTCCCAGGCGAAATTCCACGTTATGGTAGCCATGACTTCTGGCGATTCCTTTTGCCCTATCTACCATCTCCTTCGTCATATCAACCCCGATAGCCTTGCCAGTCGGGCCGACTTTATTTGCTGCCAAAAATACATCCACTCCGGCTCCTGACCCTAAATCCAGAACAACCTCACCCGCTTTGAGCTCTGCTATAGCGGTGGGATTGCCACAGCCCAAACCCATAATCGTCTCTTCCGGGATATCTGCCAAATCCTTCCTTAAATATCCCACGGCTTCAGCCTGTATCAACGGACTGACCCCACCTCCACAACTTGGACAGCAGCTCTCTTGGTCTTGCTTGGCTATCTGGGCATATCTACCCTTCACCACTTCCTTGATTTCCTTTTCTTTCACAATTCACCTCCTGGCATTTGCACAGCGCTAGCTCCTTCATTAGAGCTTCACTATCAATAATTAACCTGGCTAATCTAGCATCCATAAGCTTATAGTAAACCTTTTGAGCTTCTTGCCTCTCTTTCACAATGCTGCATTCCTTAAGGGCTCTAAGGTGGTGCGAAATAAGGGATTGCTCCTTATTCAGAACGCTGGCGAGTTCACCAACGCATCTCTCGCCCTCAGCCAGCAGCCTAAGTATCTGAAGTCTTGTCGGCTCCCCAATACACCTCAGAAATCTGGCCTGGTCTTCCTCTATTGTCATATGAATATCCGTTTATATGAATTATAGTTCATATATAAACTGGAGTCAAAATCTTAAATGGGCTAGTGCGACATATCTAGCAGGATACATAAAATGACAGGAAAGCGAAGGGGGCATACTTGGGGCTTATCGTGAAACTCCGGTGCTAGGTTTGTTTCTTTAGTTTCCGGTGTCTTAAGTAGTCATCGATAGCCGATTTAAGTGCATCCTCGGCCAGGACCGAGCAGTGCATCTTGACTGGCGGCAGCCCATCTAAAGCTTCGGCTACTGCTTTGTTGGATATTTTCAGAGCTTCTTCGATTTTCTTCCCTTTCACCATCTCAGTGACCATGGAACTGGTGGCAATGGCCGCTCCACAGCCGAAGGTCTTGAACTTAGCATCAACGATAATACCGTCGTTTACCTTAATGTAAAGCTCCATGATATCGCCGCAGACAGGATTCCCAACATGCCCCACGCCATCGGGGTTTTCAATCTCCCCGACATTGCGGGGATTCTTGAAGTGCTCCATTACCTTCTCGCTGTACAGTGACCAAGGATCAGTCATTTATTTCACTCCTATTTTTGAGTTTTTAAAAGTGGGGACATGGCTCTTAACTTGGCGGCAATTCCGGGCAAGACCTCCAGTACCCGCTCCACGTCTGCCTCCGTGTTTTCTCGCCCCAAAGTGAACCTGAGCGAGCCATGAGCTTGCTCGGCAGGAAGCCCCAGCGCCAGAAGAACATGAGAGGGTTCAAGAATTGCCGAGCTACAGGCCGAGCCGGTAGAAGCACAGATGCCCTCTAAATCAAGATTCAAAATCATGGATTCCCCTTCCACAAAATCAACGCTTACATTGACATTGTTAGGCAGCCTTCTCGTGGGATGGCCATTCAAGCGGATGTGGTCAATCTTCTCCATGAGACCTTTAATTAGCTTATCCCGAAGATAAGCCAGCCGTTCTGCTTCCTTGCCCATTTCCTGCCCGGCAAGCTCCACCGCCTTGCCCAGCCCCACGATAGCAGGAACATTTTCGGTACCAGCCCTGCGCCTCTTTTCTTGCTCTCCCCCGTGCATAAGGGAAACTAGTTTAGTGCCTTTCCTGACATACAGCACTCCAATTCCTTTAGGTCCATACAATTTATGCGCTGAAATGGCGAGCAAGTCCACCTTAAGTTTATCCACGTTCACCGGGATATGCCCCAGCGTTTGCACGGCATCGGTGTGAAAACAGACCCCCGCCTCTCTGGCAATTTTGCCTATTTCCTTCACAGGCTCTATCGTGCCTACCTGGTTGTTGGCATGCATGACTGAGACCAGGATAGTTTTATCGGTAATAGCCCTCTTGACGTCGTCAGGGTCAACCAGTCCATACTCGTCCACCGGGAGGTAAGTTATCTTAAATCCCCTTTTTCCCAGAAACTTGCACACCTCCATCACCGCATGGTGCTCAATGGAGGTGGTGATGATGTGATTCCCTTTACGTTCATTAGCATAGGCAACGCCCTCCAGGGCGTAGTTATCCGCTTCCGTTCCTCCGCTGGTAAAAATAATCTCCTCGTCCCGGGCGCCGATAAGTTCCGCCACCTTGGTTCTGGCCTCCTCTACAGCCCCCCGTGCCTCCCGTCCATAAGAATAGATGCTCGAAGCATTGCCGAAGGCGTCGGTAAAATAAGGCAGCATGGCCTTCACCACTTCGGGACGGGTTGGCGTGGTGGCGGCATGGTCGAGATATATCCTTCGCATCTAACCCTCTACTACTCCCAGCCCACTATAAAATTGCCCCATATCTGTAAATCTCGACAGAATTTTAACATTTAGATACTTGCCACTCAAATATCAAACTGCACCTCCCCTGCAATATGGTAGAATAATTTCAACAACTTAAGTTTAGCGAGGGAGAGATGTACAAGAAAAAGAAAGTGGCTGCCTTGAAGCACCGCCGAAGCCGAAAGAAGCTCGAGGAAAAGAGGAAGGCCCAGGCTCCAGAACAGGCTCCAGAGAAGGAGCTCAAGGAAAAGAGCAAAGCCCAGGCCCCAGAGAAGAAGCCCAAGGAAAAGAGTAAAGCCCAGGCTCCAGAGAAGAAGCTCAAGGAAAAGAGAAAGGCCCAGGCCCCAGAGCGGGCTCCAGAGAAGAAGCCCAAGGAAAAGAGAAAGGCCCAGGCTCCAGAACAGGAACAATGAAAAGAGCCCTCCTGTTGACCGGCAAGCCGGGCACAGGTAAAACTGCTCTCATCAAAGAAGCCCTGGCCAGGACAAAAGTCAAGGGGGGCGGCTTCTATACCGAGGAGATACGGACCGGGGGGATAAGGCAGGGGTTCAGGATTGTTACCCTCGACGGTCAGGAGGCGACATTAGCCCATGTCGGCATCTCCAGTCCCTACCAGGTAAGCAAATACAGGGTGGACACAGATAGCCTGAACAGAGTTGGAGTTTCTGTTCTACTCCAGGCGCTGAAGGAAAGCGATTTGATAGTCATCGATGAGATTGGTAAGATGGAGCTTCTGTCGCCCCAGTTCAGGGAAGCCGTGACACAGGCAATAAACAGGGGCAAGAAAGTTCTGGGCACTATTATGCTCAACCCCCATCCTTTCGCCGACGAAATCAAACGCCATCCTGAAGTCGAAACCCTCCTAGTAACAAGAGAGAACCGCACTGAGGTAATGAAGAAAGTCCTAAACTGGCTAACTGAGGGATAAATTGAGGCGGTTGCTTAAAAAGCAGCCACTACTTTAGACATTACCAGTGAGTAGCTTGTGGTATCTCTGAAATTTGGCAAAGTAACCGCCCGAATCGGCATCACCACACCCGCGGTCAAGGGTGATTTAGCACTATAATTTTTACTCTTTGGTCGCCTGAATAGATTCCAGATTCATATTCTTAATCCACGATGCCTCCCCTCCTAAGCAATGCTGTTATGGCTGCTCCTACAACATCGACAACAGCAGTTCCGCCATCAAGGGTGATGACAGCTCCGGTCATAAATGATGAATCATCGCTGGCCAGGTAACTGCAAAGTCCGCCGATTTCAGATGGAGCGGCGAAGCGGCGCATGGGTATCTCCTGCGCTATCTGGTTGATGAATGTATTGTGCTCTATGCCGAGCATTCTCCCAAACTCGCCGAAGTCCTTCACCGTCATTTCCGTCGAGACGCCACCCGGACAAACCACGTTAGAGCGAATGTTTTTGCTCCCGTACTCCAGCGCCGCCTGTTGGGTTAGCATAATCAGCCCGGCTTTGGAGCTGCAGTAGGCGGGCATGCTGGGCAGGCAGCGTAGGCCGCCCAGCGAGGCAATGTTGATGATAGACCCCCCACCTTCCTTTAGCATATGCGGTATGACCTCCTTCATGAGCAGGAAGGGGCCGGTTAGGTTGACCGCAATAACATGCTCCCAAAGCTTGAGGTCGAGCTCGGCAATAGATGTCGGGTGGTTTATGCCAGCGTTATTCACTAGCACATCAAGTTTGCCGCCAAACTTCATTGTCGTCTCCACCATGCGCTTTACATCCTCCTCCTTTGAGACGTCTCCCTGGCATATCACCACCGAGCCCGATGGGAGAGATTCAGCCACCTTGTCCAGCATTTCCTTACGGCGGCCGGTGATACAGATCTTGGCTCCATCGCCAACAAATCGCTCAGCGATGGCGGTGCCTATACCGCTGCCTCCTCCAGTAACAAGGGCAACCTTTCCTTTCAGGTTCATATCTTCATCCCCTCTCAAAAAATTTTGACATGTCCTGTTTACTATATCTCAAGCTGGCTTTTGAAACTTGCCCGGGCCAAATGAAGAGTAATCCAGGTCATAAAATTGCCTGCATACGGTAAATAAACCGTACTGCACGCCACCTAAAACTATTTTCGCTTCCGCAGAATCACGATAATACTTCTCGTAGTTGTTTTCACGGACATAACCGAAGGAACCCATGAGCTCCATCCCTCTCAGGATTAGTTCTGATGCTCTCCTGGTAATAAATACATGCACCGCGTGTCCTTTAGCTGCCATACTTACCGAGTCCCAGGGACCATAAATCTCCCGATGGTCAAACTCATAGGACAGTTCCAAAAAGGCAGCCCTGGCTACAGTTATTACCGATGCCATCTCGCCCAATATGACAGCCGATGAAAGGTGCTGGTTGAGTGGTTTACCACCTACCACCCTCTGTCCCGTGTAGTCAACAAGGATATCAAAGGCCCCCTGTAGAATACCTGTGGCATGCCCCGAGTTCATAGCCATAGGAGCAGCCAAGATTTCTTGGAAGATAGCCCAAGCTTCAGGCCCCTGCAATCCCCACTCCTTGGGCACCCGGACATCGTCAAAATAGGTAGAGGTGTTCCGGTCACCCTGCATACCGCATTTGACCTCAAATTTACCATGGGAAACGCCGGGCCAGGGTTCGGGAACATAAATCAAAGTAAGGGCATCTTTTCCCAGCTTCGGGTCTATATTACAAACCACGCAATTGAGGTCAGCTATGCCACTATTCGATGCCCAAAACTTGTTTCCGTTTATTACCCACTCGTTACCTTCAAGTTTAGCCCTCACCCCTATCGTTCTGCCCTCGTTCAGGGTATTCTCAATATCAACAGCCGATTCGACTTCGCTAAAGTTCATGCAGGCAACGGCTAACTCTTTGCCGGTGAACTTGGGGGCAAACTCATCGAACACCGCCTTCGCCCATGCCTTTGCCTTCGGAGAAAAGGGACCCATATAGGCTGTAAAAGCCGGTTGCCAACCCCAGTCGGTGCAGGCACTGTGCATACTTATGCCATAGTCGCCGCGCCCTATCTGCTCCTGCTTCAGGGTAGCGCCAACAACGGTACCCTTCTCCCCAGTGCCACCATACTCCTCCGGTATCATGCTTTTCTGGGAACCAAGGTCTACCTGCAATTTTTTCAGGATGGGGGTGATTATTTTTTCGTGGGTTACATCATCATCAATCTTGTCGCGAACCGGCATAATTTCCTTGTCGGTAAAATCAGCAAACGTCTGCTGCAGCATCCGTTGCTCTTCATTAATAAAGCACTCCGGGTATTGTAATTTGTACCACTGACTGTTCTGATTCATCTTTTATCCCTCCTTTGAACGCAAATTTCTTGTCGATTATAGCATACATCCTAACTATACTGCTCTTGCTAACCCAGTGAAGTTTGAGGATAGTCAGAGGCTTGCGAGCCTTGTTTAAATAACAATTTACTGCCTCAAGGCTTCTACGATTCCTTTAACTTTTTTCTTATGTCCCTCTCTACCTATAGTGTATGAATGCGGCACCCAATTCATGTCCTGCAAATTTTTCACGATACTGGGAAGCAAATCCCGGGGGATAGATATAAGCAGCAGCCCTTCCGGAAATAGCCTTCTTGCATTCATGCCGAAACTAAAACCGGGCATCATGAAATTCAATTCACCACTTACGTATGGGTAAATATATAGCCAGGCGCACGCCGCAACTGGTGTCCCCTTAGCAGACCACATATTCCCCGTATCATAGCTGTTTGCCCTCAGTATGATTTCTGCTTGACTCGGGTCGGCGGTGACAATTAATACATCTGGCTCGAATGACAGTTTGTCTAAAGGAGAAAAAGCGACATAGTTAGCGGCATCCTTAGCCAGTTTCGGAATGAACCGATAGATTCCTCTGTTGGCATGTGCATCCTTAAAGATCTCTAGCTCAGGTCCTACTCGACCGCTCTCGAAAACCGGGTCACTATCCACCATGCCCAATATCAGCGGCCCTACGCACGTGAAGTTCTCTTTTTCTACATAAAAAGTGCTGTCATTTTGCGCTTCTACAAGCATCTCACAAAAATCTAGAATCTTGTCTAACCTTTTAATTCCAGCCGGTTTAGTAGGCAAGAACTTAACACCTACGGGTTTCCTCTCAAATTTAAATTTGTTAAATATGGATAAGTCCTGTTGTACTGAACTCATATCAAGCTCCTTTCTGGTTTCATAATATGCCTGCGTGTCATTTACTGCACCATATGGTGACCACAATTGACAACAAGCGTGTGTCCGGTTATCCCGCTAGACTCATCCGAAGCCAGGAACACTGCAGCAGCAGCTACCTCAGCTTCTTCAGTCGGTCTCTGAAGAGAATAGTTTACAGTAATCTTGCTCATTAAATCTTCAAAAGGAACACCCGTAGCCTTGGACCTGCCCATTACCACGTTGGTAAGACGTTCTCCCCTAACCGCAGCAGGGCTAATGCAGTTGACACGAATGTTGTATTGTCCCGCCTCGATAGCCAGTGTTTCGGTCAAGCCAATAATCCCCCACTTAGAAACACAGTAAGGACT
>JGI2173J19968_10001078_pt1 | contig 10793 bp, 8 predicted proteins | sample DeeMarSWOR136_30_FD_19968 | JGI IMG/M metagenome (IMG submission 19968) | reverse complement strand
GTACTTTATGAGGGTTTCAATGACTCAAAATATAGACCATGTCCACTTTTAAAGAAAATGGTACAAGCTGGTCAACTTGGTAGAAAAACAGGTAAAGGCTTTTACAATTATAACAAATAGGTGATGATTAAATGTCATATTCAAATATTTTAGTTGAAAAGAAAGATAGTATCGGTATATTAAAAATTAATCGACCTAATAATTTAAATGCGTTGAATAAAGATACAATACTTGAAATAACGGAAGCAGTTGAGGAACTTGAAAAAGATAAAAATATAAAAGTTGTAATTCTAACTGGCGAGGGTAAAGCATTTATTGCTGGTGCTGACATTAAACAAATGAAGGATATGAATCCTTCTGAAGGAAAAAATTTTGCTGAATTAGGACATAATCTTTTATTTAAAATTGAAAATTCACATTTACCTTTTATAGCTGCAGTTAATGGTTATGCTCTTGGTGGCGGATGTGAGGTTATGATGGCATGTGATATAATTATTGCAGCTAGTAGTGCTAAAATAGGACAACCTGAAATTAACCTTGGTATACATCCTGGTTTTGGGGGAACACAAAGACTACCCAGACTTGTTGGTTGTATGAAAGCAAAAGAATTACTTCTAAGTGGTGATAATATAGATGCAAACGAGGCACATCGAATAGGTTTAGTAAACATGGTTGTACCTGATGATAAAATCATGGAAGAAGCAGAGAAAATTGCAAATAAAATATCATATAAATCAACTGTTCAGACAGGATTTATTAAAACCTTAGTAAATAAAGGAATGGATCTTGATTTAAAAAAAGCATGTGAATTGGAAATTTCATATTTTTCAAAGAGTTTCCAAACAGAAGACCAAAAGGAGGGAATGACTGCTTTTTTAGAGAAAAGAAAACCGAATTTTAAGGGAAAATAGAGGCTAATCCTCATTATTAAGGCTTAAATACTTCAAAATGATTAACATTTGTTAATAAGATATAAAAAATAGGGGATATTATATGAGGTATTATGGTAAAGAGTTAATTTTGAAGCTGAAAATTTTATTCGTAATAACTGCGTTATTGTTTGTATCAATAACACCATTTATCAGTGGATTAGAAAATGCAAAGCCAAATGAAAATATGCCTGCTTTTACAATATTTAAATCTGATATAACAGGTGTTGATTTTTTAGTTAATAGTAAAGATTTTTCAACATCAATGGTAGAAGCAAATGGGGTAGAATATAATAAAATAAAAATTCAGAGCTGCGGTTTTACTTCAGATTATGGCAAATCTGAACTGCCGGTTTTGAGTTATTATCTTGCTGTTCCGCAAGGGGCAAAAGTAAACCTAAATTATGAAACATCAGATCCAATTATTTTGGAAAATTATTATATTTATCCTTCTCAACCACCAATGCCAGAAACATATGGATATGTAGATCCTCCTTTTACAAAAAATGAAACATTTTACGAAAAAAATGAGTTTTATCCAAGTTCTATTGTCGATATTAGTGCTGATGTAATAATGAGAGGATGTAGAATTATTAGGGTTTCTGTTTATCCTTATACTTTTAATCCAGTCTCAAAATTATTAAAAAAATATAATAATATTGAAATATCAATAGATTTTATTGGTGGAACTAATGAATTTATTCCAAAACGATATAGATCAATTTATTTCCAACCACTATATGATGCTTTCTTAATTAATTCTCAAAATATTGAAAGAGCAGAAATAAACAATCCTCCTACTATTCCTGTTGGAAGAGATAATGGTGCGGAGCTTCTAATAGTAGTTTATGATGATTTCTATGAAGAGATATTACCACTTGCTAACTGGAGACATCAGTCAGGAATTGAAACCAAAGTTGTAAAATGGTCTGAAATTGGTTCAACATCGGAAAACCTACGAGATTATGTTAGTAATGCCTATTATAACTGGATTATACCTCCTTCATTCCTTCTTATTGTTGGTGATGCTGATCATGTTCCGGTAAATTATCTTTATAATCACCCATATGATGGTAAAAAAACAGGTACTGATCATTGGTATGTAGCATTTCAAGGTAATGATTATCTTCCAGAGATACATACAGGCAGAATATCTGTTGATAATGAAGCGGAGCTTAACACAGTTGTTTATAAAATATTAAACTACAGTAGAACACCTTATATGGATATAGATTGGTTTGATCAAGTTCTTCTTGCTGCATATAATGAATCAGGTAGATATTTTGTGTGGACTTCAGACACAATTTATAATTTTCTTATATCTATTGGTTGGAATCCACATCGTCAATATCAAGGTGGAACTCCTCCTGGATCTACACAAGGAGTTATTAATTGTATAAACTATGGTATGCTGATTGCAAATCATAGAGATCATGGTGCATCTCAAAATGATGGTTATTCATACACTGGATGGTCATATCCACATTTTACAACTGATGACATATTAAATAACATCGATAATGGTGAAAAATGGCCTGTTATGTTTAGTTTAAACTGTGATAGTGGATGGTTTGACGGAGAAACAGATCAAAACAGTGGAAACTATGAGTCAATAGGTGAAGTAGGATTAAGAGTTGCAAACAAAGGTTTTGTTGCAGTAATATGTGCATCAAGAGTAAGTTACAGTGGATATAACGATGAGTTTTGTCGAGGACTTTATGATGGGATATTTGAAGATTTTGATCCAGACTACCCAACTGGAGGATCAGCAAATCCTTATGATACAGCTGTTTACAAAATATCACAAATTATGAATTATGGAAAATTCTGGATGTATGATAAATACATTGTACCAGGTGGATGTTCACCATATCCATGGACACCTTCTGAATCAGTCTCAAGAACCACTTTTGAAATGTTCCATGATCATGGAGATCCTACCATGGAGATATGGACAGCATTCCCACAAAGTATGCTTGTAGATCATATAGACACTGTACCAATTGGCCCAAGCTCAGTGACTATAAATGTTACAAGAATTTATGGAGATCCTCTTATTGGAGCACTTGTTTGTTTAAGTCAACAGGATGGAATTTATGTTAAAGGATTTACAAATGAAACAGGATATGTTACTTTAAATATCGAACCTTCAACTGGTGAATCAATTTCTATTGTAGTATCTAAACACAATTACCTACCTTACTCAGGAGTTATTAATGTTGAAGCTGGAGATCCACCATTAACACCAACCACACCTAATGGTCAGAATTCTGGAAAAGTTGGTCTTGAGTATACATATTCTACTGTTACAACTGATCCTAATGAAGATCAAATCTACTACATGTTTAACTGGGGCGATGGATCATATTCCGATTGGATTGGACCGTATAATTCAGGACAAACAGGATATGGCAGTCATATTTGGAATAAATCAGGTAGTTTTGAAATTAGTGCAAAAGCAAAAGATACTTTTGGTGCAGAAAGTGCTTGGTCTGAATCTTTAATAGTTATTATAGAAAATAACCCTCCAGTTACTCCAACAATAACAGGACAAACTAGTGGTAAATCTGGGATAGAATATACATATGTAATTGAGCAAGCAGTTGATCCAGAAGAACATGACTTATATGCTTATTGGGACTGGGGTGATAATAACGACTCAGGATGGATTGGCCCATATAATTCTGGTGAAGAAATTAATGCCACACATACTTGGAATGCTAGAGGAAATTTTACAATTAAAGTTAAATTAAAAGATATTTATGAAGCTGAAAGTGATTGGGCAACTTTAGAGGTTATCATACCAAGAGATAAATTTTCAACCAATTTATTAAATTTGATACTTGAAAGAATTTCTGAACATTATCCAATTATAAGTTGGTTGCTAAAATTAATCATAAAGGATATTTAAAAATATATATGGAAGAATATTTATGGAAAAATTAAGGGATAAAAAAGGAAGTTTAAAAATAATATTGACGTTGGGAATTACAATACTATGTCTATTACCAAGTTCCACAATAATCGCAGATAAAAATAATGTAAGTTCAGAAAATAGCGAAATGATATCCTACAATTATGCAAATGAAAACGAACTTATTATAACTTTTACTCTGAAAGATTTAATTCAAGACCAGGTAACATGTGAAGAAGAACAATTTACTATATTTAATATTCCAGATACAGGATTTATTGGAACCCTTGGAAAACCACAATTACCTCTGATAACTAAAATGATAGCAGTGCCAGTGGAAGAGGTTGCAATAAATGTTATTAATTCAAAAATTTGTGAATCAAAACAAATTGGTAAGATCTATCCTTCTCAAAGCCCACAAACTGATGATGGAAAATATGGAAAAAACGATTTTACAATGGATGAATCCTTTTACCAACAAGATATACAATATCCGGGAATACTATCGGATATTATATATGAAGGGAAAATTCGTGATATTAATTTTGTAAAAATAGAATATTATCCTATTCAATATAATCCAAAAAAGGAAATAGCAACCATATATGAAGAAATCACAATAAAACTAACTTGGGACTCTGGTGAATCAGTATCTGTAGAATCAGATTTTACTCATTCATCGTTTTCAAACCTTTATAAAAATACATTCACAAATTGGGAAGGCTTTTTGGATAATACTCAAATAGTAGAACAATCACAAGGACCTAGAGGCGGTGGACGAGATTCAGGATGTGACTATTTAATTATTTCTCATCCAGATTTTTACAATAATGTTGTTGAATTTGCAAACTGGAAAAATACACAAGGGTATANNGNTTGTCTTGTTGATACAACAGAGACAGGAACTACCTCAAATGCAATAAAACAGTATATTCAAAATGCATATGATACATGGAATCCACGACCTTCTTATCTGTTAATTGTTGGTGATGCTGAATTTGTTCCAGTAAGTTTATCTTCACCAGCAACGGATTTATATTATGCAACTGTTGATGGAAGTGATTATTTTCCAGATATTTTTTATGGAAGAATCACAGTAGATACATCTCAAGAAGCTGAAATAATATTTGATAAGATTATTAAATATGAGCAAAACCCACCAATGCTTTCTAGTTTTTATCATAATTTTGCAGTTGCAGCATATTTTCAGGATGACGAACATGATGGATATGAAACTCGAAGATTTGTTAGAACTTCTGAGGAAGTAAGAGATTATCTATTATCACAAAATTATGACGGAGAGCGCATATATGTTACTGAATCATATATCAATCCAACCCATTACAACAATGGATATTATGGTAATGGTGAACCCTTACCTCCAGAACTTTTACGACCAACATTTGCATGGGATGGAGATGCTAATGATATTATTGATGCAATCGAAAATGGTGTTTTTATTTTAAATCATCGTGATCATGGTTTTGAGGATGGATGGGGAGATCCTTATTTTGATTCAGGTCATATTGAGGGACTTACAAATGGAGATCTTCTGCCAACCGTCTACAGCTTAAATTGTCTTACAGGTAGATTTGATAATTATGAATGTTTTGCTGAAAAATTCTTAAGACTAGAAGGTGGAGGTGCAGTTGCTGTATTTGCAGCAACAAGACTCAGTTATAGTGGATACAATGACTGGTTATGTAGAGGAATGTATGATGCACAATGGCCAAATTTTGATACAGAAATAGGGACAAATATTCCAATGTATACTCTTGGAGAAATATTGAATTACGGAAAGGTTTATATGACCCAAACATGGGGAGACCCATGGGGTTATGAAGATTATACTTTTGAGTTATTTCATGTTTTTGGTGATCCGACCATGGAAACATGGACGGCAGTTCCTCAAACAATGAATGTAACTTACGAAATATATCCTCACCAACTTGTTGTAAATGTTAAAAAAGGTACAAGCCCAATTAAAGGTGCATTAGTTTGTGCTTGTCAGGAAAATGGCTTTTATGCAAAAGGAGTAACAGATAGCTCTGGAAAGGCTACACTTGAAATAATAAATTCTACACAAGAAGAAATAACTTTAACTGTTTCTGCTCATAATTATAAATATTATCAACAAACTTTTTACCTTAATAGAGCACCAGAGCCACCAGCTAAACCATCTGGTGAAGCAAGACCGGAACTCGATATAACTTATGATTATGAAACATATACAACTGATTTCGAAGGAGAAGATGTATTTTATTGGTTTGACTGGGGAGATAACACAACAAGTGGTTGGCTTGGACCTTATGCATCAGGAGTAAATGTTATTGCTTCACATTTATGGTCAACTCGTGGACCGCACATTGTAAAAGTAAAAGCTAGAGATATTAACGATCAAGAAAGTCAATGGTCAGAAGAATTAAATATAATGGTAAGTAACATAATACCAGAAACTACAAAATTAACAGGAAAAAATAAAAATGTAAAACCTCATGAATTATACGTTTATACAGCAACAGGTTTTGATGCCGATAATGACCAAATATGGATTCAGATTTATTTCAGCGATGGGGGAGGTACTGGTTGGCAAGGACCATTTAACTCAGGAGAATCATTTTCATTAAAACATGTCTGGATGGAAGCCAATACTCAATATACTGTAAAAGCTAAAACCAAGGATATCTTTGGCGAAGAAAGTGATTGGGTAGAGTTAAATGTTAACACACCAAGAAGTAGACCTATTTTATTCAACCTACTTGAAATAATTAAAAACAGATATCCAATACTTACACAAATACTTGAGAGACTAATAACCTAATACTCTCTTTTTTATTTAATAATTTTACTAAGTATTTCATCAGCAGCAGAATACGGATCAAGCTCTTTTTTTGATATTTTATCTATAAGTTTCTCCACTTTTTCTTTAAACATCGATTCATCAAATATAAAATTCATAAGACGTTTTCGGATGATTTCGACAAGCTCAGCCTCATAACGTTTTTTTCTTTGAATCTCAAAATTTTTGGTTTTTATCAAATAATCTTTATGTTTTTCAATTTCATTAACCAAGTCAATTATCCCTAGATTTTTCTTGGCTATCGTTTTAACAATAGGTATTTTTCTATCTTTTCCAATGCATGAAATATCAATAAGACTCTCAAGCTCAGCAACTAATTGTTCAACATCAGGTCTATCAGCTTTATTTACAACAAATATACCTGATATTTCCATAATACCTGCTTTTATAGTTTGTATAGAATCACCAAGACCAGGCACTAGAACAACCATTGTTGTATCTGCAATTTTTATAACATCAACTTCTGCTTGTCCAACACCAACTGTTTCAACTATTACAACGTCTTTGCCTGATGCATCAAGAATCTCAACAGCATCAAAAACAGCACTAGCTAAACCTCCAAGCATACCCCGGGTTCCCATGCTACGGATGAAAACACCATCATCCATTACTAGCTCAGTCATTCTAATTCTATCACCAAGCAATGCACCACCTGTAAATGGGCTAGTTGGATCAATAGCTATAATACCAATTTTTTTTCCTTGTTTTCTATATTCTTTTGCTAATTCATAAATCAAAGTACTTTTACCACTACCCATAACACCAGTTACACCAATAACATAGGCATTACCACCATGTTTATAAATGATTTTCATTTCATCTGCAAGTTCTTTTGAATTATTTTCAGCAGCAGTAATAAGTTTAGCAACTGATCTAGGATCACCTTTTAAAATTCTAGAGGTAAGATCACTCATTTTTTCACGTTCTTTTTAATAAAGTCAACTATATCCTCGCATGGTGTACCTGGTCCGAAAATACCACAAACACCGACTTTTTTTAAAGCAGGAGCATCTTCCTCAGGAATAATGCCTCCTCCTAAAACTAAAACATCACTCATCCCTTTTTCCTTTAAAAGTTTAGTAACATCATTAAATAAAGTCATATGAGCACCAGACAATAAACTAAGTCCAATAACATTAACATCTTCTTGAACAGCAGTTTCAACAATCATTTCTGCAGTCTGATGCAAACCTGTATAAATTACCTCCATACCAGCATCACGCAATGCACGAGCAACAACTTTTGCACCACGATCATGACCATCAAGACCAGGTTTTGCAATTAATACTCGAATTTTCTTTTCCATATACCATCAAACCTCTTTTATCTTCAATAGATCGCAGGCTCTTTATACTCACCAAAAACCTCGCGAAGTATACCACAGGTTTCTCCTAAAGTAGCATAACTGTGAACACAATCTAGAATATAAGGCATCAGGTTTTCTTCACCTTCTGCTGCTTTTCTAAGCCTGTTTAGATTTTTTTCAAATTTTGATTTATCTCTTTCTTTTCTAAGTTTTTTCAAACGATTAATCTGACGTTCTTCCCCTTTTTCATCCATTTTCAGAATAGGTATCTCAATTGGTTCATCCACTTTATATTTATTAACACCAATAATAGCTCTTTTATTTTCATCGATTTCTTTTTGATACTTATATGCTGCTTCAGCAATTTCTCGTTGGAAAAAACCTTTTTCTATAGCAGGTATAACACCACCTAGTTTTTCTACTCTGTCAAAATATTTGTATGTTTCTTCTTCCATTATATTAGTAAGCCATTCTATATAGTATGAACCACCCAATGGATCAATAGTATTTGTTACTCCACTTTCTTCAGCAATAATCTGCTGCGTTCTAAGAGCAATTCTAACTGCTTTTTCTGATGGTAAAGCAAGTGCTTCATCCATTGAATTAGTATGTAAAGACTGTGTTCCACCTAAAATAGCAGCCAGTGCTTGGATTGTTACTCGAGTTATGTTTATTTCTGGTTGTTGAGCAGTTAAACTACAACCAGCTGTTTGGGTATGAAAACGCATTATCAGAGATCGTGGTTTTTTTGCTCCTAATTTTTTTAGTTCTTTAGCCCAAATTCTTCTTGCTGCACGATATTTAGCTATTTCCTCAAAAAAATCATTATGAGCATTAAAAAAGAAACTAAGACGAGGGGCAAAATCATCAATTTTAAGTCCACGTTTCACAGCCCAACGAACATACTCCAAACCATCACCAAGAGTAAATGCAAGTTCCTGGATAGCTGTAGATCCAGCTTCTCTGATGTGATAACCACTTATACTGATTGTATTCCAACGCGGAACTTCTTTAAAACCAAACTCAAATGTATCAACAATCAAACGCATGCTAGGCTCTGGTGGGAAAATAAAACTTTTTTGGGCAATATATTCCTTTAAAATATCATTTTGTATTGTTCCACCAATATTACGGCGATTAATATTTCGGTTCTCAGCATTAGCAATATAAAAACCCCAAACAATTGCAGCAGGTCCATTTATAGTCATAGAGGTTGTTATTTTATCGACAGGTATACCACTAAACAAAATCTCCATATCCTTTAAAGAAGATATTGCTACACCACATTTACCAAACTCACCACGAGCAAGAGGATGATCTGTATCATAACCATATAAGTTGGATAATCAAAAGCTACACTTAAACCGGTTTCACCATGTGCAAGTAAATATTTGTAACGTTGATTAGTTTCTTCCGCACTACCAAAACCTGAAAACTGACGCATAGTCCATAATCGGCCACGATACATTGTTGCATGAACACCACGTAAAAAAGGAAATTCACCTGGGAAATTCATATCATTTATATAATCTAAATGCGAAATGTCATTTGGAGTATAGAGGTTTTTAATATCAATACTAGATAAATTCTCAAATTTATCTTTAAGCTCATGGTTTTCTTTAACAAGTTTTAAATAACAGGTTTTTTCCCATTCATCTTTTTTTTGTTTAATTTTTTCAAGTTCTTTTTCTTCAAACATAAAAAGCCTCCTTCTATCTAGAAATCAATTCCTTTTCTACAATTTACACCTTTTTGATATGGGTGTTTTATCTCAAGCATTTCAGTTACTACATCTGATATTTTAACTATTTCTTGATGAGCATATCTTCCGGTTAATACAAGTTCAAGTTTTTTTGGTTTTTCTTTAATAAGATTTAACACATCCTCCAATGATACAAGTTTATAATCAACTGCAACATTTATTTCATCAAGAATAACTATATCATATTTTCCACTTTTTATCACATCTTTTGAATAAGCCAGCCCTTTTTGGGCTAAATCTATATCTATTTTTTCTGGTTTTTTCTTATTTACAAATTCATCGCGTCCAAATTGAGAAATCGTAAAATTCGATAGGTTTTTAACAGCATCAATTTCACTGTATCTTCTTCCTTTCATAAATTGAATCATATGAACTTTTAATCCCGCTCCAACTGCTCGAAGTCCCAAACCTAAAGCAGCTGTTGTTTTACCTTTTCCGGAGCCTGTGTAAACGTGAATATATCCTTTTTTAAGTTGCATAGTTGCTCCCCTTTAATTAAATAGGTTTTTATATTTCTTTCTCCCATTATATAGAAAGTTTTATGACTATTAATTTTATTTCAACCCACCATGAAATTAGAATTGAATGACCAACAAAAAATGATTCAGAAGATGGTAAGAGAGTTTGCTGAAAAAGAAATTAGACCTGTTTCGGCTGAGCTTGACAAAAAAGCGGAATATCCAACAAAAATTCTTGAAAAGATGGCAAAACTTGGTTTTTTAGGTATATTCATACCACCAGAGTATAGTGGTGCAGGTCTTGATACAATAAGTTATGCAACAGTTATTGAGGAGATATCAAGAAAATGTGCTTCAACAGGGGTTATAACTTCAGTTCATAATTCACTCGTAACATGGCCAATAATTAAATATGGAACTGATGAACAAAAAAAGAAATATTTACCTATTCTTGCAAAAGGGGAAAAAATTGGTGCCTTTGCTGGTACAGAACCTAATGCGGGTTCTGATCTTGGAGCAATGCAAACAACTGCAGTACTAAAAGAAGACAAATATATTATAAAT
>JGI2173J19968_10001074_pt1 | contig 10808 bp, 12 predicted proteins | sample DeeMarSWOR136_30_FD_19968 | JGI IMG/M metagenome (IMG submission 19968) | reverse complement strand
AAAGCAAGTGGCGCCTTTCAAGTTGAAGGTTGGTATAGTCCACAATCAAAATTCAACGGCAAAATCAATGCGGCATGGCAGGATGGTTCCACAACGACATTTACAGTTCAGCTAGATCCGTACAAGATCCAAAAAGAGACCATAGTTGGAACGATGACTATTTCATTAACTGAGACCACCATGACCGAGTACTACATATGGGAAGAATTCGATGAATACGGATGGTGGATGTGGCAATATGCTGAACCCGGTGATTCTGTTACCTTGAGTTCTGTGACTTACGATTTGGTAGAAACAACTCTGTACTTTGATTTCTCTGGCAAGATTCAGAGCAAAGGTGCACCGCCTATTCAGGGAACAGTCATGCTTTGGGATACGTTTAGAATAATAGATAGTGTTTCAGAGGAACGCTCTATTTACGGTAAGGGCATGTTTGGACCTTATCACCTTAGTTTTTAGGGGCAGTTTGAGACTTCCAGAGAAGCTTGAATGCCCCCTTTATTTATTAAAACCTAATCCACTACATTATCTTGGCTTAGGCAATTTTGCAGAAGGTAAATAAAAAATCTTTAAACTCCAATCAGGATTTTTCCTATAATACTCACTTATCGTGAGCGTGGCTTAAGTAGGGAGCGCGCTTGTTTTTCTAATTGCTGAGGAGTAATGCTGTAGAAAGAGAAAAGGAAAATGGTCTGGGAGGTGAGTTTATGGAAGAGAAAACAATTAAGGCGATTCCGGCAGTTCCGTTAGGTCTAATGATGGGCGCTGTCTCGGCGGTTATAGCCTTCGTCGCTTCGATAATAATGGTTTTGTTAATGCTGCCTGCCTTAACATTTACCCCAGGATTTGAGTGGGTTGGTGTTCTTGGGGCGCTGTGGGTTGTAGTAATTCCGATAGTAGTGTTCATAGTTGGGTTCATTCAAGGCTTGATAGTTGCAGTGGTACACAATTTCCTCGCACCTAGAATCGGCGGAATCAAGCTACGCTTTGAATAAACAATTACAATACCATGAGTTGCCCAATTTTTTGATCAAAATTTCATCTGATAGAAGGCATTTGCCACGTTCTCCCGTAATGAGTTGCCCAGATACGAACCCTTTAGGTATGAACCCACTCACTAAGCGGGCCTTTGCAGAAACAGAGCAAGAAATAAGCTATAAATGAGCATGAAAAGCGCCGGGAGTGGGATTTGAACCCACGCGGCCCCGAGAGGCCACAAGCTGCTTGGTGCTTATGTGCATCTCCAGGCTTGCTCCCTACCTGGCTAGGAGACCCCGGCATTGAGCGTTTAATCATGTTTCGCGTTTTTATTATAGTTTCTTCACGCAACTTAAACCTTTACGGAAGCGCTTTAGAGTAGGAATGGCGTTACTGTTTTTCTGCTATCAGCACGCGGTAACCGCTTTTTCTCGCGAGAACCGCGCAGTTGCCGAAAGTCTCGTTGAAAACAAGAGGCAACGTTTTCACGCCGATTTTGGATCGGATAACCATTTGAAAAGTGGCTTTATGTGCCATTACCTTCGGTGCTTCGGTTATTATGGCTTTCACGGTTTCCATGCCCGCGCTTACTGGCGGATTCGAGAGGACACCGTTGAACGTTGAATCCTTAACTGGCTCGTACAGGTAGCCGCATCGGACTTCAGCGTTTTTCACCTTGTTTATTTCGACGTTTTGTCTTGCAAGACGGACAGCGCGCATGTTCACATCCGTCATGACCACATGCAACCGCGAATTAGAAGCGGCAGCCACTATTCCGACAGCGCCATAGCCGCAGCCCACATCCAGAACAGCGCCTGTTTCAGGAAGAGTCATAGCATCTATGAGCAGTCTGGTTCCCGAGTCAACTCGTTTTTTGGAGAAAACGCTTGAGGCAGTTAGAAACTCGAAGGGTTCACCCCGCAGACGCGTGCGAACTATGCCAAACTTGGCTTTCGACTTCGGAGTCGTAGCAAAATAGTGTTCGGTGCTTCGTTTTCGCCCAGTCATTTCACGTTACCCGCTTTTCCACACTTTTGGGTACGTGCCTCTGGGCATCAGAACCCGCTGGAGAGTAGCCACAGTGCCATGCTTCAAGTCTAAAATTTCCTCTGTGGAAACGAGCGCCTTTGCCAGAGCCACCGCTTCTCCTTTCAGGGTGAAAACTGCCAACATGGAACCTTTCTCAATGCCCGTTTCAACTGACAAGATGCCAGGGGCAGTCAAGTTTGCGCCGTGGCATAACGCGTCAACCGCCGAGTCTCTGACTACGATTTTGGGGATTAAAGCCAACGCTGCTTCCATAGGCTGAATAATTTTTCGCAGGATTTCCTCGTCTTTTTTCTCTTCCCATTCTGCGAACCAGTAAGCCACATCATGCAACGTTACTCTATCAGTGCTGTTTTCCACGAAGGGTCCTGCGCGGCTCCTGCGAAGCTCTTGCATGTGGGCGCCTACGCCTAGGATTTCTCCGATGTCGTAGCAGAGCTTGCGTATGTACGTGCCGCCTTCGCAGCCAACTTTGAAAAGCACGTTTCGCCCGTCTTTTTCCAAGAAGTCTATGTAGTAGACGCGTCTGGTTCGCAGTTGCCGCTTGACGGAAGCCCGCAAGGGCGGCCGTTGATAAATCAGGTTTTCGAACTCTCCAAGAACCTTTTTAACAGGCTCTTCCTCAGCGTCTCCGTGAAGCTTCATAACGCAAACGTATTCTTTGCCGCTGTGAAGAAGCGCCTGAACGATTTTCGTAGAATCCTCTAGGGTTACGGGCAGCACGCCTGTGACTTTTGGGTCTAGAGTTCCGCCGTGACCGATACGCGTTAAATGCATGATTTTCTTTAGCCATGCGGCAACTTCGTGGCTTGTGGGTCCAGCGGTCTTGTCTAGGTTTATTACGCCGTAGCGTATGTACTCTGCTGCTGGTCTTTCAGAGGGTTTGTGCCCGTGCTCTGGGTTGGTTGTGTCTTTTGCTTTTGTGAGTAGTTCACGCTTGGTTTCCCATGGAGGGGCTGTTCTAGGCAAGTTTCATGCTCCTTGAAGTGTAGAAAAAGAAAGTTTGAGGTATTAAGAGTTTACATCAGTTTCGTAGTTGCCGTCATTTCTTCTAGTTTGCCAGCGGCCTCTAGCATTTGAGTTACTTCTTCGTCAGAAGCTCCTCTTTTAACTTGGATTGTGTCTTCTGTGAGCGCAACATGGTTAATGTTGACTCTTCTACGTTTTACGCCCGTGACTTTTTTTGGTCCAGTTACCAGAACGAAGCTTTTGTCCATGACGTCTACGATGACGCATTTTCTTCCAGATTCACGACCAGCCACTTTTACACATACTCTGCCAACTTCTATAGCGGGCATCCCTCAAGACTCCTATTTAAAACCCAAAATAAAGAACCCTCAGCACATATTTAAGCATGACACAAATTGAACTTTTAGTAAATCGCTGAAACGTATGCTCCTTCGCGCCTTCGGAAACAATTGTGCTTCTTTACAAAATTGAGTAGAACTTTTCTGAATTAATATTCTCTAACGAATTCAGGATTGCTTGTTCAAAGCTCTTCTTATGAAGCCTTAGGGCTCCGAATACTCCAGCAAAGTATAAGAAAAGAGGAACAAGAGCGAGAACCAATGAGATTTCACGTCCCGAAACAATTCTACCAGCTACAACTTCCACCAAACCAAACGTGTTCGTAATTACCAGAACAAAAATCCACACGCCCAAAAGACTCATGAACAGCATAGCTGCCACAAAAAGCATTAACCCTCGTCGACCATACTTATTCATAACTTGAAGTATTTCCATCAACGCTTTTTTTGCCGATGGGTCAACATTCTTCTTGGCTTCAACCATAGCCATAAACCTCTTTGCATAACCCGCGTATCCTCTCAGGCTTATAACTAAGGAGTAGTCTTTCCTCGCCAAATCAGAAATGAAACTGGAAAAAATGACACTATAATCAGGAAGGGTTTCCTTCCAAAATGTAAAACCATAAAGAGACTGAAAAATTCGGATACCATTCCGTTTTTCAGTTTCATAGTAATACCAACCAGTTACAGCATAATAGATTGGAACAAACGGCAACACGACGTAACCTCCGAAGGGTAAATACTCTGAAGCTCCAAAAACAGCTACTACGACCAATAAAGGCAATAGAAACGTCACAGCGCTTATCAGCAGTGGCTGCCAGACTATCGTTTTCTCTTGTTCATCTAACCCTTGAATCACGGTTCGCACCTCAACAAACCCAATGAGAAAGCCATTAACAATGCCCAAAATCAGGTAAAGACAACGAATCGCAGTGAACCACTGAAGATTCACAGAAGCTTCGAAGAGCAAGAAACCAAAAAAGATGCCAGCAACAACAGACAAGGCAATTCTAAATCTGCCAAATACTGGTCTGCCTCCATAGCCTGTTGAAGGATACATATAGGAACACTCGAAAGCAATGTTCACAATTCTTTGATTTATCTCTTACGAAGAATTCTCAATAATAACGTCACTGCACTAATCAGAGACCCCAATGCGGAACGGAATACAAACACAGTAGGGTCCACCTTTCAGGTGCTTTCTTTGACCTTTATATAGTTTCTATATATAAGGGGGCTATAGTCTTTTCCGAGCATTAGATCTATTAGCTGGAAGGGTGTCCAAAAACTGTCATTATACACTATTTAACAAGACATCAGCAATAACCAAAGTGCTGCCCAGTTGCATTTTGACAAGCCTCTGAAGGGGTATCGGAACAAATCTTACACGTCTGCTTATACTCTCTGAAAGAGCGCTCATTTTTTGATCCACCGTTTTCATTAAGCTTATCGTCCGAGGTTCCTTGGTTGTGGAAAAAACGTAGTTTGCGACTCGCCAGATTTGTCCTAGCAGCAACAAATCATTGATATCAGCCATGATGTCATTTTCGAATACCTCAAAGTTAGTGGCTTTATGATCTTCAACAGGCTTCTTTTTTGAGACAGAATCCTCTAAGAGTAACTTGGCGCTCGCGACAGACTTCAACACCGAATTCAACAATAGCGGATTGGAAAAAGCGAAAAACGGCTCAAGTTTGCCTAAAAGCTCTTCGTAATATTGCACATTAACCAGATTTTTCCTTTTTTTACTTTCAAGAAGCTCCTTAAGATTACGCTCTGAAGCCGCGTTATCTTTATTGACAGAGGATTGAAACAATGGGACTTCACAGTTAAAGCTGAAGCCCCCGATGGTGTCTTCGTACCATTCGTCGCTGCAAGCTCCTCGCTTTAGCCTCGAAAGCTTTTCAGGTTCATTCTTGCTGTAGTAGTCCCAGTAGTCCTTTAAGCCGTACATCTGATAAAAGCCGGGAGCTAAAGCTTTTCCGAAGGGAACATCTGGAGCTTGCTCTGAAAAAGGAAGTTTTAGAGTTTTCGCTAATTCCCTTAGCCTTGGGTATGCTTCAGGTAGGTCTTTGCTGAAATAGTAATAGGTGTTGTAAAAGGCAACGTGATGCAATCCACACAGGAGGTCAGGTTTCTCGCTCTTGAGAGTTTCTTTCACCGCGTCCGCTTCAGGTCGAGAGTGCGTCCATTGATAGTTCTTGTATTTGAAAGGAAATGTCCATTCATACTGGTCTTCAACTGGCTCTCTAAAATGTGATTTTGCCATGCTACCGAGTGAGCTAGAATCGTTGAACCAGCCCTCGTTCATTCGCAGCCCTCGTCTTTCGAGTACTGGTATGATGAGCCATCTCCATTGGAAGAAATCGGCTTCGGGATGTGTTATCATCCACTTTATGAAGTAGGTCGTTACGAGGCTGCCTAAAGGTTCGTCGCTGTGGGGAACACCAATTATCATTGCGGTCTTTTTTCCGCTGCCCAGCACGTACATGTTGATCGGTTCTTTCTCAACGGTTTGTCCAATTGTCCTTTTTTCAAGGGATGACTCATGCTGGAATTTCTTGGTAAGAGAATCTATCTCGTTCAATTTCAAGAAGCGGCTGTAGAATGGGACCTCTCTTAAGATTTCTTTGAAACTATTGTTTTTCATAGCTGAACCGTTACACCTAATCCTGGATCGTTTGATGGGATTACGTAGCCATCCTCATATCTCGCGCCGCCAGTAACCACATCACGTTCAAAATCAAGCGCTGAATCTAAATCGGCGTATTGAACGTTTTTAAAAGCACATGCAAAATGTACTCCAGCTGACATGGCGCCCATTGATTCGTTCATGCACCCGACCATAACAGGGACATCTGCTGACTCGGCTACTGTGTTAGCTTTGATGGCGTTGGTGATTCCTCCAATCTTCATGAGTTTAATGTTTATCATGTCAGCAATTTCATGTTTAACCAGTTTGATGCTGTCTCTTAGAGTCAGTGCAGTCTCGTCTGCCATAATTGGGACTGGACATTGAACCGCAACGTCTTTGAGGGAATATAGAAAGCTTGCCTTAGTGGGTTGCTCCAACATTTCAATATCAGCATTACTTGCTTCCAAGGTTTTGATGAGCGAAATCGCGTCCTCAACCGAATATCCCTCATTGGCATCAAGTCTTAGCTTGACCGTGGGACCCACGGCATCTCGGATGGCAATAATGTTTTCTAAATCGTTGTTTACGTTAATTCCGCATTTGATTTTTATACATCTGAATCCTTGAGATACGATTTGCTTTGCCTTTTCCACCATGTAATCGGTTGAGTTTATTCCGATGGTGACAGATGTTTCTATCTTTTGCCTGTAGCCACCCAGCAATATGTACAGTGGCATTTCAGCTTTTTTGCCTATTATGTCGTAAAATGCCAAGTTAACGCCAGCTTTTAGGGAAGGATTGCCTTTAAGATTGTCTTCCAAAATTGCGTTGAAGAGGTTGATTCGTGTTGGGTCAGCTCCTTTGATAAGTTTCTTGGCAACCTCGAAGTTTTTGAGTACAGTGTTTCTGTCCTCTGAGGTTACTGTATCGGGGGTTGAACATCCCCAGCCAACTATGCCCGTGTCGGTTTCCAAACGTATGAATACGTTATCTGCCCGTTCCATTGTTTCATTGGCTATTACGAAGGGTTCTTTTAGCCGCAATTCAACGGGTATGGCTTCTGCTTTAACTATCTTCATTTCGGATGACATCCTTAATGTCGAGGAAACTTTCATCTAACTCTGAAGCAACATTAAGCTTCAATTGTCTTTTACAGTGATGGAGACCTTTCCTATAAAGCGTTCTTAAGAATACACAGTGAATTCTCGTCAAAATTGAAGCAAGTGGGTTGAGTTTGTTGGATAAAAATATAATCCAAACCCACCTAATGATGTAAGCTGGTAAAATTTTATATCTTTAATGCATCACCTACTAAAAGAGGGGGAAGTTTGACCAACATAGCCAAGCAGCTACGTTCAAATGAAAAAGTTCTGTGGCAAGGAAAACCTGTTTTAACGCCCTTTGTTCTGGCTCATAATTTTTTTCCTTTCGTGTTTGGATTGTTTTTTATGGCTTTTTCTCTCTTATTCTTCATTCTACCGATGGCGTCAATAGGTGCCCCACTCGAATTCGTTTTGTTTACGTTGATTTTCTTCTTTATAGGCTTTGGATTTGCTCTTGGGATGCCCATTTGGTCATTTCTTGCTTACAGAAACACCGAATACGTGATTTCGGATCAGCGGTTAATAACCCAATCAGGCGCCGTTGGACTGGACACGAGGTTTGTCGACCTTGAAAAAGTCCAAGAGGTATACGTTCGTATCGATTTCGTTGACCGCCTCTTCGGAACTGGAAGCATATTCGCTGTAACAGCTGGTCAGGTTTACGTAGGCTGGCAGCAAGGTCCGGGATGGCGCGGTTCGTTCATTGCGCGTCCGAGTCTTGCATCTTTAAAAGAGCCATATGTAGTGCTGAAGTTGCTTCAAGAAGCCATCCAGGAAGTGAAGCAATCGAAGAGCTAAAACTAAGCCTTTAAGATTTTCAGATTTTTGGTGGAAATGTGGTATGTCTGAACTGGCAAAGCATTTGCGTGCCGAAGAGAAAGTTTTGTGGAGCGATAAACCAGTAAAGGCGGCCTTCGTTCTACCTGTATTAGGTTTTATTCCCTTCGCATTGTTTTTCTTATCCATTTTTCTCCTGATCATTTTAGGTTCTGGAGAGCCCTTGATTGGTTTTCCATTATTGTTCTTACTCGCCATACTCGGATTGGTATTTGTTCCACTAGTATGGCAACTCTTGAGGAGTTGGAACACTGAATACGTAATCACTGATCAACGTGTAATCATTCAATCAGGCGCCGTTGGAAAAGATATCAGGTTTGTTGATCTGGACAAAATTCAAGAAGCACACGTCAAAGTTGGTTTTGTTGACAGGCGGTTCGGGACTGGAAGCATACTAATCTTAACCGCTGGTCAAGTTGTTATGGGCAACATCGGCGGAGATACCGTGAGCTGGGAATTTGGTCCCCTTCCAAAAATAACTCCAGGCATTAGTGTAATAAGAGAGCCATACGAGGTGCAGAAACTACTTCAAGAAGCCATAAAAAAAGTCCAAGCAACTGCATCTTTTAACTCATGAACTTCTTGACGGCTTCGTAAAGTACGCTTGCTCCGAAGACAAGGTTTTCTAGGGAAATGCGCTCGTCCACACCGTGAACCATCTTGTCCATTTCACCATAAGGCACATCTGAACGCATTGGGTGAAAACCGTAGCACACACTGCCCATTCTTCGGAAGAAACGCGAATCAGTCCCACCAGTCGCAAGCATCGACGTTACCCCGTAGTTCGGCTCAAACTCTCTAAGCACAGCAACGATTGCATCGTAAAGCGGTGTTTCCGCCTTTGATTCTGAAGGCTCCTGAACCTGCAAGCTTTCAAACACAAGTTTTTCCGAATCAACCTCATCAAGCAACGCCTTGATTAAGCCAATGGCTTGCGCTGACTCTTGTCCAGGAAGGATTCTACAGTCAAACACGGTTTCGCACTCCGAAGGGATAACGTTTTCTTTAACGCCGCCACGAATAATCGTAGGCGTAATGGTCATCCTTAAACGCGGTCGAACTTCCTCCGCCAATTGCGGTGCAGTTTTCGCAAGTTCATCCAGTATCTGGTCGCTTGCCTCAGGATTCGCCAGCAAACGCGAAAACGGTTCCTGCAAAACAGCGTCTTCCCGCGCAATTTCCGTGAGAAACCGTTTCACGGTTGGAACAAGCGAAATCTGTGAACGGTAGTTTCCAAGTTTATCTATGACCTTGTTCATGCGCATTATGGCGTTGTCTGCCGTGTTAGGCATCGAGCCGTGCCCTGGAGTGCCTTTCGCTTTCACCTTAAACCACAGGATTCCCTTCTCCGCAGTTTGCACCGTGAACACGTTCCTGTTCTGGGTTGGAATCGCCAACCCACCACCTTCATTCAAAACGTAAGGAGCGAAAATTTCTTGGGATGATTACGCAAAAGATAATCTGCCCCTGATAAACCACCTTGCTCCTCGTCAGCCGTCGCAGCCAAAATTACGTCACCCTTCAGCTTTACGCCGTTTCTCTTCAAAAGCTTCATCACCATAACTTCTATAGCGGTCATACCCTTCATGTCCAAGGCGCCACGACCCCAAACAAAACCATCCTTGACCACGCCACCAAAAGGGTCCACGCTCCACTCTTTCGCGTCAGCAGCAACCACATCTAAGTGAGAAAGCAAAAGTAAGCTAGGTTTCTCGCCAGTTCCTTTCAGGCGAGTTATCACGCTGCCTCTTTCAGGCGCAGACTCAAAAAGTTCACACTTGAAACTTTCCCTGCTTAGATGTTCAGCCAAGTATTTAGCTGCTGCCGTCTCGTTTCCAGGTGGGTTTGTTGTGTTTATGCGAATTAGCTCGCTTAGAAAACTTGTGACTTCTTCTTCAACTTCTTTAAGTAACTGGACAGGCATTTCATCAACCACTTGATTTGAATTATGATAATAATTCTCTTAAGATTTTCCTGTACATTCTTATCACATTTTGGTAATCTGCTTATGAAAAGTAACGAGCAAAATGTTCTGGAGCAACAAGAGGTTTATATATGAAATCTAAAATGCTTATTGGTTAATCAGGTTGATTAGGAATGAAAGAACTTAAACCCATAGACTATAAGCTTCTGTTTGAGCTGATGAAAGACTCTCATAGAAGTGACAGGCAACTAGCCAAGGCTTTGGGCGTATCTCAGCCCACCGTAACCCGAAGAAGAGCAATGCTTGAAAAAAGCTACATAGAAGGATACACCATCATACCAAAGTTCGGACAAATCGGATTTGAAATTGCCGCGTTCACTTTTCTGAAAAGCAAACTTAAACAAAAAACAGGCAAAGAAAAAGAAGAAGCCTTAAAGAAAATGAAGGAGTGGTACATGAACCAGCCGAATGTTGTCCTAGTTCAAGACGGACGAGGAATGGGCTGGGATGCAATTTGTATTTCGCTGCACCAAAGCTTTTCAGATTTTGCCGCGTTCATAAGGGCACAGGACTCAGAGCTGTCAGAGTGGATAATTGAAAGCCAGACTTTTCACGCAGACTTAAAGCCTGGAATCGCCATCAAACCATTCAATCTTAAGTATCTGGCAAAACCAAAATAAGTGAAAACCAAGGATTCCATCGTCCTACGTGCAACGCTGTCGGTGGTTAGTCCTCTTCTTCCACTCTTCTTGAAGCTTCGCGGCAAGGTTGCCGTCTTCCAAAATTAATGCTCCGTGGTAACCGCAGTTTCTGCACTGCCACAGTGACCAGAATTGAGGCATACCTTGCGCCCAGAAGACATCGGTTGAGCCACATTTCGGGCAGAATTTAACTGAAAACATGGCTTTTCGCCGCTTCTGAGTTTTACGTAGTTTGCCAACTAACGTGCATCACCGACGACCTTTTCTTTTCACCGA
>JGI2173J19968_10001073_pt1 | contig 10813 bp, 10 predicted proteins | sample DeeMarSWOR136_30_FD_19968 | JGI IMG/M metagenome (IMG submission 19968) | reverse complement strand
ACCTGCTCTACACACACTTTTTTTTTCTGACGTATTTTTAGAGACTGTTTCAACATTATGGTAACATAGCAATTACGTCAAACGCCTTTGCGCGCGGTGGGATGCTAGGTTCTATGTTTTAAGTTTGGTGCCTATGTCGCTCGCACGACATGCAAGATAGTTGCTGATGATTGAGATTGATATAGAGAGACTGTATGGAACATAGAGGCTAAGGGGAGATTTTAAAACAATTGTATTGAGCGCGCGATGGGGCGATGGCTTTAAACATAAGAGCATAGTAGAAATTCTCTGAGTGAAATATTTGAATCAAGTTAGAACTGTACTCTTCATTCAAGTTTTGAATTCTTTTGCTAGTGGTATTCTTGCAATTGCTTTACCGTTAATGATGAAGGAGAGAAACATCGATATTGTTGTGATGGGCCTTGTGTTTGCGTCTTTGCCGTTGATTATGCAATTTGGCAGGATATTTTTTGCTACTGTTTCCGATTTCTGGGGTCGAAAACCCTTTTTTGTTTCCAATGGATTTTTAGTTACTATTTCGGGTTTAATCTACTATTTTGCTCACACTCCTGTGGAATTTTTGTTTGGGAAAATTATGGAGGGAACTAAACAGGGTGCGTTGTGGGCTGTGAATCGACCTTTCCTTCTGGAAAAGAATGGAGGGCATTGGAGAATTCTGGTTTATTTGAGAGCAGTCATGTACGTTGCTTTTGCTGTAGGCAGCCTACTGGCGGGTTTTTTTGTCATTTGGTTTTTTTATGAAGGAACGATGATACTTTGTGCACTGATTGGGGTCTTTGTGGTTTTCTTGTCTCTTTTTCTGGTTAGTGGGAGGAAGAAACGGTTCAGTGTAAAGGAGGCTTTACATTTTTTGGATCTTAGGAAGAAGAAAAGGCTTTTCAAGATTTTTATGATTCTATTTTTTGTATTGGGTTTGTCTTGGGGTTTCGTTGGTGGTTTTGTTAAACCTTTGTTTTTGGATAATCTTGGATTTGCGACCGAGACGATTGGATTAATTCTTGGCGCGCAAATCTTGTTAGCTGGTATGTTTTCTTATTTTTTTTCGAAAAGCAGTCATATGAGGCGACTTATTCTTTTGAGTGGAATACTATATTCGGCTATATTCTTCTTGCTTGGATTCTTAAGTTCAGTTCTCGTTGGTGCTCTTTTGATTGCTTATGGTTTTGTTGAAGGCATGACCAGCATCGGTCAGGAAGGAATCTTGTCGAAAATTACTGATAAGAATTCTTATGGGACTGACATTGGGTTGTTGATGATGGGACTTCATGTTGGAGAGGCGTTGAGTTTGGCTTTGTCCGGGCTTCTTGTTTCAATATGGGGTTTTGCTGCTCCGTTTTTGCTCACAGCTTTGACTTATGCGATTTTTTCTGTAACTTCATATCTCATTCTGAATGAGTAGTGTATCCGTGCGCTTCGCGCTCTCTAGTCTACCTCTCTCTAGCCTCTTATGCATTCACTGTCATCTGTCGAAAGACCTAGAGTTTTTCTATTTTCTAAATTCTAAACGAGAAGAAGAATAGAATTTTCAAAAAACATAACTAGATTAGAAAACATAAATTAGAAAATTTGCGCTCACTCGACACTTTCTCATTTTCTTTTTGCGCGCATAGCTTCTTGAAGCAGTTTTTGAACTGCATAGGGTTCTTTTAGTCCCACAAAACAACAGTAGGGACGTGTTACGCCCATGAAAACAAAACCAGCAGTTACTACCATTAACGATCCTGTTCCAAAAATCTTATCGCCAAGGCCGACTTTGACGTGAACTTCTTGTATCTTATCTAGGTCGACAAATCTTGTGTCCAACCCTATCACACCGGTTTGAGTGATTAGCCTTCGATTAGTAATGATATACTTCGTTTTCCTGTACCTCAAGATTGTAGGTATAGGTGGGCCAAGCGTTAATCCAAAACCAATTAGGACAAAAACCAAAAGAACTAAGGTACCTAATCCTAAGTCTCCTACTGTTGCACCAATCGGAGGGAATATCATCAACCACATCGTAAACATAGAAAAACTCAGCCATACAAACCCAAAGGCTGAAACTGAAAGTCCTTTGAGTATAAACGGTGCCTTGACAGGTTTGCCACTCCAAATGATCTTTTCGTCTGTTTCTAGATATTTACTCGATTCAAACGAGAATGCACTCTGTTTGTTCAGCATGTGTGTCACTGTTTTTCTTATAATGCCTTTTGCATAAGCATAAAACTTGTGAAGTATAAATACTAATTCGGAGTTTGCACGCGGTGGGGTGCTAGGTTCTCTGTTATAAGTTTGGTATCTGTGTCGCTACCACACACAAAGAATACTCGAATTCGAGAAGAAATTGGAGGATTAGTGTATCCTACACTTTCTTTTTCAATCTGAAATAAGCCCGTGCAATTGGTCCAAAAAGAACGTGCAAACTTAACAATGTCAAGAATGGTATTAACAAGTTTTCATGGATTTTGAAAGATAAATTTTTGTACAATAATCCAAAAGTCAAAAGTTCGATAATCCGATATTGCGTAATACCCAATCCGGTAAGAAGGTAAACTACCGTCACAACAAACAATGACCAATCTGTCATTTTCTTGACTAAATCTTGATTCATTTTGTATCACTTCTTTATTCTGCTTATGAAACAAATTGCGCGTGCGCACTTGTTAATTATAGTGATTAAAATGTTCAAAGAATCCTCTCAGGGCGGCAAATCAGCATCATTTGAGAAACCGCGGCTTTCCCAATATCCTCTGTAGTCTACATCATCAGATAGTTCAATTCTTGTTATCCATTTTATCCACTTATATCCATACTTGCTTTCTGCTACAAGCTGGAAAGGAAATCCTCTTTCAGATGGAAGGACTACACCATTCATTTCATAAGCCATAATTATGTCGTTATCAATTACGTAATCCAATGGCAAAGACGTTGAATAACCATCATAGGCATGAAATATTACTACTTTTGCCGTTGTGTCAACCTTCGCCTCTGTTAATAAGTCTCTTACTAAGATGCCTTCCCAGAGAATAGTAACATCCCAACCCTCTACACAATATAATGTAACAACCTTTTCGTAGTGCTGATGGCTATCAATAACCTCATGATAAGAATATTCCATTGTACTACTCAGAAGTCCGGTTACAACCAGCCTATAGTCTTCGTTGTCGATGTACTGCGCCCCTTTTATCGAGTTTTCTCTGAAATCATCTATCGATGAGAGTTTCTGTCCTTCATATTCTCTAATTTCTACGGGCTTTAGTGTGTTTATTTTATTTTTCGTTCCATTTATCCAAACTTCACTACTAATGAAAATGACGGCTACAACTACCGATAGTACCAGAATTCCTAAGAAAAGAGACTTCTTCCTCTGCATCGCCAATTCTTTCTCATCCTGAGAAAATGACGTATGTCATACTTATATACATTTCGAGCAAACGCTTCGCGCTCTAAGCCAACCTCTCTCTAGACTCTTAGTTCTCTTCAGCCTTTGCCATTAGAAGAAACCCTTTGAACATTGTGCGCGCGACAACTATTTTTTGATTTTGCCATCGCTAGTTTTTTCGGGATCTATTTCTAAATATCTAAAAGCAAGCGGTTTAACCATTGTGGCCTTGAAAGAAACGAGGAAGCTTCCTATGTCGCGCAGGTAACTGGACCATTTGCCCCTGAATTGTGATATGAATCTAGAATAATCTGTAAAGTCTCTATGCAAAGAAATCATCATACAGTTTTTACCATCCATGCCATCGCCAGCAGCTCCGAGTATTATTTTTGGGTTTTCCATAGCCCATTTATGGGCTTTTTCAGCAAGATTTCTAAGCGGCTCACTGGTCTTTTCGTCGTATCGGATTATATTCATGAATGTAAAAGCCATGAGTTCATATCCAAGCTTTGTAAAATCCGGTATGATCGTGTACTCCTGTATGTATCCGTTTTTCTCCAGTTTTCTTCTCATTCTCGTTACTGTTGGCTGAGATAACCCGAGAATACTTGCCAGATCTCTGTCGCTTCTCTTTGAATTCTTCAATAGTTCATGGAGAAGTTCCATCATTCTATCTTTCGGCATGAATTGAATTATTAATTCAGCTCTGATATAAATTTTTCGCTAAATATACGGCATTATGACTCAATTATGCGAAATCTTTATTACTTTGTCTCATAGAAGAGTTTTCTGTAATTGAGTGTGTTCACATGGAAAATGCAACCAAGCGGAGAGATCGACACGAGATTATTGCTGAAATATTGAATACAGCGAAAGACGCCAAACTCAAGACGCACATCATGTACAAGGCAAAACTAAGCTATGCCCAAATCTACGAGTATTTGGATAAGCTTGTTGAGGACGGATTTCTGGAGAACATGGCAATTAAGCGGAATAAACAGATTTTGACGATGTATAGAACAACTCAGAAGGGAAAGGAGTTCTTAAATCACATGGAGTCGGTAGACGAACTCTTTGAATAGATTAACTATGGTGCCTGCACAAAAAGGAGCAAAGAACAATGAACCAATCTCATCGGGTAGTCTTTAAGGTTGACATAACCCAGATTGAAGGAGAAGGTGAGTTTTCCTGTCCAAAATGTGGAGTTATAATCTCGCCTGACGATAAAACAGAAACAGTATACAAAATCGTTGATACCAAAGTTAAAAATCAAAATCTTGAAGAAATAACCATTCAATGCAACAAGTGTGAAAGCAAAATTCACCTAGTTGGATTATGCATGCTCTTTCCAACCTCTTAGTTCTCTTCAACCTCTCTATTCACGATGCTATTTTTCAACTACATAACTCATGGCAACAGTAATGTTTTTTAGCAAGTATAATAGTTGCATGCGCTATAAACTGGAGGTCTTAATGTGGCTAGCAGAAGCAAGAAAGAGAAAGCTGCAGGTCGGGAACAGCACAGGCAATTGCAAAGGGCTAAGAAGATGAAGAGGAAACAGAAAAAGAACCTTGGGCTTCCTCAAAGGCATAGGAAGAATAAGAATTAGTTGCATTTACGAATTACAAGCGATATGAAAACATATTTTTGCAGGAAAAATTATCTAGTTTGTAATTGTAATTTGAAAATCAAAGTGTATATAAACGATACGAACAGTCTTGAACGTTATGTACAAAGAGGTATTGAAAAGCAACAGTAATTTTGGAACAAAAAGGGCACACTCTACTATGCTGGGTCTTTTGGTTTGTATTTTCCCCTTCCTTTATGTTTGCCTGTATATCGTCTGGTTTTGACTCTTTTTTGAATGGCTTTTTTAACACGTTATTCGTTTTTCATCTGCTTCTATGCCCGACCATTCACTTTTACAGATGCATATAACCGTTGTTTTAGCAGCACGCATGAACCAAAAACTTCATTCTGTACTTCGGCTATTTTGATATGGTGATCGAGTTGGGTATGGGAAAAGGCTCTAAGAAGAAACCAATGACCAAGAAGGAAAGAGCGGAGAAAAAAAAGAAGCGCAAGGAGAAACGCTCGTAGGCCACTTTTCTATGTGCGCCCGCACACTTCGTGTACAGCCAACCTCTTTCTAACTCTTAGTTCTCTTCAGTCTACATCAGAAAGAAAAGGAAGGATAAGTAAAACCCTGGCAAGGGGTTTCGTTAAATGTGGGAGATAGCGGGTATAGATGTCACCAAAATAGTTTGGATAGTTATAGTGTTAGTGGCTACCTACCTAGCCGCGAAAATTGTACATAGAGCACTAAGAAAGATTTTTGAGAAAACTCCCTTTCCAGAGGAAATTGAAAACTGGGTTGCGAAGATTTCGAAATATGTAGTATATGTTATCGGAGTTTTTGTGGTGCTTTCTGTTGCAGATTTTGACCTTACCTCAGTTATTGTTGGGTTGGGCGCCTTCAGCATTGCCATAAGCTTTGCCATGAGTAACATAATCCAGAACTTCGTCTCCGGCATAATAGTGCAGAGTGACAGAGCCTTTAAAGTCGGAGATGAAATTCAAGTAAGAATTGCTGGCAAAGAATATGAAGGAAAAGTTGTGAAAATGAGGATAAGAACAATCATAATCAAAACCAAAGACGGCAACAAAACATCCATACCCAACTCCGCATTTATAACAACCCCCGTCATAAAAAAGAAAAAAGCCTCCAAAAAATCTAGCACAAGCTAGACCTCACCTAAACTCGTTTTGTTAATTAAATTGACGTTGCTGTAAAATTTTTCCAATAGGAGCATCGTAAATGTTATGAAGGCTTTTGAGTGCAAATTAATAAATCATATCTTCAGGGGGGCAACACTTGAAAAAGTTTGATGCAATTGTGATAGGCGCTGGAACAGCAGGTTGCATGACTGCGAAAACTCTTGCTGACGCTGGCCTAGAGGTTTGCCTAATCGACCGCAAAAAGAAAGAAGAAATAGGCAATAAAGTCTGCGGAGATGCCATAGGCAGACATCATTTTAACAGTCTTAGCTTAGACTATCCTTCTGGAAAGGAACTCGAGCGAAGAATGGTTGGAATCACGGTTCATTCACCTGACATGAAAACCGTTGTTCATGTAAAGGGAAAGGGACTTTACGGCTTTATTGTTAATCGACTTCTCTTTGGACAGAGACTGTTAAGAGACTCAATCAACGCTGGAGCAACCTTACTCGAGTCAACTCAAATGGTAGAGCCTATCATAAAAGACAATTTTGTCACCGGAATCGTAGTTAAGGACTTAACATCAAAAAACAAAACTGAACTAAACGCTCAAGTCGTAGTAGATGCAAGTGGCTTTTCCGCTGTTTTGCGAAAAAAACTTCCTATCGAAATTGGAATCGAAACAAACGTTGACCTGAAAGATGTTGCGATTTGTTATCGGGAAATCCGCGAATTAGCAGAACCAATCGCCGACCCAGAGTTTTGTGCAATTTTCTTCAATCAAAAAGCTGCTCCCGGCGCATATTACTGGATTTTTCCAGAGGGTGAGAAGAAGGTGAATGTAGGTTTGGGAACAAGTATGTCCAAAGGTTTTCCAAACCCAAAAAACCAGCTTTATAATCACGTCCTATCTCAACCACTGTTTAAAGGATCATCGATCACAAGCGGGGGAGGAGGACAGGTTCCAACACGGAGACCATTGGACTGCATGGTAGGAAACGGCGTTATTATCGTTGGAGACGCTGCCTGCCAAGTGAATCCAATCCATGGCGGCGGAATGGGACCATCTATGATGGGTGGAGCCCTCGCTGGAAAAACCATTATCGAAGCCATGGAAAGAAGAGACATGAGCAGAGAAGGACTATGGCTATACAATGCCCTGTATATGCAGTCGTACGGAGCCAAACAAGCGGGTCTAGATGTCTTCCGTATGCTTCTTCAAAAGTTGAGTGACGACGACTTAAACTATGGCATGAAGTACCGTTTAGTCACTGGAGAAGATGCCTTAAAGGCGAGCTTGGGCGAGGATTTACATCTTAACATAACAGAAACCACCCGCCGAATTTTCAGAGGGTTAAGAAAGATCTCTCTTCTCAAAGAACTACGTCGTACAGCGAGTTTATTGAAAAAAGTGAAGGAATACTATAATAACTATCCTACTTCGCCTAAAGACTTTGATGTATGGAGAAAGAAGGCGCAAGACCTGTTTGAAAAAGCGAGTGGATGAAACGACTAAAAGCCGAAATGCAATGAGTATTGGGTTTGCCTGGTGGCTGAAAAAGAAACACGTCGCTCAAAAGCTCATTCAGAATTTGAATGGAAAGGTGCAGAGCATACTCAACTTGCAAGACACTGATTTTAGGAGTCGTTTGAAGGGGGCTTCCAGTAGCTTATTGGTTAGCACGGATGAATGAGCTGGTTGAAAACTTCGTTCCATAGTTGCTCAACGTTCTCTTCGTATGCAGCATCATTGTTTACAATACTTTCTACATGTCTGCAAACATTCTTGAAAAACTTGGGCTAAAGTGCTACGATGCCGAAGGATTTAAATTTAAAAATGGAATATTCATCATGCTCTAAGGGGATGTATATGAAAATTTTGATAGTAGGAATCGGAGCCCAGGGGTCAATAATTGCCACAGAAATGGTTAAAAGTCCGGAAGTGTCCGAGGTTAGACTTTCCGACATAGATTTAGGAAAGGTTGAACGGCTTGCAGAGAGGTTAAATAGCGAAAAAGTGCGCACCCATCTTGTTGACGCAAACAGAATCGATGACGTAATGCGAGCAGCTAGGAACGTGAACGTGATAGTGAACACAACGATGTGGAATGCCCAATTTAACTTGAACATAATGGAGGCATCCCTAAACGTCGGAGCACACTACCAAGACTTGGCTTCATACCCGCCTGAGCAATTGGCGCTCAGCGACAGGTGGAAGGAAGCCGGGCTAACAGCTCTAATAGACACGGGAGTATCTCCAGGATTTACAAATGTACTTGCAGCGCAAGCTGCTGATAAACTCGATCGCGTGGAAGAAATACGTATAAGACTCTGGGGCGGCGTCGAAAGCAAGGAGCCCACTTCGTTTTGGTCTCCTGAAACGGCTTGGACCGACATGGCAGAGAAACCCATAGTGTACAGAAACGGAGAATACAAGAAAGTGCCACCGTTTAGTGGAGAGGAGATATACAATTTTCCAGATCCAGTTGGTTCACAGACAGTTTTCTGGCACTCTCATGAAGAACCGGAAACCCTACCTCGTTTTATAGGTAAGGGTGTAAAATACGTAGATTTTAAGATGGGTGGACCTGATTTTCCATTAGCTAAAGCCATAGTTGGGTTGGGCCTAATGAATGATAAACCCATGAATGTCAAAGGTGTTAAAGTGGCTCCCCGCGACGTCTTTCTCGCGCTAGTTCCACCGACTCCATCAATGAAAGAAGTGGAGAGAATGATTAAAGCTGGGATGATAAATATGAGAATATGTTGCGCAGCGGATGTTAACGGTCAAAAAGAGGATGCAAAAATGCGCTACATCCTTTACTCAAACTTTATGAACATCAATGAACTGAAGAAGAGGATGCCAGGCGCAAACCCGGTAGCCTACATAACGAGCATACCAGCCTCGATATTCACAAAAATGCTTGTAAAAGGAAAGATTAAGACCAGAGGAGTCATTCCACCCGAGGCCTTAGAACCAGCGGTTAGACAGGCGTTCATAGCTGAATTAGCGGAAAAAGGCATAACAGTACGTGAAAAAGTGGAGAGACTTGGCTAATGTATACCCCAAAACAGGAGAATGCACGCGCAAGTAACCGTATAATGGGATCCTACCCCGCCGGAGTTCCTCGCAAACTCTCTCTTTTTTATTTATTTTTTTACACAAAAAACTATTAGACTCAACAAGTAAAAGAAGAGTGCCGTAGTGGTGTAAGAAAATGATTGGTTTCGAAAAACCTAATGTGATGCCTTTATTCCGCGTTTTCACCGAAGAAAACCTCAATGCTATTCATCTAGCCACCCTCAATGTCCTCGCAGAAACAGGCATCAGAATTGTTCATAGCGATGAAATTCTAAAGATGTTAAAGGAGAAAGGCTGCAGAGTTAATTTTGAGAAAAAGACCGTCTTATTTCCCCCATACCTCGTTGAAGAAGCGTTAGGAAAGACCACTAAAATAGATACAGCGTATGGAAGAAACTCAAAGTATGACTTTAAGCTGGATGGAAGACACGTTTACTTCACAACTGACACCGAGACAACAAGCACGGTTGATCTTGAGACTGGAGAATGGAGGCCCTCAACTATGGATGACTTGGGAAAATTAACGAGGGTCACTGACGCTTTAGAGTCCTACGCCTCTGGAGGTCATTTAACTACCTCCTTAGACAAGCCGAACAACGTCAGATGCTTATACGATTACGCTGCTGCTTTGAATAACACGGAAAAACCTTGCGGTTGGTCTGTTTATCCGCCTGAACTAGCAATGCAGCTGACGGACTACCAACTTGAAATAGCCACGGCAGTTGCTGGTAGCGAGAAGAAACTGAAGGAAAGACCCTTAGAAGAAAGCGGTTTTTGCACAGAATCACCACTTAAGTTCGAAGGAAGATACGTCGAAATCGCCTTAAAGCTTGCTGAGCTTGGTTTTCCCTGTGGAGTTGCAAGTATGCCTCTTGGCGGAGCCACTGCACCCGTAACTTTAGCTGGTTGCCTTGTCATGACAAACGCTGAGATTTTGAGCGGCATCACCACAATTCAACTTGCAGCTCCGGGCACTAGTACGAGAGCTGAGTATATTATGGGAAACTTGGACATGAAGACCGGTTTGTGGGGACAAGGACCCGAGGAAGGGCTTCTATGCGCTAGCGCCGTTGAAGTCGCTAGACACTATGGGTTTCGCGTAACTGTTATCGGATTTAACACAGCCTCCAAAATGTCTGGTGCTCAAGCAAGCTATGAAAAAACATTGAGCACCCTTCTACCTGTATTAGCAGGAGCAGATGAAGTCTATGGAGCGGGCATTCTAGATAGAGGAATGGCCGCTTCCTTTGAGGAGTTAGTGTTGGATGACAAAATTTGTAAGGCTGTGTTGAAAGCAGTTCAGGGAATAGAAGTAAACGATGAAACGTTGGCCGTAGATGTAATCGACAAAGTGGGTCCAGGCGGGCACTTTCTTGCTGAAAAACACACTTTAAACCACTTCAAAGAGAGTCTCTTCTTCCCTGAACTCACAGATAGAAACAGCTATGATGGTTGGAAGAAGGCAGGAGGAAAAAGCATGGTCAAGCGGGCTAGGGAGAAGGCAGAAGAAATTCTGAAAGAACACTGGCCAACACCGCTGGATAAAGACGTTCAGAAAGAAATCTCAGAAATAATTGAAAGAGCGGAAAAGGAACTGCCGAAGACCACTTTATAAGACAAGGCTAGATGCA
>JGI2173J19968_10001072_pt1 | contig 10814 bp, 14 predicted proteins | sample DeeMarSWOR136_30_FD_19968 | JGI IMG/M metagenome (IMG submission 19968) | reverse complement strand
TGGCTCCCGACCTCGCACCGTGAGAGACTGTGACAAAGAATAAGGGGCCTGGAGCTAAGGCGCCGGAAGCTGTTAGAAGAATAACAGTCGCAACGAAGTTCAGTAAGTCCATGACACTAGAAAACTGGGAGGCGGATAATTAATCTTGCGCGGGTGTGGCATGAAATTTTTGAGCTCATGTTACAGTTGTGTGCGCGCGCACCCCCCTTTATGTGCTCGCATATAATATTGTGCACACCGCTCTGTCTTGAGGGATTCTAAGGAAGTCTACGCGCTCGATTTTGCGCGCCGAAACCGTAGAAAAGAAACATTCAAATTGCCGTGTGATATTTGACAACAGTAAGTGCTTCTAAATGAGCAGAGTCGCTATTGTCAAGGGAACAAGACCTGTCGAAATGACCGTTAAAGCTCTTGAAAAGATAGGGTCTGACGTGGATGGTTTGCTCTCTGAGAAAAAGCCGATTTTGATCAAGCCCAACTACATAAATTCGAGGCACCCTTCAACCGGAATCACAACAGACGCCCGAGTCTTAGAAGGGATTGTTAAGTTTTTGAGGGAACGTAAAGTGGAGGAAATTGTCATAGGTGAGGGAAGCGGTTTTGCAGACACCTTCGAAGCTTTTCAAGTTGCTGGTGTTGACGCCGTTGCCGAAAGGTGGGGTGTGAAACTTGTTGACCTTAACAAAGACGAGTTCGTTGAGGTCAAACCGCCTGACCCGCTGTCGCTCAAGAGCGTGAGGGTTGCCAAAACTGCCTTGGAAAGCACGATAATCAGCGTTCCGAAGCTTAAGCCTCACAGGATAGCCACCATCACATTGAGTTTGAAGAACATGATGGGGGCCCTGGCTTCCAAGGGCACCATGCACAAAGGGAGGCTCAGCCAAAGAATCGCTGATCTAGCATCTGTTCTCAAACCCAGCGTATCGGTTGTGGACGGGATAGTTGCGGGTGAGGGACACGAGACAAGTGGAAACCCTGTTGAAATGAACTTGGTTATGGCTGGGGCAGACCCTGTGGCTGTTGATGCTGTCGGCGCCGCGGTTATGGGCATTCCTCCAGGCGATGTAAAGCACCTAGTTTTCGCAGAGAAAAAAGGACTCGGAACATGCAACCTGGAAGAGATAACTGTGCTGGGAGAACCCATAGAAAGCGTGAGACGAAAGTTTCAAAGATCGTTTTCATCAAGACTTCTTGGTCATATCGGCTAGTGCGAACACACATCCATGCAGCAGAGAAGATCAGACGACAGTCACTGTTTCTTTGATGTGAATACCTCTTTTTGACAGCTCGGAGAAAAAGACCTCGGCAAGTTGGATGTTCCATCCGATTTTCCCTGCGTGTAAAACGTCCTTTTCTTTTATGTCGCCGCGGGCGATCATTTGGGCCACTATGGAACATGCGCGCGCAATGTCTTTTGAAAAGAAAAACTATTTCAAAAAACGGATAGAAGGGCTATCTATTACATGAATATCAAAGCAGGCTGGGTAGAAACGATTGAACTCCCAATAAGCCGGAAACAAAAATTGATACGGCTACAATGCCACATATTAAGAGAATGTTTTTTCGTGTGAGCGGGAAAGAGGACGAGGTCTCTTTCACTTTTTCTTTGATCTCGTATTCCTTGATCTCCTCACTGGTCGCATCGATCTGTACAGTTGCAGTTTTCTTTTTCAACCCAACCTCCACAACGTATCTTTCCCCCTGCAGAGAAGCCCTAATTGGCTTGAGGCCATGCTTGTTTCCCAGTCTCCTCAAAAATCTGGTTGCTATCAGAGTAACTTCCTCAGCGTTCAGAAGTTGAGTCTCTCCTTCCTCTTCGTCGTAATAAGACGTTTCCTCTTCGGCAACGGCCATGAAGTCTAGTCTCCAATGCTGTTACCCGCTTGCTAGATTTAAAAAAAGCAGTGTGTAATATGCACAACTGACGCTAAGTTCAGATGAACCGCAACGGGCTCGTTAGAAAGAAAGAAGATCAAACGTAGGCTATGACCGGGTTCTGGCATTCACAGAGGACGCGTTACCACACTTTTTTCCGTTTTCGCAACCTGTAGGCGGCCCGTTACATCTTTAAAGGAAAAATTTGCTACCTTTTATGATTTAGGCCTCTTTTCTGTTTATTCTGGTGTATTTGTGTCTAACAAAGATACGAAAAGGTTTATTAATTATTAAGATTCAATATATAGATTGGGGAGAACCGTGAGAACCGACCATCTTGTATGCCCGTATAACGAATGTCATAAAGAATTCGAAAAGCCCCTCGTGCTAACCGATTTTTCGAGGACACCCAGAGAAACTTATTACGCTTGCCCCCACTGCCTAACCAAAGTTGAGGTTGTCGCGGGAGACTCAAAGCTTGACTCGATTTCCGTTGCAACCTCTGAGAACCGTGTTGAGAAACCTCCCACAGAATGTGTGCATCACTTTGGATATTTGGAGACTCTTCCAAAGGGAGCCGCCATCCCCGATGAGTGTCTAACCTGCTCTAAGCTGTTGCAATGTTTTGTCAAAAAGGAGAAGATAACCCCAGAGGGCAAGTAAGTATATGAGGGCAGCGGCGATTTTTGTTGCTTTCTTTCTTTTATTTACCTGTGCAGCCATCGCCGTTCCTGTCCCCTTGTTCCCCGGAAACATGGTTCCTACATGGTTCAGAATCCCCCTTTCAGAATACACTCACTACATAGAGGCCGTAGCCAACGGGTTACTGTACGGTTTCATCACTTGGATAGTATTCTTCTCGATCAACAGAAAAATGGACAAAGCATTGTCCGCGAACTCTAAAGGGTCCAGCAACAAAAAGAAGGAACTTTAGCCAAGTGTAACCTTAAACAGGCGCTTCTCTCCATTTAGGAAAGATGATGAACAAAAGTTATCGTTTGCCCGCAAAACCTTTTGAATCAATGGCTATCAACTAATATAGCATCCAATCTAATTTACCCGTCTTCTGGAGCTTGGTGAAACGATGTTTATTCCTATTCGAGACGAGAATCGTTCCCAAACAACCCCTCACATAACGCGCATTCTCATAATAATAAATGTAATAGTTTTCATTCTACTGTTGTATTTTGCATTCTTCACTGAAGATATAACGGTTCGTCAGTTTAAATCTCTCTACAATAGCCTTAGCATGGTTCCAGCCGACATACTTCAAGCTAAAAATCTACACACACTATTCACTTCCATGTTCCTTCACGCCGACATTTTCCATCTTGGCGGCAATATGCTTTTCCTCTACATTTTCGGAGATAATGTTGAGGACGCTTTCGGCCACTCTTGCTATCTCTTGTTTTATTTCATCTGCGGTCTCGCGGCCGATTTCGTGCACATCTTAAGCCTCACAACACCGGGGGAACTCGTCATTCCCACCCTAGGTGCTTCGGGAGCCATCTCTGGAGTAATGGGAGCGTACATTATGTTGTATCCGAGGGCGCGGATTCAGACGCTGGTTTTAGCTTACATTATAACCGTTGTGAGCGTACCTGCAGTTTTCTTTCTTGGCTTCTGGTTTCTGCTGCAGCTGCTTTACACTTGGCTAGATGTGGGTGGCAATGTAGCTTACTGGGCGCACATCGGAGGCTTCGTTGCTGGAATGGTCTTAGCTTTGATTATTAGAAGGAGAAAGAGGACCAAGCTCAAGCCTGTACCCCCTTACTATGTGGAAGCTCAAATTTGACCGTTCTTTCGTAACAATACGAAAGGTAGAGTGGGGTCTGCTGCCATGAGGTCTTCATACCTAGTAAGGTCGGTCTGGGACGGCTACATCATCCCCCATAAGGGTTACAGTGTCCCGTATATTTGAATATTTACGGGAAGAACTTGGACAATTTGTAAAAGGTCAGGAGCTAGACTCGATCTATGGTGAAACCTAATAGAATATGTGTAATGATTAGGAAACTAGTGAGTTGATTAGTTTGTATACGCGACATTTTGTGCATTTTTCGTATTTGGTTTCGTTACAGTTTTTGCACAAAATTTTGTTAAGTTCGATAATCTCAGAGTTCATTGTCAAAACCTCATTAACAATTGATTAAGATGAGACAACCAACGGTAAATAGGCTTATTTCGCAAACTGAAATATTCCTGCAAAGAAATAGACGGAGTAATTCTAATTCACGTCGACACCTTTTTGCGAAGCGCCCTCAAAGTCCCGGAAACTCCAATAACGTGAACTACCGCGGGTTTTCCATTGATTTCTGTTATAGAAGCGATTGAGGCTCTAGTTCTTTCAAGGGATTTGTGGGAACAGCGAACGACTGCGTAATTTCTCTCTGGATCAGCCTTGATGAGGCTGAGGTCAGTTTGGCTGGCACCGTATTCTCCGAAGAGTTGGAGGATAGCTTTCCAAACGGCGTTAATGACAGCCCTTTCGGTGACAGCTTGCTCGCTAACAACTTCGAGAGCTAGATAACGTCTTCTCACCAGTTTAGGCACCAGTTTTCCTCCCTACGACTCGTATGCCGGGGGCTACATAGTTTGGGCTCAGCTTTTCTCTGTTCCGTTCAACCATAGCGACAGGATTCTCTGAAAGGGCGCACAAAGCAGAGGAAATAGGCATGTCGAAGAGGGTTGTGAGGGCAGCGTAGTCGTGGGGTCCTCTTATGAGATACTCGTTTGTTGCTCCGCTGGAAATGGTGACCGGCACCTTGAACCTTTCTGCGATTGCCACCTCCCTTCGCAGACGAGAAAGAAGACGGATTCTTGAAAAACCTGTTAATAACAGAAGGGGCGCCATCTCTATCTCAAGGGAAGACAAGGCTTTCGAAGCAAGTTCCGCCTCTGCATGATCAAAAAATCTTTTACGTAGATCGGTGGCGGGAAAGTGAAGGAGATCAACTCGCCGATCTTTAGCTGCTTGTCTGGCGACACCCTTTGAGGTGCACGTTACGGATATGACCTCGAACTTTCGCCTGAAACGCCGCAAGTTGTGAAGAAGTTCTCGGGCTGTTTTTGGAGAGAAATCTACCCTTGTGACGAAGTCTATCTTGGCATCGCTGCAAATGTGTTGCAGCTGGTTGATTTGGTCTCGCGTGATGTTGGGTGGAACGAGTATGCCAACTAGACGGTATCCCAGTTCAGAGGATTTTCTAACCATCCTCTCCACCTGATAAAGGTCTTTGATTGGTGCACGGAGATGCAGATCAACAAACTTTCTCATACCAACATCCCAAGTTCTTGACAGGTCTTAACGATATCTTCAATTTTCCTTTTCCTAAACCGTATGCGTATGCGAATGGGATCAGACGTGCAAAGCTTAAGTTTGCCTTGGAGGGCGGCTTGTTTGTCTAATCTGACGTAAAGACTTCCCTTTTCTACATGCAGATGGATTTCCCTATTTAATGTCTCCTTATCCAACTCGCTAAGGTGCGAGGAAAGGTTATCAACCAAAGCCTTGATTGTTTCCTTATTCTTAATTTTGGCTTCAAAAAGGGTGATGGGGTTGCCATAATGTCCCCGCAGGTTACTCTTGTTAAACGCTATGTCTTCCATGTGATCGCTTGGAAGAGCATGTTGCACTGCCTCAACAACTTTGTCTACATCCTCGGTTGCGTGGGCGAAGAATCTAATGTCAATGTAGGCGATGGGTATTTGAGACAAAACACGCCACACCCATTTCACATTTATTTGTCACGTCTAAATATTTAACCTGCACATATAGGCGTGCTTGTTACNCAAAACTTCGTTAACTTGTCAGATTCNTAATGCATGATGAAGCATTTTAATAGGTTACATGACGATAAGATATCGGGTTAATGGNCACCCCTTTTTTGAATAATCACTTGCTTTCAAGGACTATTCTGGCTTTCACTCCGTTCTTCACGTATTCTTGTCCCCAAATTTCGAATCTCGGCTCAGCCATCCATTTCCTTTTGAACGATTCCACTCCAGAGTTGCATGCCCATCCCAAATCAAGCCATGTGTAGCCTTTTTCCTTAGCATAAACGATCTCTTTAAACAGAATAAAATCTGCTAATGACGGATAGTCTAGGTAGAACCCCAACGGTATGGTCATTGTGTCGTTCAGAAAGTCAACCACATCAAACCCTATGAGTATTCCATTTGAAAACACGTTGAATAGCAGAGGAGACGCAAAATGTTTCAAGTAGTCTCTTATGCCTAGGTATAGCTGGCTGTCCCACAAGTCACATTTCTTTGCCGTTTCGTGGCAGGCTACGAGATGGTAATGAGCCGGAGTCATTTTCCTCCCAATTTCCAGATAATATCCTCTTTTTAGGGCATTGTGGACTCGATACCTCAATTGTTTATACGCGTTTCCTTCCAAGGTTTCATTAAATTTGTGGAGATGGATTTGAAAGTCTCTGTCAAAATCTACGTCTACACAATGAAAATCTCCGATGTCTGTCTGCAACTTTTCTGGTGAAGTGATCACTATTTCTTCGGGACAAAACAGTTTCATAGCAGTTTCGACGCATTGGAGTTTGTCTTCGTATCCGTTAAGTTCAAAGAGGCTTAAGTATAGTATTTTGCTGAAACGGTCATAATACACTAGATACGTGTCTTTGTAGACATATGGTTCGCCGAAGGCTAGAGAATAGAAACTTGCCAAATGCTCGTCAAAATGTCCTAATTGCTGGTAAAGAATCAGGGTGTTCTTTGTGAGGCGTTTCAATGTAGCCAAAGAGTACCAGTGCCTCTGTAACAGGTTTAAGACAATTAGCCGTTATTTAAAAGGTTTTCGCACCAAAGGTACATGCGCTATGCCTAACATGTTTTCAGAGGACTTCTAACCACAAAATTAATAATCCACTTGTTGATGCTATTGCAACACATAAACAGAAGAGGCATAAAACACAGAGATGATCCCAAAAGAATTTTTCATAACAAGCGGAAAAGCAACAAGTCCTGTTTCCGAACTCAACGCCTTCGACCTCGCTCTCAAAAAGGCTGGAATCGCACAGTGCAACCTTGTTCCAGTCAGTTCCATACTCCCGCCAGGATGCAAAGAAAGGAAATGGAGAAAAATAACTGCAGGCGCAATAACCCACGCAGTAATAGCCAGAATGGATGGAGACGAAGGAACAACAATTGGCGCGGGAATAGCGTGGGCTTGGGAGAAGGACAGGAAATATGGACTCGTTGCTGAGGCCCATGGGTATATGGACTTAAAAGCATTAAGAGAAACCCTCGAGTGGAAAATCAAAGAGATGGCGAAGATAAGGGAGATCGAAATTGACAAGATAAGTTATCGAACAGAAGTTCTGAGAGTGTCCATGGACAACTATGGCTGCGTCATAGCTACACTGGTTTACACTCTATAACTTCTGAGCTACCGAGCTCTACACTTTTCTCTCTTTTCGTTTACGAACTGCCTTACGACTGGGTCGAACTTTCTCTGCACCACGTCCTTTGTGACGAAGACCGCGAACCTCCCTACCAGCGCTGGTCAAACCGCGGAAAGCCCGGCCGTGATGGACGTCTTCGCAGATCCAGTTGACATTCTTATCTGATTGGATGGCTGGATGATTCGGATCCACCATAATAACCTCAAACCATTTAAAGCGGCCATCTTCCCAAACCCAGTAAGAGTTCAACACCTCTAAGTTTGGAAACTTTCTCGCCGCCCTCTCTTCAGCGATTAACCTCAAGTTTTTAGCCAGTTTATATTTGGTGACACCCATTCGTTTGGGTCTACGACCTGCCTTGGGTCTGGTTTTTCTCATGCCTGCACGTCTAACGCGAACCCGAGCTATGACAAATCCTTGCTTGGCCTTGTATCCTAGTCGCCTCGCTCGGTCGAGGCGTGTAGGTCTTTCAATCCTGAAAATTGTTGGCTGTTTGCGCCATTCTATGGCTCTCTGCCACATCAACTCTTTTACAAAAGATTCCTCTGGTTTTCTCCAAGCTTTCGCGATGTATTTGTAAGCCATTTTCTAATGTTCCTCCGTTATAGTGGTTCAACCTTGAGGTTACATCCCTACGGAACCTAGTTATCGAAACAGCTTGTAGCTATGAGCCACAAAACGATTAATAAACCTTTTCAGCTTTTTCTATGAGTTTAGCTTCCTTCACGAGCAGGTATCCACTGTCATTTTCCCAATTTCGCTCTGTCTGAAGCACCTGAATTCTTTTCTTAAAAAACGGTGCGTCAAGAACCAAGGTTTCGTATTCGCCGCCCTCGCCCACCAACGATATTTGATATTTGTCGTTTAATTCGACAAGGTTCTTTATGGTTGTTGAGTTGATTTTTCTTCCAAGCCAGCTCTGATTGAAACCGTAAGCGTACACGCCTACGATGATAACCTCAAAATCTAGGTTGATGATTTCTTTCAGTAGTTGCATGGAATCTTCTTGCCAGAGGGGTGCAATAGACTTGAGGTTTAATTCTCGGCATACCTTGTCGATTCGCTCCTTTTGGTACCGTGATGATATTGCTCCAGACACAACTCCCTCTATGTCGAGGGTTGCGAGCAGATTTTTGAGGTCTTTAAGTTCTGTTTCTTTGATTCCAACGGTTTCAGCCTTCACTAAAGGGATTTCAACAGCCTTGGCGAAGAAGTCTGTTAGGTGAATGTTGGGGAAGTGGAACATCCAGCTGTCTTCTCGCTTGGGAATAATGGTGACTAAAAAATTTACTTCATAACCCAGTTTTAAAGCACGATAAAGAGCTAGAGCAGAATCCTTTCCGCCCGTAACCAAAGCTGCAACGCGCATATATTATGCAACTCAACTTACCTTACTGCGTCCTTTTGTTAATAAGTTACTACCTTCTCGCCAATTCTGGATGCGCGCGCATGAACGACGACTGCCCTCTAACAGAACGATATCAGAAATATTCAAGTTTCTGACTGATTCAAAAGAGAGGCTAGTAAGCAATGTTGATGAAGCGTTTTTCACTTAACCAAAATCTTTGGAAGTATTCCTCGCATTGTATAAGCGCCTCTTTAACCGGCAGATCCCATAAAGGAACAGTGATCAACCCCCAGTCGCACTCCACCTCTGTAGCATCCACCTGCAAAGCGAAGAGGTCGTTTGAACCAACGAAGCTCTGGTTAGCAAGGTTTTTTCGATTAAGAATCAAAGCAGCGAATTGCCTGTGAGTTTCAATCTCTTTGGTTAAGGAGTAAACGATGCTTTCCAGTTTCTGCTTGGTGAAGCCAGTGTTCACAACGTCGTCGACGATGAGGAGAGTTTCACAACGATTCAGTCGGTCCCGAAAGTAGGCTGTCCATGCTAAGCTTGGAAAATAGGACTCTACATGGTGCTGCATGTAGAGAGGTCGATGAGCCACCGTGGGAACGAAGTTTTCAACCACAGAGTTCATTCTTGCCAAGGAGTAGGCCACGGGAAGCCCCTTCAAAACAACCCCCAAAATTAAGGTTTTTTTCAGATCGAGTTGACGACCCGTAGTCTCACTCAATCTTTTAATAAGGCTTTGAGCAACGTACTTCTTTCTCATTCCCAGACAAGCCCAACTCTCTACTGAACAGTGACATTATTACTTTTTCGACACCCGTTCACAACTTTTCCGCCTCTTCGATCAAATCTTCCATCTTCTTTTTCCATTCGTCGAATCCTTCAGGTGAAACTGGGTAGTTTTGATACAGAGTTTTCATTTTTTTCATAAGGTGAACTGTGGCGCGTAATCGTTTAAGAAGGAAAAGCTTTCCCACTCCCCTAAAAATGCGTCGAGTTTTTTCGGTTATGTTTAGGCGAGTATCCTCGCCTGTACTCGTTTTAAGAAGATCGTCTTCGGTGATTAACCGATATCTCATTCCGTAATTCAAGTCTTCGTCGCTTAATCGTTGAAGAAGCATGCGGAAGATGTCGAGGCCCGCTTGTTTAGCTCCGTACGACTGCATGTACCTAACATTGTAGGACCACATGTTCTCTCGATCCACGTTCCCCGTCTCCAGAGCTTTAATGATTATCTCTCCAGCGATGGTTCCAGCCATCATTGAAGGCCCCATTCCACCGCCGTGAATCGGGTTCACTTGACAGGCAGCGTCTCCAACGATCAAGATGCCATTTCCCACCATACAATTGATGGGTCTCCGAGTTGGAACGTGGCCTCCACCTCCGCTTATGATAGATGAACCCTTAAAGAAGGGCATGGATAAAACGTTGTCATAGAGCCGATTTTTGGGATTGGGAAAACCTTTGGACATGGCTACTCCCAAGCCTACGTTAACTTTTGTCCCACTTTCCGGAAAAATCCAGAAGTATCCTCCGGGGGCAAGCTTTTGATTGAGATAAATTTCACAAAAATCTAGTTCAGCGATTTGCTCTTTTACTTCACGAATTTCGCGGTAGCAGATCACCACATCCTCTCTGCTAACATTTGCGTCAACCCCGATTTTGGGAGGAAGCTTCTTTTGTAAAACCGCTGAAAAACCACTCGCATCTACCACAACTTGACCAAGCACTGAAACCTTATTTCCTGTTTCTACAATTCTGGCTAAGACGCCAGTGACGAAATGATTCTTTATGATGGGTTCTACTGCTTGAGTTGATTCTAGAAGGGCTGCCCCGGCTTTTATCGCCTTTTTCAGCAATCTCTGACCGAAGAGGCGACGGTTAACTATATACCCATGGAGGCCTTCTCCCTTAACGTCGATGCTGGTTTCCATGTTAGGCGAATAGGTCTTAACGCCAACTATCTTTCGCTCCAGCTCCTTTCCCGTAGGATATTCTAACCCCAGAGTGTCGAAATGATGCTTTCCTATGGCGTCTCCACAAACCTTGTCCCCGATGTCCTGTTCTCTTTTTCGATCTATCAGACAAACGTTAAACCCGGCTTCGGCAACGGTTTTCGCCGCCAAGCATCCTCCTGTTCCAGCACCAACAACAACCACGTCAAA
>JGI2173J19968_10001070_pt1 | contig 10821 bp, 14 predicted proteins | sample DeeMarSWOR136_30_FD_19968 | JGI IMG/M metagenome (IMG submission 19968) | reverse complement strand
TGTTTTCGAGGCCCAAGCAGTTTTTTGGACTTGAAGCGATCACTGGGGCATTGATTTTCTGGGCTTCAACTAACGTATCTGCTCGGATGCATTGTTCATCAACTACAATTAAATCTGCCAGTCCACTTCTAATATAACGTAATTGCCAAGATATAGGACCAACTATCTTAGCCATAGAGCTGTATCTTGTGATATCATGTGCAGTACAGCATATTCCGACGACTTCAACTTTGCCAAGCAGTTTTTTGTCAGTGAGGTAATCGATTATTCCGACAGAAGATGGGACATTATGACCGATGACCAAAATAGTTGGTTTAGAAACGTCCGCTATGCCGAATCCTAAATCAGTAAGGGGAGCTTCAGGATCAGCTTTTGGGAGACCTAGGATTGATATCTGCGCTAAATCTGCGATTTCCATACCGACTTGGTCAACCATTCCGGCGTGGAGAACTTTGGACTCGAAGTCTAAGTTGCTTCCCTCTTGTCCAGTATGAGTTGAGGAGAGAAGATGGGTAACCTGCTCTTCACAGTAGTCAAGAGCAGCCTCACAGTCCCTTAGCTTTTCAGGTTTAATTCCGCAGACTAAGCGAGTCACTGGAGCTTCTATGTCGATGTTTAAGCCACCCACATCAATAGAGCTGTTTCCACCATGTTTCTCTATCAGGTGTTCCACTAAGTGTCTTGCATGTGCAGTGTGGGTAGCAGCTCCGATGCAGCAAGCAAGGAGGACTATACGTGACTGCTGAGCTGCCATATTCAGTCCACAAGCTCCTCGTTTGTCTCCTGTCAAATCGCATTTGCCAAATGTACAGAGGCAGCAAACATCACAGAAAGGCAGATAAAATGGCTTGTAACGCTGAAGAAGCTTAAAGTCCCACTCTCTTAAAGTTGTCATCCCTGGAAAGGGCGTAGGCCCCATGGGTTCATCCCATTTCTCCTCAATGAGTTGGCCAATCCCTAGCTCCAGATTCTTCACGAGTCCAAAATCACTTTTCAATTCTTCAATCTTTATGTTTACACCTTTCCTATTCAACTGCAACACTACCGCTATTTGGAAGGACTATGGTAAGTAAGGCGTTATTTTAAGTTTTTCCAAAAATCTCTTCTAAATCTAATGTTTAATCATTGAGCAGAGCTTCATCCTAAAAGCTCATTAAATATGTTGAAGGGACGCATGTACTGAATAGTAGAATTGGAAGTTGATGAGCTTGTGTCTTCCGCGCGCGTCGTTGGTATCCATCTTTGAAACAGAAGAATTTTTGCAGCTGTTTATGTATACACGCCAGTCTCTCTGGAAAAAGATTGTTACTGATTGAGGTAACCAGCCTTGCCCATTATATTTTTCACAGAAATATAAGCAGGTGAATCGGAAGGCAAATTTAGCAAGGATTTCCCTGCAAGAACATGTTCTTCAACACTCTTATCATAGGCTATTTTCCCCATGAATTCTAGTTGCGTGGATTTCCTAGCTTCGGTTTCCAAGTGTTCCGGAAACCGGAAACCTCCAAGTACATAGAAGTTATTGAATTCTATCTTTATTTCTTTGGCAATGCGATGCGCACGTTTGACGTGATTAAAAGATTTCTTAGAGGGATCAATGATATCAAATACATCATCTATTCTTTTTGTTATTCTTCGGTTTAGATGCTCTAAGCCTGCTGGAGAGTCAATTAGCACATACTTATAGTTTTTAGTCAGGGATTCCAACGCTCCTTTTAAGGCTGCATCCGGTAGGCAATAGCATCCTTCAATCCATTTTGTTCCAACAGCAATGAAATCGAAATAATCGCCTTCGTACATTCCTTTCGACCATATCTTACTTTCAATTCGTTCTCTGGGTGGAATACCAACAGTGGTCCCGCCTCTTTCCAAGAAAGTGTCTACAATCAACTCCGAAATAGTATTCTTTCCATGCTCTTCCAAGTTTATGCCTACCATCTCACCAAGATTTTGATCTGGGTCAACATCCACCAAAAGCATTGGAGTTTCTCCAATCTCGATGAAGAGTTTAGTTACTAAAGAAACAAAACTTGTCTTCCCACTTCCACCGCGACCCATAATGACCAGCATCTTCATGTCCTTCTTAATCTCCTCTGCTTGATTTCTCTCGGCGTATTAGTTATCCTTTGTGATAAGCTTTTCACTCAAATCTTGAATGCCCTGCACAGCAACAGATTCCTTGTATGTGAGAGGGGTTTCTCCACGCATCTCCACCTCTACTACATTTTGGTCGAAGGGTACAAGGTCAATAATTCTCAAACCGTTTTCTTCCGCGAACCTTCTGATAGCTTCTTCTTGAATTTCGCTGCCTATCTTATTCCCAACCAAAAAGACTTGTCTCATACCTGCTGCCGTAGCTAGATTATGAATATGCTTGGCAGTCTCAAGGGCTTTCATATTTGCATCTGCGACAACCAACATTGTGTCCACATGCTGTGCTGTTCCTCTGCCTAAATGCTCAACTCCCGCCTCCATGTCGATGATAACCACTTCATTTCGTTCCATCACTAAATGGCGGAGCAAAGCGCGGACAACAGAATTTGCTGGACAAGTGCATCCTGAACCTACAGACTGCACAGTTCCCATCACAATTAAGTTTACGCCAAAAGGAGTTTTTACTGAAAAGTCATGGATGATATTTGACACTGTAAAAGACAGACGGTAAACGCCTGGATATTCAGTACTCGTTTTTGATTTGATTAGCTCTTTGTTTTCTGATATCGGCGTTATGTTGCGTATTTCTTCCAAAGGCAATCCAAGAGTCAAGGCAAGATTTGGCGATGGATCAGCATCAATAGCTATTGTTTTCAGTCCTTTGTTGGCAAACGAGAAAGCTAGGCCTCCAGCGATCAGGGTTTTACCGACACCGCCCTTGCCAGAAACTGCAATCTTCATTTCTTTCTCTCCATTACTGAAGTTTCTTTTGCAGATAGGCATATATGAACATATTTACTCTTTTCGGATCTACTTGAATTGCTGTTACAGGAATAGGTCTTTCTCTCGAGATCTAATTAACTCGGTTGCTTTTGTCTTCTCAGATTTTGGATAGTTATATCCGCGGATTATTGCCACAGGAATCCCCTCATCTGCCTGGCCGATCACCAATTCAGCAGCTGAAGCAAGCTCGTCAACTACTGCTGTCCTTTTCACTTTCAACACATATCCAAACAAGTCTTTCTCTCCTCTCCTGTCCCTAAGAGGAGTTATGCCTGCAATCCCTATGGCTATGTTTATCTCACCTTCACGTAAAGGACGGCCATGTGTATCCGAAATAATGACTGCAATGTCACAATTTGTCAACTTTTTTATTCTCTGTCGAATTTGCTCTGCAGAATAGTCGGGATCATCCGGCAGTAAAGCCACATTTCTTTTTCCTGGGACATTGGATTTATCAATGCCTGAGTTTGCACAGACAAAACCATGTTTGGTTTCAGTTATGAGTTTTCCGTCTCCCATACGAATTATGTTCTCAGATTCATGAAGAACAGTTTCAACTGTAGCTGAATCTTTTCCGTATCGCTCAGCTATCGTTTTTGCGAATTCGGAAGGAACTACTTCGTCAAGGTTCACAGTTCTTCCCTCGGCACGAGAAACAATGACATGGGTGATTACGAGTATATCGCCATCTTGAATTGGAGTTCCTTGCTTTTCAGCAGCGGAGCAAATAAGCTCAGCAATATCGTCTTCAGCTCTTATAATCGGCAAACCTTCGACACCAATTATTCGAACAACGTTCATTTTAGAGAGTGCACTCACCTTTGCTTTGTTATTGATTATTTGTTTAATGATATTGATCCAAATTCTTGTTTAAGCAAAAAATTCAGTTCCATGCTTCAAAACTTCAGTTCTTTCCTATTCTGGCTGTAATCATCGTTGTTGTCATCGTGAAGCCAGATATTGTTCGTAATTTGTTATAGATGAAAAGAGTCAGTTCATTAATTGATTCAGTTTCTGTCTTGACTATTATGTCATATTCTCCATATACAGGTGTGACTTCCTTCACACATTGCAGTTTCTCTATGCTGTCCACCAAGTTTTTGATTTCATGATGCTCTGTTCGAATAAGAGTATATGCGATAATCCCCAAGATTCATCTTCCCTCTCACTGCTAAAGTAATGGTCTAAAGGAAATTAGCACGTGGAGTGCCAATGCACGCAGTAAATCTCTTTGAGTAACTATTCCGACAAGTTCCTTTTCTTCCATGATTGGTAAATGTCGGACATTATTTTTCTGCATTACCCTTATGGTTTTTACTATTGACATGTTTCCTTTAATTGTTATCAATGGCTTACTCGCAATATCCTTCATTTTTACCTTGGAAGCATCCAAACCCTTTGCCACAACCCTCTGAAGTATGTCCCTTTCAGTTGTTATACCTGCTGGTCTTCCTTCATCCGTAACCACAATGCAGCCTATTTTTTCTTCGCTCATTATCCTTGCTGCTTCATAAACAGAGCGACCTTTATCAACAGTTATGACTGGTTTGGTCATGATGCCTTTTACGATTGACGGAGGTTCTTTATCTTCTAACATATGAATCACATTACATTGATTGGTTAACCATTTGTTGGAACTTCCATAGTGATGAGTGTTGTTGTACCCATTACACCCTTTATGGTTCTTATTGTATCAAAGATGAAGGAGTCCAAAGCCTCCAGCATTTCCATTTCTGCTTTGACCAGCATATCATATTCACCATAAACTGTCTCTATTGTTTTCACCTGAGCAAGTTTCTTAACATTGCGCAATACATTTCTGTCCATGCCCGGCTTAATTCTCAACAAAACATATGCTCTAATCATTTTTTTCTTCTCCAATCAGTTCTTTGAAGTGTGGAAATACTTCTGCGGCTATCATATTAATTGATTTTCGCATGTTAGGACCTATTGGAGAACCAGAAACCATCTGGTTGATACCAACCTTCAATAGTTTGTGGATTTTGTCTACGCATGTTTCTGGAGTGCCGCAAATTGAAAAAGCTTCCACCATGTTAGCATTTACATGGGAAAAAGCTTCCTTCCACCGTCCGTGCACTATTGCCTCACGGATCATTCTTGCGACTTCCACAGAAATTTTATGACGTTCCAATATTATGTCTGGTGAACCTGCAACAATGTAAGCGACTACAGGAACCACAGCCTTTAACGCTTTATCATAACTTGATGCCACAGAGAAAGAAGTGTAAACACTGACAGTCAAGTCATCCAACCTTTTGTCAGCTTTTTCCAAGCCTTTATGGATGAACTTCATTGCGTTTTTAACATCTTCGGGGTGGGAGGCGTTAATTAGCACTCCATCACCTATTTCGGCGGCTAATGCCAACATTTTTGGTCCTTGAGCACCTATAAAAACGGGGATAGGAGTTGCCATTTTGAAGTTCAATTTCACCCCAGTAATCTTAAAGATTTTGCCTTGCATTGCCACAGATTTTCCTGCAGTGATTTCACGGATAATTTTTACACACTCCCTAATGGTTTGCAATGGCTTTCTTTGCTCCAAATTTACCATTTGCAAAGTGGTTCTATCTCCAGCTCCGAGTCCGCAAACAACTCTATCTGGTGCTATTTCGTTAAGTGTTGCCACAGCTTGAGCAGTAACCATTGGATGAACCAAATAAGGGTTTGTGACCCCTGGACCAAATCTTATTCTTTCCGTATATGCAGAAGCTATAGCTAGAGAAACATAGACATTTCTATTGTTGAAGTGGTCGGTAATCCACAAGTAATCGAACCCTATTTTTTCTGCCTGTATCGCATAGAAGGTGGTTTTCCAGTAGAGATCTCGTGGAACAAACTCTATTCCAAATTCAACCATGCAGATGACTCACATCACTGCTAAGTAAGTCTCTTTCTTTATAAAGGATTAAAAAGGGGTGTATGTGGGGATTATCTTCAACGTTTAGTTTCCTTTAACATCACTACAATTTCAGGTAGACCTAGCTCTTCCATCAATGTGATTGCTTTGTCAGGTTCCATAATCATAGAGGCTTCAAGAAGGCGTTGCAATCCTACTTCTGTGGCAAGTTGGTCTCTTTGCCAATAGTAAAGAATTGTTTTTGCGATGTCACTTGGCATTTTGCTTGCGTTTGACGAGTTTAGAGTGATATCTATCAACTTTTCAGATGCTCTACCCCACAAAGATGCAGGAATTTTCCGAGCGATTTTCTCCATAGCCATATCCTAAACACCTTAACACTATGCCTAATTTACTTATGTGTTTCTAGGAAAAATAAATCTTTTTGTAATGAAAATCGTCGCAGTCATGTCAGTTTTCTAGGATAAAACAACGATTAATCGCATAAAATTCTATCATTGCAAGTCAAAAATAGTCATATGTTTGACGGCTTTGCTATATGGCTTTACTCAATTTACTCACCAGAGATACGAAAGACGTATAAATAAGATACAGTATTACTTGGTTTGCTACATCAAGGTGGTAGGAATTGGTATTTCTCGACATACTTGACATGAAGATAATTAAGGCACTCCAAAAAGACGGCAGAAAACCGATAGTTCAAGTGGCCAGAGAGGTTGGAGCAAACGAAGCTACCGTCAGAAGAAGAATAAAGAAGCTTCTGAGAGAAGGAATCATCGAAAGATTTACTGTCGTTCTAGATTATCACAAATTAGGTCGCAACATAAAAGCTTTCATCGGTTTGAAGGTGCAGCCAGCCAAACTCAAGGAAATTGTTGATCACCTTTCAAAACATCCAGATGTTCAGGTGTTGTATAGAACAAGTGGAGACACAGACATCTTTGCTGAAGTGATCTTTGAACAAATGGAAGGACTCCAAGCATTTCTTGAAGATGAGTTGAAACTCGAGGGAATTTTGGGAACAATAGTCACAATCGTAATTGGTCCATACAAAAGGTGTCCTTGGACAGGACTTTAGAGCTTACTCAAACTTCCCTCTTTTCTCTTTTGCTATAAACACATCCATGTTTGGAATCTTTGATGGATGTCTCTCAAATGAAAAGCGGAGCATTCCCTCAAAATAACCTTGCAAATAAGGTGTTGGAAGAGAACATGATTCTACTTTTATCTCATTTTTAACTTGGGAGAATTTTCCCCAACCCATAATTTCGAGTTCTCTCAATATAGTGGACCAATTGTCTAGTTTTGAGAAGTCCACGTTTTTGAAAAAGGGATTTGAAAGTTTTCTCTTAATTGTGCAGGCTTTCGCGGCGTTGAAGATTTCACGATTTGATAGTGTATGAAATAGTTCTGAAAGCATCGTAGTATCCATAATGAGAATTCTGCCTCCGCCCATGCGATATATGTAGGGAAGCCAATCGTGCATTGCAAGTCTTTTATAATACTCTAGAGCTGTGCTCAGAGCTTCTTCTTTGCTTTTTATGAAACAAGATTTCTCAAGAAAAGTAAGATAATTATAGAGATCATCAGAAATTTTAATCACTAATTCTTTCAATGCATCTTCCTCCAATGATTCTGTGTGCAAAAGTTTTAAACTGTGACTTATAGGTTATTCTCTTTTTGTATGTGATTGACCATGAGTATCGATAAAATTAGTTTTGAAGAATCTCTAGCGAAAAGTGTGGTCTCCGCAGGAAAATGTTTGGGCTGCGGTGCATGCGTGATCGTCTGCCCCTTCAATTGCCTAGACTATGTAAAAGGAAGTCCCAGCTTAGTGGAGGAATGTAAGGTCTGTGGCATCTGCGCAAAGGTCTGTCCAAAATATGAGTGGTCATGGTCCGAGATAGAGAATCATATGTTTGGCAGAGAAAGAAAAGACAATGAAAAGTTTGGGGTTTACCGTCGACTTGTTGTAGCTCGATCAAATGATGACAAAATATTGAAGACTTGTCAGGACGGAGGAGTTGTGACAGCTCTTTTGATTTTTGCTTTGGAAAATGGTTTCATTGAAAGTGCAGTCGTCTCTGGATTCAGCCAACAAAAACCGTTACATCCTATTCCAAAATTAGCCACAACCTCTGATGAAATATTGGAGTGCGCTGGAACAAGATACTGTTATTCACCTAACATCCTTGCCTTAGCAGAAGGAGTCAAACAGAAGAAGGCAAGTATCGCTTTTGTGGGTACGCCATGCCAAATCCGCGCAGTCAGAAGAATTCAGATGCTAGGATTAAAAAGGTTCACTAGACCTCTGAAGTTTCTGATTGGGCTTATGTGTTCAGAATGTTTCACCTATGAAGGCTTGATGGAAAAACATATTCATGAAAAATTGGGCCTTGACCTCAAGGACATAGAAAAAATGAATATCAAAGGAAAAATATTGGTTAACGCAAAATCTGGAGTCCGAACCATTCCTCTAGTAGAAGCAAAGAAGTATGCCAGAGAAAGCTGCAAGTTCTGTGACGACTTCAGCTCTGAACTCGCAGATATTTCAACAGGAGGTCTCGGTTTAGAAGGGTGGACATTCATAATCATCCGTACAGAAAAAGGTGAAGAATTATTCTCAAAGGCTGAGAAAGCAGGTATCATCAAGACAAGGCCTCTAGAAAAGGAAGAGTTCGCTCTTAACTTGCTCGTCAAACTCTCCAGGAAAAAGCGGAAGTCTGGAGTCAAATGATTCNTGTCAATTTAGTGTTCTAGCTAGACTTGGCGTGCGCGTTAGGCTGATGGTGCCTGCCTTGCGTCTGCTAGGAGTTAGCCTTATGAAGNTAGAANAGCGTTCTACTTCATGTTGTGAANGNTTATGGGACCTGTGGTGGCTCTTGCTGGTGGAGTTGGTGCTGCCAAGCTGTTAAGGGGGCTTATTCAACTTGTCTCTCCAGAAGACTTGGTGATTTTAGGTAATACGGGTGACGATGCTCTTTTCTGGGGTCTTCACGTAAGCCCAGATCTGGACATAGTAATGTACACGTTGGCTGGGATTGTGGATGAGACTGAAGGTTGGGGTGTTTCTGGAGACACTTTCAACTGTCTCGACATGTTGGGCACGCTTGGATTTGAAACATGGTTTAAACTGGGCGACCGAGACTTGGCAATTCATATAATTAGAACTAAAATGTTGCGGGAGGGCATGACGCTTTCCCAAGTTACAGTTGAGCTATGTAGAATGTTGGGAGTAAAGGCTAAACTTATACCGATGACAGATGACCCTGTCCGAACAAGAGTCGTAGCAGGCCAGTTGAACTTGGAGTTTCAGGAGTACTTCGTTAAGAGAGGAACAAAAGATGAGGTCACAAACGTATCGTTTGAAGGAGCTGAGAAAGCAAAACCCGCATCAAATGTCCTGAAGACAATACGAGATGCTGAGCGCGTGATTATATGCCCAAGCAACCCGATTTTGAGCATAGCTCCGATACTGTCGATTCCAATGATTAGGAACCAATTAAGGAACACAGATGCATACATCATAGGCGTAAGCCCAATTGTTGGAGGAAAGACGATTAGAGGACCCGCTGACAGAATCATGACAAGTATGGGACTTGAAGCCTCAGCATACGGCATAGCCAAGTTCTATGAAGACTTCATTGATCACCTAATAATAGATGAGGTTGACAGACCCAAAAAAGAGCGTATCGAAAGATTAGGTGTAAGAGTGACAGTTGTTGACACTGTAATGAAAAAGGTTGAAGATTCTCTCAATCTAGCGAGAGTAGTATTAGAAGCAAAACAATGAGATGTTTTATCCAAAGTCTGACAAATGATAACCAATCATATTTCACGGATTTCGCATCGAAGCTTTTTAATGATCTCTTCGGCCTTCACAGGTTCGATCTTCAGTGTGTAAAGTCTTCGTGCAGTACGAATCTTCAATTTCACAATATTCTCTAATCTTTTCACAGCACAATATTCAGCGCGTTCACTAATCTCAACGAATTCATCTGGATCAAAGATTTCAGCCGGCATGTTTTTCTAACACTCAGTGCTTTCTCGATACTTCTTGACGTTTTTATCTGTTTTGGTGAGCAAGCAAAAAGTTAAGACATAAACGTAAGAACACCTAAAATAGAAGGCGCACTAGAAAAGTCTTTGGTTTATTTGATGGTGGGGCCGGCCGGATTTGAACCGACGATCTTTACCCGGTAACGGTGTTCAAACACTGTTCCTACGGGTTTCTCTAACCGCTCCAGAATTTCTTCATCCCAGATGGTCCGCAAACCCGTGTTTTTGTTTCTGGAGCCCGTCGTCATACCTACCTAGACTACGGCCCCGTTTAGGCGTTAGATTTACTGTGAAAGATAGAATATATGCCTTATTCCTTTCGACACAAATAAAAATTTGCGACTTTTCTGTGAGAATCAGCTAGCTTGGTTTTCTATGGGTTCGCGTATTGGCAGCTTTTTAAGCTTTATATCTTTGGAACAGCCTAAAAGTGGTCTTGTGCATTAATCTTATGCGTAAGACTTATAACATATTACCAAAGATAGCTATAACTTCGTGGGTTAAAATGGAAATGGAAGAAATAGCACGATGGGCATACATCGTCTTCGTCATTATAGCAATTGTAGCTGGATTAGCGGTCGGCTATATGGCCTACGATGCAGGATCCTGGAATGATCCAAACGTTGCAGACATCAACGGATACGTTTTGATAATTATGCTAATATTAGGAGTCATTATTGGAGTCACGAGCATTACAGCACGAGAGGTTACTCCGTTTCTCATAGCAACAATTGCTCTAGTAGTAGCAGCCAATGCAAATGTATGGTCTCCACTAGGCAAGATTCATGAACTACTCGCTTACTGGGCTACAGGAATTCTATGGTATATCGTAGCGTTTGCAGCCCCAGCTGCTGTCATAATTGCAGTTAAAGGCGTCTTTGCTATGGCAAAAGAGACATAAAGTATTCTCCCCCCACTTTCTTTTTTTCTATTCAAGTTGGTTTCAA
>JGI2173J19968_10001065_pt1 | contig 10840 bp, 9 predicted proteins | sample DeeMarSWOR136_30_FD_19968 | JGI IMG/M metagenome (IMG submission 19968) | reverse complement strand
CCAGGATAATACGTTATTGCCTCCTCCTGCACGACAAGCGTCAGGATATCGCTGTCACTGGCGAGCATCGTTGTACCGTCTGGTATACTACCGAAGAAGAAGCCGGCCCCCCCTCCAGGCGGTATTACCTGTTGAGGGAAGTGTGTCTGCAAAGTGTAGTTGCCGGCCATCGTAGGCACGTACACACGGCCTGTTCCACCCGTCGAATCGGTCCTGATGCCGCTAAGCGTCTCAACAACGCCGTCGGGCCTCGTAATCGTTATACTCAAGTCCGACCACCCATACAACGCGGATGCAAGCTCTCTTGTTATCCCGACATGGATTAGCACTTCTTGGTTGACGCCTACGGGGTTAGGCATAGCACCAATGAAAGCATAGGTCTTAAACGGTGGAGGTGCCTGCGCGTTAGCAGTTGGTAAAGCAAAAAGCGAAACAGTCATAGCAAACAACAGAAACAAAACAATCGTAGCTATCGCTTTGTTTTTTGACAATTGCAATTTTTTTTCTCCTATATTCTTTATTTTTTTGGGTGAGGACAAAGCTTTTGAGCAATTGCCTTCCCAACGGAAGCAATGTATGATGCAGAGCGCTTATAAAATTAACTGAAAAGTAACTATTTTTTAATCCCTGTTTATGTAATTAGAAGTGACCTTTTTCTGATCTCTTTTTGCTATCAATACTTCAATACTGCTTTGAAACAATGTGGCTTACAGCACTTGAATTCAAACCCGAACAACCATGACACCTCTTTCTTAGAGTTCTTAGAAGAAAATCTATCTTAAAACCTAAAGTTCCCGCTGCATAACCAAACAAATATGCGGATTCCAACCGCTGAGCCTTAAACTTATTTAAAAACGCCGAATACATACGCTAACAAGCCTATAACAAACCATAAAAGGACCAGTTTCTTGATTTTTCTGGCTCTTTCTCGAGAATAATCCTTTAGCAAAAGAGCAGAAGACGCAACAAGCCCGATGTCGGTCACTAAAACGAGGGGAATGAACCAGAATGAAACTAAGCTCAGAATCCAAGGGACAGGGGTTAAAGAAACCGCTAAGACGTAAAACAGAGAAGCGGCAACGGCGGCGTTTTTCTCGCCATAACGCACTGCCAGCGTCTTAATGCCTTCTGTCTTATCGCCCTTTACGTCTACGATGCCCTTAGTGATTTCCCGACCCGTGTTAGAAAGGAAAGCCATCAGCGTAAAAAGCAGAACGCTCAATGGAACTTGACTAAGGACGGTTATGCTGCCGTAGATGAAGGGAATAGCCACACACGTACTGACAAGAAGGTTGCCAGGCAAACCGCTTCGCTTGCCTACCGTAACATACGTCACTACAACGCCCCAGGAAATTACCGCAACCACCAAACATAGAACACTTGTGAGGTAAGCGAAGACAAAACCCACCAGCGAAAGAACAAAAACGAAAGCCAAAGCTTCCCGTGCGCTTACTGAACCGCTTGGGATGGGACGAGACGGCTCGTTTATGGCGTCAATCGCCCGATCGTAATAATCATTAATAGTCATAGACGCGGCTGTAAGCATAAAACCTGTGACNAAACCGTACAAAACGCCCAGCCAAGCAACATTGAAGAACTGAGNATCTGCTAGAACCGCGCCAACAAATACCGCGAAGCCCATCATCGCGCAGTTGACTGGCCGCATTAGCTGTACTAAGCCGCTTACTTTGCCCATGACATTCAAACCTTGTTTGCAGAAGCATTAGTTTCGACTAAGTTATAAAATTCTCCTTTAGGGCGTGAAAAATCTTTTTATGCTGCTGTTAACGCATAATTTTTAAGACAGCTGTAAAGGAGATTTAGGGAAGACTCTATGGGAGAAGAAAAGAAAACTTTTGCAGAAACTTGTAAAGAGCAGGGTCGGAAAGTCGTAAGAACGTTATGGTTTATTGCAGGCACAATCTGCGTGGTGCTAGGCGCCATCGGAATAGTGCTACCGATATTGCCAACCACACCTTTTCTTTTAGCTGCCGCAGCTTGCTATTACAAAAGCTCTGAGAGGATGCACAGGTGGCTGCTGAACAACAAATGGTTCGGAGAGTACATACGGAACTATCAAGAGGGCAAGGGGCTAACGAAGAAAACCAAGATTACCGCTTTAACCGTGTTATGGATAACAATAGGGATCTCAACGGTTTTCTTTTTGCCCCGCCTTTTACCAGCAATGCTAGTTCTACCAATGCAGTTAATAATGATAGCCGTAGCAATCGCAGTAAGCACCCACATTTTAAGGCTCCCAACCTTCAAAAAAAAGTGATTATCAGCTAAAATGCTCTTCAATACGAATTATAGCTTGAAAAGGTTAATACGCCCCAAAACTCATAGTTAATAAAAATATTTGTGGGTGAAAGTCTTTTGAGCGCCAACTATGCGCCCCTATTGGGCGACAACTACGCTCCAGAAAGGATACGGGTAATAATTCCAGTAGGCGGAAAAGCTACACGGCTTCTGCCGCTCACAGCAGAAACAAGCAAAGCCGCCCTCAGACTATTAAACAGACCCTTGGTGGAATTCTCGCTCTTGTCACTTGCCCGCCAGGGCATTCGCAACATCATCTTCGGAGTAAAAGGCTACACGAACTACAGAGACTTGTACGATTATTTCGAGTCAGGCTACGGCTTCTCCGTGCGGTACAATATCAAACCGCGAATTCACATAAAATACCAACCTAACGTGGATGACCTTGGAAGTGCCGACTCTGCAAGAATAAACATGGAATACTACGAGGTTAACAGTCCAGTCTTCGCGGTGCAAGGCGACAACGTTTTCGAAATCAGCGTAAAAGACCTAATACGATTTCACCGAGAAAAAGAGGCGTTGATGACTATAGTGCTCAGAGAAGTTCAGAATGTCGAAGGCTTAGGCATCGCCGACATTGACAAGAACAGCCGCATCCGACGCTTCGTCGAGAAGCCGCTGCCAAAAGACGCGCCCAGTAACCTTGCCAACACGGGTTTATACGTTCTTTCACACGAAATAAAAAAAGTCTTCAAGGAAAAAGGCGTCAAACAAATAATCGAGGAGAAACACCGGCTAGACTTCGGTTACGACTTCATACCTTACTTGACACAAACAGGGCACCCCGTGTACGGTTACACGTTGAAGGGAAACTGGTTTGATGTGGGAACACCTAAAAACTATTTGGAAGCCATGAAGAAACTGCTCCACGGCGGCTTCAGCATGCTAACCGACTTCGGTGGAAAAATCAGCGAAANACAGCTAATATGGGTTCAAGGAGAAAGCAGNGACTCAGTAAAAAGGCGAGAGGCGATNGTTAAGAAAATTAAGCAGGGAAAAATAGAGATTGAAGGCGACGTGCTCATCGGNAGACACTGCCAAATAGACGACGGAGTCAGAATAGCGAANTCCTGCATAGACAACTTCACAAATATCGGTAAAGGCGCCACAATAGAAAACTCGGCGATTTTGGACAGAACCATAATCGGAGAAAAAGCCGAAATACGGGACAGCATCATCGGCAGACACGCAACAATTCTTTCGAGCGGGCGAAAACAAACGAAAATAAATTCGATTTCAGTTATTGCCGACGATGTTACCCTAGAGGAAGGCTGCAGCCTAACAGCGACAAAAATTTATCCGCACCAATACGTAAGGGGAGAATTCCAAAACCAAACCCTAATGCCAAGCTAAGCCTTAAACCACTTGAAAATCAAATATTTCGTTTTTTCCGTGTCAAAGTCTGGCACGGCAATTATGAACCGTTTCCGCACTGTAGTCGCAAGGCGCCCAGCCTTGACGATTTCCGTGGCTGAAATTTCAGAACCCGCCTTCTTAACAGAAACCATGTAAGGCGCGTGCTCAACGCCTGGACCGTACTTGTAAACAGCAAAATCGCAGCCGAATTTGATGCCTGGCGTTACGATTAATCCGCTGTCCCGCAAATCCCGGTAAACTGCGTATTTCTCGTCAAACTCATCGTATAGCTGTCTAGCTTTTTGCTTAAGCTTTTTAAGTCCGACCTTGCGCTTTTCTGAACCTTCGTAAATTGTTATTGTACCCTTCTCCGCTAGGTATAGTCCTTCCATCAAATCCAAGAGTAGCGGAACGTCGAACTCGGGGATTTTCGGCTTTGGAATTCCAAGCGGTTTCCCGTAAAACTCTGTTTTGTATAGCTGCGAACCTTCAGTGGAGTTCCAGACTACTAGGAAATTTTCGATTAATTCGACTTTGATTTTAGCCATGGACGTTTTCGCTCTCTGTTACATTATGAAGGAAAGCATGCGAGCGGTGTCAGCTGCGTCTTCAGCTTTGTCAGCCGAGTTTTCCAGAAGTTGAAGAACATCCCTCAAGAGCAGCAGTACTGGAAAGTCAAGTTTGCTGCTGAGAACTTTTATTGACAGCGCTCGGTAGAGGTCGTCTACTGTTCTTTCGGCAATTTCAACGTCTTTGGCTTTTTCCAGAGTTTTGGTTGAGCCGTAATTTAGAACCATCATTGTCTCTCTTAGCTTAAGCACGGCGTCAAAAACAGCCTCGGAAAGCTTCAATAAATCCTTCTTTATGTCGCTTGGCACGTTCCAGTTGTGCTCCATAATTTCAACGAGGTAATAAGCGATGCCTTCGGAAAAATCCGCGATCTCGCTTGACAAGTTTGTAAACCTCAGATAATCTTCCCTGCTGATTAGAATGGCGCCTATTTCNGCTAGCTCTTGCGAAACTAGGCGCCTCGCCATGATGACTTCTTCCTCTCCTTTTCTGATTTCGCTGAAAAGTTGCCTAGCTGATTCCTTGTCACCCTTCGAAAAGTGCTCAACCATTTGAGGAATCTTTCGGGTGACATCTACCACCTTACGTAGGTTATCTTGGCAAGCGTTTAGGGCTCTGCGTTTCACGCGTTGTTCTGTTTCCGCTGGAAGTACCAAACTTGTTTCCCGCCCACGAATATCGCTGATTTTCTCCAACATTTAATATTGCAGGTGTATTAAAAAAGCTAACTACTTAATCTGAAGCAGGNTNCCCATGTCTTCAAAGTTTATTTTTTCTTGGAAATACTTGTGCAANAGTTCAGGTAGTTCTTTGATTGCGCTTCTAACTTGCTGCCATGAGTCGCGGTCGCGAATCGTAACCGTGCCGTCGTTTAGCGTGTCATAGTCTATGGTTATGCCTAAAGGAATGCCTGCTTCGTCAGCGCGTGCGTATCGTCTGCCTATGGAGCCTGTTTCGTCGAATTCTGCTGCGAAGCCTTCGTTTAAGAGGATTTGGTGCACTTCCCGCGTTTTTTCTGTTATGCCATCCTTGCTTACCAAAGGGTAAACGCCGACCTGCGTGGGTGCAATATTCCTCGGAAAGCTCATGAGGACGCGGTCGTCCTTCACGCGGTAGGCGTATTCCAGCGCTACGTAGAAGAGGCGGTCAGAGCCGAAGCTGGGTTCCACAACATGCGGGATGAAACGTTTGCCTCGTGCAACGGTTTTTTGATGGTTAACGTCCACATGTTCAGGCAGAATCTTGTAGTTTTCAACCATGTAACAGCCGTTTTTTTCGAGGGAGGTCGCAACTTCTTCCGCGGGCGCTTTTGAAAGCAGTTCTGCAACTTTTGCGGCTTCCGCCTTGAAGGCTGGACCCATTTTTGCCATTATGGGCTTCACAACAAGTTGTTCTTCCTCCACGGGTGTCGGGTATTCTTTGTAGACACGGAGGTCAGCGCCGCTGGCTTTCATGTGACAGCTTAAATCGTAGTCGGTGCGGTAGGCGTGTCCTGAAACTTCAATCCAGCCCCAACGGTCAACGTAGACTTCTTGGTCGAAGCATTGTGTGGCGTAGTGGGCTTTTTCCCAAGGGAGTTTTTCTATGAAGCGCTGGTTTTCTGCGGGCACACCAATTTCCGTTAAGAGCTTTTTTGCCATTGCCATGAAGAAGGCTTGCCATTCTGAGCGGATTAGGTTTCGGTCTACTGCGTCTTTAACGGTTACTTCGATTGTTTTTTCGGAGCAGGCCTGTCTTTCTGGGGCGAGGTATAGCCGCAGCGTCTCGTTTTCCATGTCTTTTAGCAGGCAGCAGTTTGGCTCTTCGGGGTCGAAGAAGAATTCGAGGTCGGCGATGGTGAACTCGCGGAGGCGGATTAAGCCTTGGCGGGGTGAGATTTCGTTTCTTAGGGCATGTCCTATTTGGATGACGCCGAAGGGGAGTTTTTCCCGCGCCATGGCGTAGAGGCGGTTGAATTCGACGAATATGCCTTGGGCGGCTTCGGGTCTGCCGTAGCCCGTGGCGGTTGAGTAGGGTCCTATGGTGGTTTGGAACATGGTTAGGAACTGTTGTGGCGGGTTGAAGGTGCCGCCGCATTCGGGGCAGGTGATGCCACGTTTCTTGAGTGCTTTTTGGATTTCGTCTATGCTCATTTTCTCGGTTTCTACGCAGCTTGTTTTAGCGTATTCTTCAAGCAGGTGGTCTGCGCGGAAACGTTTGTTGCACTTGGAGCATTCAACCATGGGCTCCTTGAAGTGATTAACGTGCCCAGACGCTTCGAAGACCTTGCCTGGCGCGATTACGGAGGACTCTATTTCGAGAATGCCCAGTTTAGTGACAAAGAGTTCGCGGAGTTTGGCTTCGATGTTCTGTTTCAGTTTTGCGCCTAGGGGACCGTAGGTTATGAAGCCGCCTACGCCGCCGTAAATCTCGTACGACTGCCAAAAAAAGCCTCGGCGGCGGGCTAACTCGTTAATTGCTGTGAACTTGTCGCATTTAGCTTCGTTGTTCAATTTTACCAACCTTTAGGTAAGTGCCGAGTCAAGATTAAAAGGTTGCCATAGCACTGGCACTGAATCAAGCACGGCAAAATCAGACTATTGACACCTTGATAAGTGAAAAAGCTATTTTGCTCGCGAAGCATCTAAGAAACGAAAAGAAAGATTGAATTCCAAGAGTCGGGATACTAAGTTGAGCAATCTTGAAAGTCCGAAGTAGAACTTTTACTAGAATGTTCTATACTCTTTAACCAGCCGAATATATATAACACTTCAAACCAAATTATTCCTGAATTAGAGAGGGGAAAATCATGCAATTACGTAAGGTAATAGTTCTATTGGCAGTGTTCATTTTTGCAGCAAGCAGCACCATTCTCCTCGCAAACGCACAACCCCCCGAGGACCAAGAAGGCAGCTTAAACTCGGGCTATCGAGTTACAAGTGACTGGCACGGAATCAATACGCCGCTCGGCACAGAAGTACATGTCAAGGCGTACACAACCGACGCAGGTGTAACGCAGGTAACCTTCATTTGGCGAAACGCAGTTGAGAAAGAAGTGTTCGGTCCAGACGTCGTTACCACAAGAAGTACTGACGGAGAATATAAAGGAAAAACTGTCTACGTGTTTGAGGCTCCTGTTCATGCGCCCGATACCATAGGTGATTGGGGCGTTCAAGCGATTTTTCAGGGACCTACTGGACAAACTGTTGGTAACTTTGAGGAAAAGGTAGCTATTAAAGCAACTTCTTTCAACGTCATACCTGAAATTCCGCTTCTGGGCACAGTAGGAGCATCCATCGCTATGATAGCGGGTTTGGCGTTCAAACTGAAACGAAAATCCCATATTGTGAAATAGCTGATCATAGCGCTTCAATTCACGCCTTTTTATTATCGAAAAGCTAACGTCATTTCAGAATTCTTGTTCTGTTTAGAAAAGAAAGCGTGGAAACCGTAGGTTTCCGCTATGCGCAACAGAGTGACAGACAGGGAATACACACGCACGGGCACGGGAATGCGTACGGGAGAGAAAAAAGATTAAATTTTAATTCCAAACCCCTTTTCAACTTGGATGATCTAAAAAGGCATATTTCATAGTTGATCTGCATTCTTATCGAGTTGATTAAGTGCGCGCTTAAGCTTAACCTTTAATAAAGTAGAACGAACAAAAATCAAATTCTGAATAGCAATTGTAAGCATAGGCGAAAATGTTGGAATTCATCAAAAAGTCCATATCGAAAGAATCGTCTGTATTTCTGAATTTAATTCGCCTAGTTTCCTGCGAACTTGTTGTTATCTGCCATTTTCTAACTCGTTATCAACCAATCCCATGGGACGCATTGTTCAAGTTAGGCAGCATAATAGGCGGAGCAGCAGTGCTCCTGTTCTTTATTCTTTCAGGGTTACTGATCTCCTATTCCTTGCATAATAAATTGGACAATCCAGAATATCGGTTTCGGAACTATTTTGTTGACAGGTTCAGCCGCATCTATTCTGGTTTGTTGCCAGCCATGCTGCTTGGAACAATCATCGTTGTGGTAATTTATGTCACTAATTACGCATATTTCGTGGATTTATGCTCAATGCAATCCACGCCTTCACCGTTAAATTTTGTCATGACCCTCGGCATGTTGGAGAGTTTTCCAGTTGCTTTCTTTAATTCGCTTCTCTCAGTATTCGGGCTGTCATTTCCGCTTCCTCAGGTTACACCTTACGGGTTCAATGGCATATTATGGACTCTGGTTATTTTATGGTGGATTTACATGGTGTTCGGATGGATTGTTATTGGCTCAGTGGGATTAATAAGAAAACAGAAAAGTAGCAAAAGTTACAAGGTAATCTTTCTTGTTGTCGCTGCCTTGTTGAGTTTGCTGCTAATAGGCCTGTATCAACAAAATAGCAGTTTAGTAACCGTCTGGTTCGTGGGCGCTTTGATGATGCTGGCAATCAGCAGCAAAACCGTAAACACCAAGATATCAAGCAATCTCGCAACAAGGCTTTTAGGCATACTTTTTATTCTCTCTCTGGCAAGCGCACTGTACGGGATGTATGTAGCCGCCTGGACCGGTCAATATTATGGTCTTGGCTTAGGCGTATTATTGTCAACATTTGTTTTTCTTGGCGTTCTATTTTTTAATTCAGGCGGTTTCAAGCAAGCCTCAAAGTTGATGTTAAATAAACACGTTGTTAGCGGGATCACCATTGGAGCTGCCTTCTCATACACTCTCTTCGTGACGCATTATCCAATAATCATCTTCCTTAACGGTTTGAATTTGCCAGTGAACCGATTCTTAATGTTTCTCCCAATACTGCTAATTACAAACCTCACTGCTTTTTCCATAGCTCACTTCACAGAAAAGAAACACAAAGAGCTAGCCAGAACAATCAAGAAATGGTTCCGCATGTCCCAATGCTAAGAGCGCATTATTACCAGCATTAACCTTTGTCTTGCAAAACAGATTAACCACTGCAGACCGAATTGGAATTAGGAAAACTTTTGAAGTCACAAAAAGAGAGGGGGAAGTCTGAGTAGTTTCTATTAAGGCTGTTAGACTTGTATTATTTAGGCTTTGGAGCTTTTAGGTAGATATGGAGCTGCCCTTTTTTCGCCTTCAGCTTTATCGTGTTGCCCGTTTTCCCTATGGCGGATACAGCTAGTAGATTTCGTATTCCAGCCTTTTTAATGCCTAAAGCTAGTTCAGCAGCTTCCTTAGTAAGCGCGACCTCAAGATGGGTAATCTTCCAGTTGGAGGGGTCAATTATAACTTCTTTTACCTCGCCTACGGTCAAGTCTTCACTAACAACTTTCTTCCAGCGAATGTCCTTGTATTTAAGCGTCATCTAAACCACAGCATTACCTTTATTCGCTAAATAAATAAAAGATTTATCATTGACATAAAAGTAAGTTCGACTGCTACAAAAAATGGGCATTAAAATTTAATGCCCCCGAGTTCTTGGGTGAGCTAGGCTTTGTCAAGAAATTTTGACTAAGGTTTAAGCCGTTTAGTCAAGAAATCTTGACTAAAAACTGGGCGTTGCGGGCTTGTTTTGTCAAGAAACCTTGATAAAAACGCTTTTATCGAAAAATAAGGGCATATCTATATCGATGAGAAATGAAAGCTTTCACTGCTTTAATTTTGGCAAGCATAATAGTTTCTGTTTCGGTCATTGCCTCACCCACGCTTGCTTATGACGAGCCTTCAGTAGGTGTCAAAGAAGGAGATTGGATTGAGTACAACGTTAGCATAACTGGTACTGGTACGCCACCTCCAACACACGACGTTAGGTGGTTTAGAATAGAGATTTTGCCGGTTCAGGGTGCAGCGTTCTCAGTGAATCTTACTGCTAGGTATGCAAATGGGACATTAGGCAGCGCAGTTTGGAAGTTTAACTTTACTGAAGGGAATGTTGGAGGGTGGATAATCATTCCTTCGAATCTTGGTCCGGGAGACACATTTTATGATTCTTGGACAACAGAGACCCGAAAACCCGTTAACGTAACTATTCAAAGTCAAGAGCAAAAAACAGTGTTAGGCGCAAGCCGAACTGTAACATATGGAAACGACTCGTTTAGGCACAAGGAATGGGATAAAGCTACTGGCGTGTTTGTTGGATCTTTGGAACATTTTAAAAACGTGACAAATAAAGCTGGCTGGTACATTGAGGACTTAACTGTTACTATACAAGCAATTGCTACAAACATGTGGAGTCCTCAGATTCTGGGACTAAACCAGACAGCGTTCCACGCGCTGGTTGCAGTGAGTGTAGTGCTGGCAGTATTGACATTGTCTTCAGTAATACTTGTTGCACGAAGAAAAGGGATAAAAGGGCTTACTTTGCGTTACCCTTCGCAAGGAAAGATCGCAGCCCTCACCATTCTTATAGTTATTTTATTTGAGATTGGATTTATAGCCTTCTTCCCCTTTTATGCGATTGGTTTGAGTTTCGCTGAGATTAATCTTATTATGCAAACTATTTGGACAGCTTTGGTCTTAGTGAGCATGTGGTTCAGAATGAGAGGCAATTATTTTGTGCACGAGATTACAATGCTAATAGTAATGTGCGCATGGTGGGTTGGTTTTTCTGCGGTATTGTTTATGAATCCCTTCAGCGGTTCCAC
>JGI2173J19968_10001063_pt1 | contig 10845 bp, 9 predicted proteins | sample DeeMarSWOR136_30_FD_19968 | JGI IMG/M metagenome (IMG submission 19968) | reverse complement strand
AANCGAGCCGTTGAACATTTATAAAAAGCCGAACATGGCTATGGCGGGGGTAATCATCGCGGACGCATGGAGGCGTATCCCTTTCCTCACTATCATTACCCTAGCAGGGTTACAATCCATTCCGCCAAACCTGTACGAAGCAGCTAAGGTTGACGGGGCTGACTCCATCCATACATTTCAGTACGTCTCTATACCCCTTGCCAGCCGTCCCATACTCATTGGGACCCTGATAACGCTCATGTTCTCCTTCAGGAGTATTGACGTGATCTATTCCATGACGCCTGGAGGGGGTTATGCTAAGTGTACCTACGTTCTCGGGGCCTACCTCTTCGATTATATGTATGAATTTCTGAATTTCGGTATAGCAGCCAGTGCCAGCGTGATATTGATCATCCTCACCTTCGGGATTGGCGCTTTCTTCATATACTACACTCTCAAGAAGGGATGAAAAGGGGAAGATGAGAAGGGTTTTTGTCAAAATTGTGGATCATCGGGCCACCCCGTATGTGGTCTTGGGCGTGATTACGCTCTTCATGGTGTCCCCCTTTATCTGGATGGGGCTCTCGGCCTTTAAGACACACATGGAGACGTTCAGATTCCCGCCCACCTATTTTCCGGAGGACTTCACGCTGGATACGATGTATGAGGCCTGGTATAAGGCGCCGATTCCCACGTACTTGAAGAATTCCCTCATCATGTGTCTCATCTCCACCTTTATTATCGTCGTTGCTGGTACATTCACCGGTTATGCTCTCAGCCAGTATCAATACAAGGGAAGTAACATCGTTCTCGGGCTCTTTCTGTTCACGCGCACCATACCTCCGCTGGCTTTGCTGCTCCCCTACTATTTGGTCTTACGGTACCTTGGCTTGCTTAACACCCGCCTCGCTGTGATATTTTATTTAATTTATCTGAGCTACCCGCTCGTTGTGTGGCTGTTGAAGGGATTCTTCGATCAATTCCCCCGCGCATTGATAGATTCGGCAATTGTGGATGGTTGTTCAAGGACCAGTGCAATCTTCCGAATCGTTATACCGGTGGCTGCCACCGGGGTTTACGCAATCGCCGTTGTTGCCTTCATGTGGGCCTGGAACGAATTCTTCGCACCCTTCCTCTTCATTCACTTCGATGAGCTCAAACCCATCACGGTGGGGCTCTACTATTTTGTTGGGGATGAGTATACCTATTACAATCGCATGTGCGCCGCGGGGATATACGCCGTGATCCCGAGCCTGCTCTTCTTCTTGCTGGCACAGAAATATATCGTCAGGGGGTTAACATCCGGGGCCCTCAAATATTGACGGCTTCGTAAAAAGTCCAACTGCCATTCGACAGGCTCATGGCCCTGAGCAAAGCCGAAGGGCTGCGTTACGCTTCATCTTTCGTCATTGCGGCATACTGGTAAGTACGCCTCACTCCTCAGATTCGCAAGCCTTGCATTTGGAGCTTTCTACTTTGCCGTCCCATTTTTAACTTTTTGCGAGTTCATCAATATTAGTCGACGAAGGAAGGCAGAAATGTGGAGTGAGATTCGCGCAAGGGTCTTAACGGGCGAAATAGTTTATGGGATGATGGTACGCCACGGGAGGGATCCTGGTGTAACCACGTTGGTGGGTAAGGCCGGCTTTGATTTCGTGTTTATCGATATGGAGCACGGTCCGTACTCCCTGGAGACCGTGTCGGATCTCATCAGGGGTGCAAAATCCGTTGGTTGCGCCCCGGTCATTCGAGTCCCAGCTGCCGAGCGATACTTTATCTCTCGTGTCCTCGATGCCGGCGCCGAGGGAATCATGGTGCCGATGCTTTCGACGCCGGAGCAGGCACAGCGGGCCGTCAGTTACGCCAAATTTCCGCCCATGGGGAAACGGGGCGTTGGACTACCGACAGGACAGGCGGATTATGCAGTGGCAAAAGCATCGGATTTCACCGAGCAGGCGAACGAGAAGACCCTTGTCATTGCCCAGATCGAGAACCAGGAAGGGATTCGAAACATCGATGAGATCCTGTCCGTGGATGGGGTCGACCTTGCCGTGATGGGCCCTAACGACCTCTCCTATGACCTGGGATATCAGGGGCAGACAGACCACCCAAAGGTCGTGGAGGCGATCCAGAAGGTGGTGGACGCCGCTCGGCGCTGTGGCAAGCATTCAGGGACGCATATGGGAAATCTGGAGCAGCTGCTCTACTGGAGGGGACAGGGAATGACCTTCATCGCCTATAACACGGATTTCGGCCTCCTCTTTAAGGCCGCTTCAGAAGGCTTGGATGCACTTAAAGGAAGTGTTCACTAGGTGCCGTTTCTCACCCTATAAGCGATCATAGAAGGGAGGATTCGGGATGAAGGGTAGCGCTGCTATTGCTGAGATTCTGAAACGGGAAGGGGTCGAGTTCCTGATCGGGTTTCCCGTAAATCCCCTTCTTGAGGCTGCCGCGAAGGCGGATATCCGGACGATCATTGTCCGACAGGAGCGCACGGGATTGCATATGGCCGATGGTTTCAGTCGCCTTTGTTCTGGCCAGCGCATCGGCGCATTTACCATGCAGTGGGGCCCAGGATCTGAGAACGCCTTTGGCGGCGTCGCCCAGGCCTACGGAGAGTCGGTTCCCATCGTGGTTCTGGCCGGAGGTTATCCTCGCCACCTCACCAACATACCGCCGAACTTCAACTCGTTTGTCAACTATCGGAACGTCACCAAGTGGGCGGAACAGGTGATCCTGGCCTCTGTCATTCCAGATGCCATGCGCCGTGCATTCACCCAGGTGAGGAATGGACGCCCCGGGCCCGCCCTGGTCGAGATACCGAGAGATGTCTTCGACGAGGAGGTCCCCGAACCGCTGGACTATAGGCCCAGCATTACGGCTCGCACGGCCCCGGATCCAGAGGCAGTGAGGGAGGTTGCTCGGGTGCTCGTGGAGGCCGAAAGACCCATCATCTACGCCGGACAGGGGGTTCACTACGCACAGGCGTGGCAGCAGTTGCGGGAATTGGCTGAGCTCTTGGTTGCTCCCGTTGCTACCAGTTTGGGGGGAAAGAGCGCGTTTCCCGAGAATCACCTCCTCTCGCTCGGGTCTGGGGGCAAATCCCTTCCAAAAACTGTACACCACTTTTTAAGGAATTCGGATGTCATCTTCGGCATCGGCTGCAGTTTTGCTCGAAGTAGCTTCGCCGTTCCCATGCCCCCGGACAAGGTTATTATTCACGCCACGGTTGACCCGACTGATCTGAACAAGGACGTCCCCGCGGAGCACGCGCTCATTGGAGATGCCAAGCTTACCCTGGAAGTCCTGATATCAGAGGTTAAGGAGCTTGTCGGAAGCGCCAAATGGAAGGATGCTGAAAAAGTGCAAGGGGAGATCAAGAAGGTTAAGGGAGAGTGGATGGCGCAGTGGTTGCCGAAGCTTACATCCGACGAGATACCCCTTTCACCGTATCGGATTCTCTGGGATCTGATGCACACGGTGGACCGAGCTAACACCGTCATTACTCACGACGCGGGGAGCCCTCGCGACCAGCTTGCCCCATTCTGGGAGACAGTCGCCCCGCTCACCTACATCGGTTGGGGCAAAACGACACAACTCGGCTACGGCCTGGGTTTGGCAATGGGTGCAAAGCTGGCCGATCCCAGAAAGGTGTGCATCAACGTGATGGGAGATGCGGCCATAGGCATGACGGGCATGGACTTTGAAACAGCGGCGCGTGAGCGCATCCCCATTATCACTATCGTGTTGAACAACTTCTCGATGGCGTGTGAATTGCCGATTATGGAGGTGGCAACCGAGAAATACCGCAGCACGGACCTTTCCGGCAACTATGCGGACATGGCTAAGGCATTTGGCGGATACGGTGAGCGAATTACAGAGCCGTCGGAGATCATCCCCGCTATCAAACGAGCAATCCGGAAAACGGAGGAGGGGACACCTGCGCTGCTGGAGTTCATTACGGCTAAGGAAATCGAGTACTCTATCTACAAATAACGGATGGGCAATACAGGGCGGTTGAGTTGGTCAAACCACTTGGCCAAAAAACGCTTGACAAAGATTTGCATGTAGTTTAGTATTGGTGGGATTTTAGCTTAAGGATGAAACGACTCAATAGGAAAGGGGGGATTTAGGCACAATCTAATCCACGGGAAAGGGGGGATTTAAGGGGGAATAAAAAACATTTAATGTAAGAAAGGAGGGACTTATAACATGGCGAAAAAGAAGATAACGAGAAGAAAGTTCATTAAGACTGTGGCTGCCGGCGGCGCTGCAATAGCCGGTGCGACGGCTATCCCCAGCGTATCGCGCAAAGCCTATGCCCAGCAGCCGAAGCTCTCGATTGCGATGTGGAATCACTGGGTTCCTGGGGCAACCGATGCACAGAAAGCGGTCATTGATGAGTGGGCGAAGCAGAACAAGGTCGATGTCACGGCGGACTTCATCGGTCCCAGCGCGACGGAGATGTTGACCGTTGCCTCGGCAGAGGCTCGGGCTGGTACAGGGCACGACATCGTGGTGCTTACCACTTTTGATGGGCTCTTCTTCAAGGACAAGCTCGAGCCCATGAACGATGTGGTCGATTACATTCAGGGGAAGTATGGCAAGTTCGATGAAGTTTCAACCTACATATCCCATGTGGATGGGACATGGATCACCGTCCCCGCGCCAACGGGCTCGCACAGCTATCCCATGGTGACCAGGATGGATATGTGGAAGCAGTACGCTGACATCGATGTGGTGGATATCTTCCCGGCTGATGTCGGGCAGCGCAAGGCCAGCAAGGTGAAGAAGTTCACCTATAGCGCCTTTCTCAAGGCCTGTGAAAAGGTGCATAAAGCAGGTTACCCGTTCGCCGGTCCGATAAGCGAGTGCAGCGACGCCGATGACTGGCTCTGTCCACTATTCCTCTCCTTCGGGTCTGTGCCTGTAAATGAAAAGGGAGACATCACCATTGAATCCGATGGCACCCTCGAGGCGCTCGATTACATGCAGAAGCTCTGTGAATATATGCCGAAGGAGATCTATGGCTGGAATGACGCATCCAATAATCGCTGGATTATCTCCGGAAAGGGTTCGGCCATTCAGAATCCACCGAGCGCCTGGGCCGTGGCCAAGAGAACGAGGCCGGATGTTGCCGCACAGCTCTGGCACCATGACACGCCCAGAGGGCCCAAGGGGCGTTATCGCGGATGTCTCTTTATGACTTACGGCCTGTGGAAATTCTCCAAGAACAAGAAAGCCGCCAAGGATTTCATCAAGTGGTTCCTGGAGAGCGCTCAGCAGTGGAAGCTTCTCGATGCAGCGCAGGGATACGACATGCCGCAGCTTAAGCCCTTGGAGGCGCATCCCGTGTGGAAAGAGGTCGGTCCGCCAAAGGGAGGCCAGTACAACTACATCCGCAGGGGCGATGAGCATTTGGTCGTTGGTGGCTACCCGGCGCCCGCCCATATTGGCGTTCAGATCTACCGAAAGTACCTCATTCCGGTCATGACGGCCAAGGTGACAACAGGGGAGATGAAACCGAAGGAAGCCATGAAGTGGTGCGCCAAGGAGCTGGAGGAGGTTATGTAAGAACCTTTTTTTCATGGTCGGGGGAGGATTTCCTCCCCCGACACAACGTACGGGATCTCAATGGAATTGAATCGGGCGGCCGGGGAACAATCGAGAAACGTTAACCTTCTAAGCAAATTGAGATCGAGGCGTTTCATCGGTTACTGGATGGTCCTGCCCCTCGTTGTGCTGATCATCGGCCTTGTGGTCTACCCCTTCTTCTATTCCATCCTTCTCAGCTTTCAAAACAAGGCGGAGACGAAGTTCGTTGGGCTAAAGAATTACCAAAGGCTCATAAGGTACGGGACATTCTGGCTCGTTGTGGGCAATTCCTTTCGGTTTACCCTTACAGCCGTTTTTTTCAAGGCCACCCTCGGGTTAATGCTGGCTTTGATCCTCAACAATTTGCCCTTTAAGGGACAGCGTATCTGGCGGGGAGTCTCGTTGATCCCGTGGGTAATGCCACTGGCCCTCAGTTCATTGGGCTGGTGGTGGATCTTCGAGCCCACCCACAGCGCCCTTGATTGGGTTCTCGTTCAGCTGGGCAGCACGCCAAAACCCTGGCTGAGCAATCCCTTTTGGGCGCGGATAGGGTGCATTATAACGAACATCTGGTTTGGCACGCCCTTCTTCATGATCATGTATCTTGCAGGCCTGAAATCGATTCCGCGAAGCCTCTATGAGGTTGCCGAAATCGATGGGGCTCGGGCCCTTCAGCGTTTCCGATATGTTACATTCCCCATGCTGGGTAAATTAATTGCCATAACGGTGATGTTCTCAACCATCGTGACCTTCGCGAATTTCGACATCGTGTGGATCTTGACCCACGGCGGACCTCGATATACCACACACATGTTCGGGACGTACGCCTTTAATATTGGAATTGAAACGGGTCATCTTCCCCGTGGTGCGGCAATTGCGCTGTTCATGTTTCCGGTTCTGGGCATCTCCGCCTTCTTTATCCTGCGCAACATCGCTCGGGGTGAGACATGATACGGTCACTGGCTCAGCGGAAAAAGATGAAAGTGAGGCTCTCGTACCTCGCTTTAGTCCCCTTCCTGGTCTTTTTCATGTTTCCCCTCTACTGGATGCTCATCACCTCATTTAAGACGGATACCGAGATCACGAGCCTTAAGGGGATACCGCTGATCATCCAGTCAAAACCCACGCTGGCTCACTACAAGAAGATCTTCTTCGAGGAGAAGCTCCCACTGTGGTTTAAGAATTCCTTTATCGTGACGGGCTTGGTGACGCTTATCACCATGGCCATTAGTATTTCGGCAGCGTATGCTCTTACGCGGATGCGATTCTTTGGATCTCAGCCGTTAGGGATAGGTACTTTTTTGACCTACCTCGTTCCTCCCACGCTCTTATTCATACCCTTTTACAAGGTTGTGGGTAGCCTGGGTTTGCTAAACACCAAGTGGTCCCTTTTGTTTATCTATCCGACGGCAACCGTCCCCTTCTGTACCTGGATCCTCATCGGGTACTTCTCCGCTATCCCAAGGCAGCTGGATGAGGCGGCATTTGTGGATGGGGCCAGTTACTTCCAAATGCTCACAAGGGTCTTTCTACCGGTGGCTACCCCGGGATTGATAGCTGCTACGATGTTCGCGTTTACCGTTTCGTGGGCTAATTTCCTCTACCCTCTTGCCTACATATATAGGCACGATGAGCAGGTACTGACTGCCGGGATTTATACGTCGCTTATCAAGGGGGACGTCTATTTCTGGGGAGAGCTGATGGCGGCTGCGCTGGTGGCATCCGTGCCGGTGGTGGTGCTGTTCGCCTTTCTCATGGACTATTACATAGCCGGGTTGACCCAGGGTACGATAAAATAGATGGGTTTCGATAGCATTGGAAAGGAATTAGTCAGCAATTCGAGAATTCCCATATTGATTAGGAAAAATACAGATATAGTTTCCGTTTTTACCCACGGCATATACTTATGGCTAAGGTTAGGAGGGTAAAAAATGGCCAAGGTGGTTATCGAAAATCTTTCCAAATACTTTGATAGAGTGGAAGCGGTCAAGAATTTCGAACTGGAGATCAATGATAGGGAGTTCGTGGTGTTGGTTGGACCATCGGGTTGTGGTAAGTCGACAACGCTCAGGTGCGTTGCGGGGTTGGAGGAGGTGACTGCGGGGGAAATTTATATCGGCGACCAGATGGTTAATGATCTTCCACCCAGGGATCGAAATATTGCCATGGTATTCCAGGACTATGCCCTATACCCCCACATGAGCGTGTATCAGAATATGGCCTTTGGGTTGAAGCTCAGGAAATACCCCAAGGCTGAGATCAATCAGAGGGTGAGAGAAGCGGCAGAAATCTTAGGGATTGAGGAGCTTTTGAATCGGAAGCCGAGGGAATTATCAGGAGGACAGCGACAAAGGGTTGCAGTTGGCCGCGCCATCGTGAGAAAGCCGTCGGTTTTCCTCTTTGATGAACCACTGAGCAATCTCGATGCGAAATTACGGGTTCAGATGCGGGCGGAGCTTTCAAAGCTCCACCAACAATTGCAGACCACCATCATCTACGTGACCCACGATCAAGTTGAAGCCATGACCATGGGGACGAAGATCGTCATCATGAAGGATGGGGAGATCCAACAGGTGGGAACCCCCATGGAGGTCTATGAGTATCCGGTGAATCTGTTCGTGGGAGGGTTCATCGGGAGCCCGGCCATGAACTTCATTCCGGCAAAGATCGTCTCAAAGAACTCAAAGCTCTATCTCGACGCGGGAAGCTTTGAGCTCTTGGTGCCGTCAAAAAAGGAGAAGTACCTCCAGGGCAAGACAAACGAAGAGGTGATCTTCGGCATGCGTCCTGAAAACATGCAAGATAAATCCTTTGCCGAAAAGAGCCTCGAGGGCAGTCCCGTCAAAACAGTAGTCGAGGTCGTCGAGCCCCTGGGGAATGAGGTTCAGCTTTTTGTGACCTCTGGTGAACACAGCTTGGTTGCCCGCGTTGATCCGCGGACGCAAGCAAGAATTTCCGAGGAGATCGAACTGGTCTTAAATACCGATAAAATCCATATCTTCGAAAAGGAACCCCCCCACTTCAGGGTAAAAACAGAGGAACGCTCGTAAAATTCAAAGCCCTATTGGGATGATCGCCCTCGTAGTCCCACCTAACGCGAATTGTACTCTTAATAAGCGGGTAAGGAAAAAATGAGAAAGATTTTGAGCCTGTTTCCCCTTGGACTGATACAAATCGCGAAGCTCCCCATTCTATGTATGGTGCTCCTCCACCTGTTAGCTATTCAACCGTCGGCAGCGGATATTAGGGTGGTTACTATAGCTGGAAGCGGGGACTACTCCTCCACGGATGGTCCGGCCCTTGCGGCGGGGCTCGCCGATCCTCTCGGTATAGCCGTTGATCCTGCCGGGTCCATCCTCTTTACTCAGGCCGAGACGACGATTGTTCGAAAGGTTACCCCGGATAACAAGGTTATCACCATCGCCGGGAAAATACGGAGAGGACACAAGGATGGGCCGGTTAAGGAGGCGCTCTTTAAGGAAGCAAGGGCTATCGCCGTAGCCAAGGATGGAACCATTTATGTCGGAGACCACACCACTGTTGGAATCAGGAAGATAAGCCCCGAAGGGATGGTGAGTACCATTGCCGGGCCCATGCACGGCCGGTTCATCGATATCAAACCGCATGAGAGATCCTACTGGATAGGGATCCAGTTCTCCTTCGATCCAAAGGGGAATATCATTTTCGGGACAACTATGTATCCCACCTACGTATTGAGGCTTACCCCTGATGGCACGGTATCAAAAGTTGCCGGAAACGGTAGGAGTGGATACGTAGATGGCCCGGCGGAGAATGCTGAGTTTCGTATGCCGTGTGGGATTGTTGTAGCACCTGATGGGAGCGTATATGTGGCTGATGGACATGCCTCCGGAGGTGCCATATACCAGCCGGGAAACAATGTAATTCGGAAGATCTCGAAGGGCATTGTGTCAACGGTTGCCGGGACTGGGAAGGCCGGCTTCAAGGATGGACTTGGGAAGGAGGCGGAGTTCAGCTCCCCAATGGGTTTGGCTGTTGACGGAAAGGGAAACGTATATGTGTCAGACTCCGAAAACCACTGCATCCGCGTGATAGAACCCAATGGGATGGTTGGAACGATTGCTGGAACCCCGGGAAAACCCGGATTTGCGGATGGTCCTGGCAAAACTGCACAGTTCAACGGTCCAAGGGGTATCGCCTTTGATGGAAAAGGGAACCTTGTTGTGGCCGACCTTGGGAACAACCGAATAAGAAAGATAATTCTTCCATAAGGTGCTTACACACCCAGCAACATTTTTCTCCCTCCATCTACCTGCTGTTCGATTTTTCCCCGTGATAGTGATTGACATCCACCCTTTGGAAAAGGATAATGCGAGACAAGAGGGGACGCCAGACATAGAGGAGAGAGATTTCGAAAGGAGGAGGCTACAGTGGATTTGTTCGATCTTTCTGGACGCGTTGCCATTGTCACGGGTGGGGCCAGAGGCATTGGGTTTGCCATTGCCAAAGGTCTCGCATCATCCGGGGCCCTCGTTGTGATCGCGGATATCAATTCGGATGGAGCGGAGAAGGCAGCAGCAACGGTCCGCGCTGAAGGGTTCCAAACTCAATCGATTGCAGTCGATGTAACAAAACGCACGTCTGTTCAGGATATGGTGGGTCAGACCGTGGAAGGTTCCGGTCAGATTGACATCCTGGTCAATTGCGCAGGGATTATCCTGAGAAAGCCCATCGAGGAGGTTACCGATGAGGAGTGGGATTCCATCTTGGACGTGAATCTTCGAGGCGTATTTCTCTGTTCCCAGGTCGCCGGCAGGGAGATGATCAAACGGAAACAGGGCAAGATCATAAGTATCTCCTCAAACATAGCCCAGGTGCTTCAGCACGGCCGGGGTATATATGCCGTGAGCAAGGCAGGTGTATCCCATCTCACGAAGGTGATGGCCTTGGAGTGGGCCCCATATCACATTAATGTCAATGCCATTGCGCCGGCGCCAACGATGACCGATTTGAACAAGAAATTCTTTGATGAGCATCCCGAAGATTATCAAGAAAGGCTCAGGTCCATTCCAATGGGGAGGCTGGGAGATCCCCAAGACTACGTGGGTATGGCCATCTTCNTNGCTTCAAAGGCCTCCGACTTTGTGACCGGGCAAACTCTTTTTGTGGATGGAGGATCGATTCTCATATGAGCCGCAGACGAAAAAAAAGGGGGACGCTCTTAAAAAACTAAAAAACTCCAGACTGAGAGTAGGAGAGTGGTGGGGTCACATCTTCATTTGTCACTTTAGC
>JGI2173J19968_10001058_pt1 | contig 10870 bp, 7 predicted proteins | sample DeeMarSWOR136_30_FD_19968 | JGI IMG/M metagenome (IMG submission 19968) | reverse complement strand
TCTAAACCTCCCCTTAGTAAAGAATCGAGTATTGCCATGGTAAATTCCAATCTTATATCTTTGTAATGTTCCCCTTCTCCTATGCCTCCAGTATTTAGTAAATAGTAATTTAGGTGAGGAATACCTTTTATTATCTCATAAAATATATTAGCATGCTCAGCCAGGTCTCCGGCGACAAAGGGATCGTAGAAAAACTCGCTTCTAATCTTCCCTGCCTGGGTTGGGTCACCAGCAGAGGATTCCATTGCCTGTCCCAGCACCATCAAGGCTGCTGCTTGCTCCCGACTCAGCTTTGATATTGCTGGAATCAGTGGCCCCCTGGTGATAAGAATCAGATTGTCAATCCTGTCCACATCAATATAGGGACTGGCATGCATGAAATCTCTTCTTAATACCACTGCTCTGCCATTGGATGTTCTTTCGAAATTGTAGAAGTCAAAATCCCCGTCTTCGGTTAAGTAAACATTTTCGCAGACAGTTTCCGGTGTCAACAGTCCGTAAAATATTTCGATTTGCTCCCCGGGGTTAACGCCCTCTGTTTTTACAAATATTCCCCCGGCTTCAAAGCCATGAAAAGAACCATCGGGCAACAGAGTCCCCCCATCATCCTGAATGAGCCAGGATTTCTCCTTCCCTTTTCTGGCCAGAATTCTACAGGTTGTAGTTGTTTTCCCGTTGGCACTTAATGCCACAAGTAAAGTCCTCGACATCTGATAGTCCCCGCGTGCCGATTGAAGGTAATCCTCTCTACAGCCAGCATGTAGGAAGATGCCTCCCCTTCTCGTCTTAGCCACCCAATCTTCGGCGGCGAAAACTCCCTTTTTATATTCACCTATATAGTTACCATTCCTAATTATTTTGACAAACCTTCCATCATTCAGCATGGCCAATCTGATAGTGATATCTTTCTCGGGGAGCGGCTTTGAATGGTTAGTTTCAAAAGCCTCGTCGGCGAAGAATAAGATGTAGTAGGTTGGGTTTTTAACTTCCCCCTTTGGGGGTATAAAAAGGTTCTTACCTCCGTAAGCAACATGGGCAAACTGCTCAGGAACAATTAACCTGACTGTAGTGTTACTATTTTCATTGCCCACAATTCTGTCTACGGAAATCAATCTTTCCTTGCCCAAGGCCTTTTCACATTGAGATAACAGCCTTAGTTCATCCTCGCCAAAGGGATGGTCAACACTGTTTTTGGTAAACATTGCTGACCTGGAAGTAGGCTCACTTTGGGCGACAAAGTTTCCGTATATCGTTTTCCTGACCCCTGGCTGTTTTTCTACAAGACCTCTCAGTTCCTCATCAGAGGGATTATGAGTCAACCGCTTTTCTTCTCGCGCCTTTTGCCAGATTCTCTCGGCAGTTATGGCGAATTGCTCTAGCTCAAACATTAACATCACGCTCCTTAAGAAAAATGTAATTTCGTGTTCCCAAATTCACGGGAAGCAGGGACTAATATTTATTGCTTAGACCTCGCGGAACTCCCCTTCCACCGTGCCTTCTTCTCCCCCACCGGGTTCCTCTCCCCCGGGTTTCTCTCCACCAGGCGGCGGCTGCGCTGGTTGCTGGTAAGCCGATTCCCCAACCTTCTGCATAGCCTGTGATAGCTCTTGTATAGCCTTACGAATGGCGTTTACGTCCTTCCCTTGAAGAGCTGACTTCACACTGGCTATCTTGGCATCTACTTCCTTTTTCACATCGGCGGGCACCTTATCTCCTTGGTCACGGAGAGTTTTTTCTGCGGTATAAGCCAGGCTGTCAGCAGAATTGCGCACCTCTACTTCCTCTTTACGTTTAGCATCCTCAGCAGCATATTGCTCAGCCTCTCGCCTCATCTTCTCCACTTCCTCTTTGTCCAATCCGCTGGAGGCAGTAATAGTAATTTTTTGTTCTTTCCCCGTGCCCTTGTCGCGAGCACTAACATTGAGGATGCCATTGGCATCTATATCGAAAGTCACCTCAATCTGGGGCATACCTCGTGGCGCCGGCAGGATGCCGTCGAGTATGAAGCGTCCCAGCGTTCGGTTATCGGCAGCCATAGGGCGTTCTCCTTGAAGAACGTGTATTTCCACACTTGGCTGGTTATCGCTAGCGGTGCTGAAAATCTGGCTCTTTGAAGTAGGTATAGTGGTGTTGCGGGAAATAAGCGGCGTCGCTACTCCCCCTAGTGTCTCTATACCTAGAGTGAGTGGGGTGACATCGAGAAGAAGAATTTCTCCGACTTCGCCCTTAAGCACCCCGGCCTGAATGGCAGCTCCCATAGCTACAACCTCGTCGGGGTTGATTCCTTTCGATGGCTCCTTACCGAAGAACTGTTTAACCTTTTCTTGAACTAGAGGCATTCTAGTTTGACCACCGACAAGGAGGACTTCGTCAATCTGACCTGAAGCCAGTCCAGCGTCCTTTAACGCTTGGGTACAGGGCTCCAGAGTCTGCTCCACCAAATCCATGACCAGTTGTTCTAACTTGGAGCGGGTCAAGGTGATAGTAAGGTGTTTAGGTCCCGAGGCGTCAGCGGTGATGAAAGGAAGGCTTATCTCAGTCTGTTGCACTGTAGAAAGTTCAATCTTGGCTCGTTCTGCTGCCTCTTTAAGACGCTGCATTGCCATACGGTCGTTCCTTAAGTCGATTCCTTGGTCTCGTTTAAACTCGTCGCATAGCCACTCGATAACACGCTGGTCGAAGTCATCTCCACCCAAGTGGGTATTACCGCTAGTAGACTTGACCTGGAAGGTCCCTTCCCCTATCTCCAGGATAGATATATCGAAGGTGCCTCCACCAAGGTCGTATACTGCGATTGTTCCCTCTTTCTTCTTATCTGCGCCGTAAGCTAAGGCGGCAGCAGTTGGCTCATTAATAATGCGAAGGACATTCAGTCCGGCGATTGCGCCGGCATCTTTGGTTGCCTGACGCTGGCTATCATTGAAATAAGCTGGCACTGTAATCACTGCCTCTGTCACTTTGTCGCCAAGGTAGGCTTCAGCATCGGTTTTTAGTTTTTGTAATATCATTGCCGATATTTCCGCAGGAGTGTATTCTTTTCCACCCATGACTACCTTGACTTCGTTATTAGGACCGTGAGTTGTCTTGTAGGGTACGCGGCGTGCGTCCTCTTCCACAGGTAATTCTCTTCCCGGTGGTTCCCCCCATTTTCTTCCCATGAAGCGTTTGATACTGTAGATAGTGTTTTCCGGGTTAACAATAGACTGACGTCTGGCCACTTGCCCTACTAATCGCTCTCCGTTCTTGCTTATTGCCACTACCGAAGGATACAAGTTGGAGCCTTCCGAGCTGGGGATAAGCTTCGCTTTTCCCCCCTCTATAACAGCAACCTCGCTCAATGTTGTTCCCAGGTCAATACCTACTGCTTTAGCCATGTTATCTCTCCTCTAAATTCTCCTCTTGAGTGGCATGCTTTTTACCTGCGCCTACCATAACCATGCTGGGGCGAAGAAGCTTGCCCCTAAATTTATAACCTTTGCGAATTTCCTCTATGATTACACCCTCTTCCCCTTCTAGCTGGCCTGCTGCTTCATGAAAATAGGGGTCGAAGTATTCTCCCTCGGCCTTAATTTCAGCCAGCCCCTGCGCTTCTAAAATAGCTTTAAGTTTATTATAGATGAGTTTTATGCCTTCAGTCCAATTTTGCTCACCAAGCTCAACCGGCAGAGAAGTAAGCGCCCTCTCAAAATCGTCCAGGATGGGTAGCAAGTCCAAGATAAGTATTGTATTAGCAAACTCAACTATCTCTGATTTCTCCTGCTCAGCGCGTTTCACGTAATTCTGGAGGTCTGCCTGGCTTCTTTGCCAACTGGCCAAATATCTTTCTGCCTTTTCTTTCTCCTCGGCTAGGGCTTGCTGTAATGTTTCTACATCCTCAGCTTGTTCAGTTCCTTCCTCAACTCCTTCTTCAACTACTTCGTCATCTTCAGCCAACGTCAGGCCTCCTTTAGATGTATTCAGCCACGGAGTTGCTCAGCAATACTGAGAGGCAGTTAAGCGAAGAAATAGTCTTAGCGTAGTCCATTCGTTTAGGGCCAATCACTCCCACAATGCCACTGGCCTTATCAAGTACTCCATACTGGCTGGCTATTAAGCTCAAGTCCTGTAATGCTGGCTCCGGGTTTTCTTCACCAATGACTATCTTTACTCCTCCCCTGCTAGATTCCTGGCAAAACATATTTCTAAGCCAATCCTCCCCTTCCAGCACTTCTAAAATTCCCAGTATTCTAGGACTGTTGGTAAACTCTGGTTGACTCAGCAGCAAACGCAGTCCTTCAAGATAAGGCTCGCCATATTCCAGCTTGTCTTCAGCAACCATAATTTCTGCTAAAGATTCAGACAGCTGCCTTTCTTCGGAAGAAAGTCCCTCTTTTTTAGCCAGGATCTCGCTGCTGGTCAGACCGCCGTAAATAGAAGTAAGTTTGTTAGCTAGCTTCGTTAACTCATCCTGGCTAACCTTTCTACTAAAAGATAAGACCTGCCGTCTAACTTTTGCTTCATACAAAACCACGATCAGCAAAGCCATGAAATCCTGCAAGGCTACCAAATCGAGATGCTTAACGCGGCAGCGAACCGCTTTGGGAGTGGTTATTACTACCAGGTTGTGAACAAGGCGCGCTAAAAGTGCTGCCACCGTTTTTAGCCATTGCTCAAGCTCCTCTTTGGCTTCCTGAGATATTTGATGAATCAGATACTGCTCAACACGTGGAAGTTCAATCTCTTCCCCTATCAATTCCACATAGTAGCGGTAAGCTTTATCAGTAGGTACGCTTCCGGCCGAACGGTGAGGATGGACAACATATCCTTCTCGTTCTAGGTATGTTGTATCATTGCGGATGGTAGCCGGGCTTACCTTCAAGCCGTACTTTTCCACAATAGTATTGGAAGCTACTGGTACTGCTCTAGTGATATAATCTTCAATTATCACCCTGAGAACGGTTTCTCTTCTTTCTTTCACAGCCATTTAGCACTCTTCCCTTTTAATTGCCAAACAGATTAATTTATCACTGTAAACACGTTCTGTCAAATGTACTGCGGAGGCCCATTTTAATGGGTTTTTTATTGACCGAGAATGAAATATTAAGTACTATTATAACACGAATTTGAAGACCGCGAAGGCATTTTCCTTGACGCAGCGTGATAGTAAAGCAAGCAAAATCCTGAGCTTGGAGGCAGAGAGGCAAGCAAGCACCGTAAATCTTATTGCCTCTGAAAACCATGCCAGCCGGGCAGTGCTTGAGGCCCAAAGCTCGGTGCTAACTGACAAATATGCTGAAGGATACCCCGGGCAGCGCTATTATGGTGGTTGTGTCTACATAGACGAAATTGAAGATTTGGCTATCGAAAGGGCTAAAAAGCTCTTTAGAGCTGAGCATGCCAATGTCCAAACTCATAGTGGCAGCCAAGCCAACATGGCCGCCTATTCAATTCTGTTGGAACACGGGGATACTGCTATGGGGATGAGTCTCAGCCATGGCGGGCATCTCACTCATGGCTCTAAGGTCAATTTCTCCGGGCAATGGTATAACTTTGTCCCTTATGGAGTCGACCCTAAAACTGAGATGCTCAACTACGATGAAATTGAAAAGTTAGCTCTGGAACATAAACCCAAGCTAATTATAGCTGGGGCGAGTAGTTACTCTCGTATTATCGATTTTGAGAGGCTTCGCCATATAGCTGATAAGGTGGAAGCTAGGTTATTGGTTGACATGGCTCACATAGCGGGGATAGTGTCCGCTGGACTCCATCCCTCACCTGTGCCCTATGCTCAAGTTACCACCGCCACCACGCAAAAGACCTTGCGGGGACCCCGGGGTGGCTTCATCTTATGTGATAAAGAGCTGGCTTCAGCTATTGATGCTGCAGTTTTCCCCGGGATGCAGGGTGGACCTTACATGCATATCATCGCCGCTAAAGCTGTGTGCTTTTTCGAAGCTATGCAACCTGAGTTTGTTGAGTACCAGAAGTCAGTGCTGAAGAATGCCCGCGTTTTGGCTTCCGAACTCGAGAGACATGGGATGCGCATTGTTTCCGGGGGCACAGATAATCACATTGTCCTCGTTGACCTTTCTCCTCAGGGGATAAGCGGCAAGGATGCTGAGGAAGCCTTAGGGGTAGCGGGCATCTCGGTAAACAGAAATACCATTCCTTTTGACCCCAAACCACCAATGATTACCAGCGGTATCAGGCTGGGCACCCCGGCGGTGACCACGAGAGGTTTTAGCACAGAGGAGATTAAGCGCATTGCTTCTTTCATTGCCAGAGTGCTTTCTCCTTCGGGGGATAAGCGAGCCCAAGAACAAGTCCGCCAGGAAGTACAGGAGATGTGCCAAAAGTTCCCCATTCCTGGGCTGGCATGAGACACTTTTTCCCTCGAATCATAGCCTTCCGCATAGATTTGCATAATTCTTCTATCTTGGTAAGAGGACATCGAGGGAAATCCTAAGCATTAAATCCGAAATACCAAACAAAAGAAAGGAAAAATTTTAGTTCCTCTCAACTAATGACCAAAACCCGAAATAGAACGTTTTGGTATTTGAATTCAGGATTTTGGATTTGTTTAGGATTTGGGAATTAGGATTTAGAGTTTCGGAAATCTTTACTTTCTTTTACCAACCGTTCTCAAGAAAAGGCGATGATTTCATGTTATAATCAAATTAGTATTTCGATAGCTAAGGGGTAATGATGGACGAATTAAAAGTGTTCAGCGGCACTGCTCACCCTGCGCTGGCAGGGGCTGTGTGTGATTACTTAGATATACCTCTGGGGGAGGCTGAGGTCTTCGAGTTTAGCAACGAGAACATTTTTGTGCGCATCCTCGAGAATGTCCGGGAACGGGATGTTTTTGTCATTCAGCCTATTTGCTCTCCAGTTAATAAAAGCTTAGTCGAGTTGCTTATCATGCTCGACGCCTTCAGGCGAGCTTCAGCGGGGCGAATTACCGCTGTCGTTCCCTATTACGGCTATAGCCGCACTGATAAAAAAGACCAGCCCAGGGTTCCTATCACTGCTCGCTTGATTGCCGACCTGATTACTACCGCTGGAGCTAATAGGTTGCTCACCGTGGACCTCCATGCTCCTCAAATTCAAGGATTCTTCACCATACCTGTGGATGAGCTCACCGCTCGGCCCATGTTGACTCAGTATTTTAGGGAAAAAGCTCTGGATAACATGGTAGTGGTTGCTACTGATATTGGTATTTCCAAGGTAGCCCGTGATATGGCTGCTAAACTTGGAGTCCCCCTGGCTATCATGGAAAAGAGGCGCTTGGGAAATGTCGATACCAGCGAGACCCTCAACGTAATTGGCGAGGTTGAGGGAATGCGTGCCGTGACGGTTGACGATGAGATTGATACTGCTGGTTCTCTGGTCGGGGTGGTGGATGCTCTTCTAAAACGTGGCGTTACGAAGGTTTATGCTTGCTGCACTCACCCCGTTTTCTCCGGTCCCGCTATCACAAGGATAGCTGCCAGCCCGGTGAAAGAGGTGGTGGTTACCGATACCATACCTGTCAATAGCGATAAGAAACTGAAAAAGATTACCGTCTTGTCTATAGCTTCGCTTATTGGCGAAGCCATTCATCGCATCCACACCGGCTTATCAGTGGGCGCGATGTTTGAGGGATAGCTTGCCAAAGGCAAAGAGGGGTTAGGAAATCTAAAATCCTAAGCATGAAATACTAAACAAAAGAAAGGAAGAATTTAATTCCTTTCATCAAAACTCCAATGACCAAAACGAAGGGATTCTGGATTTAGAGCATTGAGATTTTGAATTTGTTTAGAGCTTAGAAATTAGGATTTTATAGAGCGATGCTTAAATGGCTTAACAGTCTGATTGATTCCAACGAGAGAGAACTGAAGCGCCTTCAGACCTTGGTTGACGACATAAACTCGTTGGAGCCTGACTTTGAAAAGCTCAGCGATGCTGAGCTTCGAGCCAAAACCGATGAGTTTAAGGCGCGGCTGAAGGATGGCGAGAGTCTGGACGAGATTTTGCCCGAGGCTTACGCTGCTGTTAGAGAGGCAGCCAAGCGAACCATAAGACAAAGACATTTTGATGTTCAGTTAATAGGGGGAATCGTCCTTCACCAGGGGCAGATAGCCGAGATGAAAACTGGTGAAGGAAAAACCCTGGTAGCTACCCTGCCTCTCTACCTCAATGCCCTATCCGGGCAAGGCTGCCATCTGGTTACCGTTAATGATTACCTTGCCAAGCGGGATTGCCACTGGATGGGCCCTATTTATCACGCCTTGGGGATAAGCGTAGCAGCTATTACAGCGATGCAAACGCAAGATAACCCCTTTCCTTCTTACATCTATGACCCTGACTTTGATGCTGGGGATGCGAAATGGAAATACCTTCGTCCCGTTGCCTACCCTCCGAACCGACCACAGGAAGCTCGCCGCCAGGCCTATGAGGCAGATATAACTTATGGCACCAATAACGAGTTTGGCTTCGATTACCTCAGAGATAATATGGTCTGGGACTTGTCCCAATGTGTCCAGCGTCCCTTGAGCTATGCCATCGTCGATGAGGTTGATAACATCCTTATCGACGAAGCCCGTACACCACTAATTATCAGCGGTGCTGCCGAGGAAGCAACCAAAAAGTATTACACCTTTGCCCAGTTAGTTTCCCGCCTTAGCAAAGACACAGACTATACCATTGACGAGCGTACGCGTACAGCTAACCTTACCGAGATTGGCATGAATAAGATAGAAAAGATGCTGAAGAGAGAAGGCTTGCTCAAAGCACCTGAACTTTATGACCCCTCAAACTACTTTCTCACTCAATATCTGGAGAGCGCCCTTAAGGCTCATGCCCTATTTAGGAGGGACAAGGACTATGTAGTTAAGGACGGACAGGTCATCATCGTGGATGAATTCACGGGCAGGTTGATGTTTGGCCGGAGGTATTCTGAGGGATTGCATCAAGCCATCGAGGCCAAAGAGAGGGTAAAGATTCAACGAGAATCGGTTACCATGGCTACTATCACCTTCCAGAACTACTTCCGTATGTATCAAAAACTGGCGGGCATGACTGGTACCGCGGCTACGGAAGCCGAGGAGTTCCACAAGATTTATAAGCTGGAAGTCGTAGTCATACCCACAAACAAGCCCTTGATTCGCACTGAATATCCTGACCAGATTTACAAAGACGAGAAAACCAAGTTTACCGCCGTAGCCAGGGAAATCAAGCAGTTAAATGACCAGAAAAGGCCAGTCCTTATTGGCACAACCTCTATTGAGAAATCAGAGTATTTATCCGACCTCCTGAAGAGAAATGGCATCCCCCATCAAGTGTTAAATGCCAAGCATCATGAAAAGGAGGCGGTTATAATCGCTCAAGCCGGGCGTCTCGAAGCGGTAACTGTGGCCACTAATATGGCCGGGCGGGGTGTGGATATTATTCTAGGTGGCAATCCTGAGGGACGCTCTGAAGCGGAATGGCAGGAAGAGCATAACAAGGTAGTTGAGCTGGGCGGGCTTCACATTGTAGGCACTGAGCACCACGAAGCCAGACGCATTGATAATCAGCTTCGAGGAAGGTCAGGGAGGCAGGGCGACCCGGGCAGCTCTCGTTTTTATGCTTCCCTGGAAGATGAGATTGTCCGCCGCTTCGGCGGCAACCGTGTTAAGGGAATTATGCAGTGGGCGGGTATGGATGAAAATACCCCCATTGAGCATTCCATCGCCACTAAGGCTATGACCAATTCACAGGTCCAGACCGAAGGCTACCATTTCAATATTCGTAAGCACCTTGTGGAATATGATGATGTCGTCAACACACACCGTGAGGTAATTTACGCCGAGAGGAAGAAAATCCTCAGCGGCGCCGACCTCAAGGCAAATATAATATCTATGGTCCAGGACGAAATCCAAAGCCTGGTAGCCAAGCGTCTCAGCAATGCTGGCTATGAGCGGGAAGAAGATAAGCAATCTAATCTATCCGGCTTGCTTGAGGATGTATCCACCATCTTCCCCTCGCCCCCGCAATTCAGAAGCGATGGTCTTTCTGAACTCAGCGACAAGCAAATCACAGAAAAGTTGACTGATTATGCCATCGAGCTTTACAGCCAGCGGGAGCAGGAGCTAGGCCCCGATAACATGCGAATAGCGGAGAGGCTGGTGATGCTGCGAGTTATTGACCGGTTATGGATGGAGCATCTTACCGCCATGGAGCATTTGCGTCAGGGGATAGGGCTGCGGGCTGTCGGTCAGGAGCAGCCGCTGGTAGTGTATAAGCGGGAAGGGCATGCCTATTTTGAAGCTCTCTTAGCCAGCATTCAGCATGACGTTGCCCATACCATTTACCGCGTCGGTATTGCCAAGGAAGCTCCACAGAAAAAGAAAGAGGCAGTGCCGGTGGGCAAAAAAGTTGGGCGTAATGACCCCTGCCCGTGCGGCTCGGGCAAGAAATACAAGCATTGCTGCGGCAAATAATCAGTGTTTAAAAATCCCCCTCTTAAGATAAGAGGGGCTAGGGGAGTTACGAAGGAGATACCGTACCTCTCCCTTGATGGGAGAGGGTTAGAGACATATCTTAAATTTATCGAAGGAGGAGGGTGCGATGCCAATTTATGAGTATAAATCAAAAAACGGTTCTCACTGCAAGCTGTGTAAGAACAAGTTCGAGGTCAGGCAGGGTATAAATGATGAACCGTTGACAAGATGCCCCGAATGCGGTGCCGAGATAGGGAGGGTCTTTTCTCGCCCATTCCTGAGCCGAAAAGAATCCTTCAGCCATGAAGGCCCCTTGAATTATTTGGAGGACGAGGCCGACGAATTAGGGCTGGAGGAAGACCTGGCCGAAGACGAAGTCTGGGAGTGAGAGGGAGAATTGGTAAGAAAGTAATATGGATATTGTTGCG
>JGI2173J19968_10001056_pt1 | contig 10880 bp, 15 predicted proteins | sample DeeMarSWOR136_30_FD_19968 | JGI IMG/M metagenome (IMG submission 19968) | reverse complement strand
TTTTCTAAGCGTAAAAGAAGAAAATAACGTTTGTTAACATGCACATATATCTCTGACTAGTAAAAACAGCCGTATCTGTTATCGAAATGAAAATTATGCGTTTAAAATTTTGTTGGTTCCACGTTATTTATATAATTAAACATTGAAATTTTTTTCAACCAAAATTTACAACAAAAATCTTTTTCGCATGGGAAATGCATGCTCTAGATAGGGGTTAAGGTGTGGTTCTTGTGTAAGAAAAGTTTGTCCTGATCATGGTGGCTAAGGCTTTAAAATGGAAAGTAGAAGCCAAAAGTGAATTGTGGTTTTACACTGTTGTGTTCGCGCAGCCCGTTTAATATGTATATTTCGGATTTTGTTTCAACATCTAAGTCTGAGTTAGAATAAATCTTATATATCTAAACACGAATAAAACTATTATAACGTGAATAAACATGGTGGCATTGACAATAATACTTAGCAGCGGGCGATTAGAGGGAAAAATCCTCAAGAAAATGCATGAACGCATAATCAAAAACTTCATGGATATTATAATAATGACCGAGTTGCGAAACGGGTCCCTCAGCGGCTACGATGTTATCTCATACATTCACAACAAGTTTAACCTCCTCGTGAGTTCAGGCACAGTATACTCTTTACTGTACTCCCTTGAAAGAAACGGTCTTGTCGAAGGCACATGGGATGAAAGAAAAAGAGTTTACAAACTCACAGAGAAAGGTAAAAAAAACAATAGACACACTACTGAACGCCAGCGACAAAATCAAAGGATTCATGGCAAACATCCTGAAGTCACAAAACACTCCTTAACTTTTTTTACGAGTTAAGTGCCGAATCGAAACGCTAAAAAACCCCTTTCTTGTTTCTCCTATGAGCGGAAAATGCACTGGAGGGCCCGTAGCTCAGTAAGGACAGAGCACCGGACTTTTAAGCTAACAGGCAGAGAAATCCGGGGGTCACGGGTTCAATTCCCGTCGGGCCCGCCACTAGACCCGAACCCATTTAGGTGCCTTTAAAGGTTAACATCCAATCTGGAGGAGAGGGAAAGAAGAGAAAAGTTCTTGGATATCTCCATTTTGTAGGCGTAAATCTCAACTCCTTTTACGGCAGCGTTTCGCAGAGCTTTTCCAAATTCTGAATCGGTTTCGTCGCTGGGCGCGAATGCGTGGGCATCGGTTCTTTGAACAATAAAAACTATGCATGCTCTGTAACCTTCTTTTTTGGCCTTCACCAAATCGCTCACGTGCCTCTTTCCCCTTTCAGTCACGGCGTCAGGAAACATAGCTACGCCGTCTTTCACCAAGGTGGCTGACTTTGCTTCTAACAAACAGCTTTCGTGTTTGTTGGCCAAGAAGAAGTCAAATCTAGTGTGCCCATAGCCATATTCTGGCTTTATTATGTTGTACTCTGAAAGTTCTTCTATGTCTCCATTTCTCAGGGCTTCTAAGACCAGTTTGTTGGGCACCCGAGAATCAACAGATACCCTCTGACCTTTATAGGTAACTCCGATCAAATCGTAACTAGTTTTTCTGTTCTCTTTCATTACCTCTCTGAGAATAACTTCGGTTCCTGGAATCAAGAACTCACGCATTCTTCCTGGGTTAGGCAAAAAAGTTAACAAAGTCTTGTCTTCAACTTTTACGAGAGCTGAGAAACGGTTTGGTCTCTCTTGAAAAACGCCCCTAACGGTTTTACCTTCGATTTTTAAGAAGCTAACCAACTAACTTTCCCAGCCTCACAAACAGCGTTACCCATAATTGAATAAAAAGTAGGCTAAAAAGTCTTGGTTCCATATTTCAGGGATAGAACCAAACAAAGCAAGAAAGGGATTAATCAGCACAACTGCCCTATAATGTTAGCGGGTTTGCTGATAGCGACCTCAAGCTCAGCCACTTTAGAAAGAGAGCAGAGTTATAACTTACGAGACCTCTTTAGCAGGTGCCCTTCGCGGTCAATCTCGCCTTCGCGAATTCTTGTGGTTGAGATGGGTTTATAGTTTTCTGCAGGCACCATGTTGATGGTGATTATCGTGAGCGGTGGCAGTTGCGCTTCGCTTCGTTTTTGGTTAATTTTGAGGGCGGTTTTTTCAGTTTCTTCGCTCACAACCAAAGCCTCTATGCAGGTGTCGGTTAGGGTATTGCCATAAGGGTTGTTTAGAGGAACAATCTCCGCCTTATCATTTAGGTTCCGTGCCTTCAGAAAAGCCCGTAACTCTTTCAGTCTCTCCTCATAAGGCGCTGTTACGTGTGGCTTGCCCATTTTCTCCACGAACTCGTCAGTGCACAACCCGATCAAGACGTGTTCGCCGATCTCGAAGGCTTTTATGAGCAGTACCTTGTGTCCTTTGTGGAATTCGTCGAAGGTCCCGCCAACTGCCACCTTTCTAAACTTTTTCATGCCTTACCAGCCTAGCGCCTTGAAAGTCAATCTTAGCTGCAAGGATTTTCTCGTTGGGTAAAACCTGCTTAAAAGCTTCTGCTATATTACCCGCGTTTTCCTCATGTGCAAGCGCGTGAACCGCTTCGCCCACCATGTTCTGTGCCGCGCCCACAGCGCCAGCCTTTTCTGACAATTTCACCAATTGCCTAACGCGCGGGGTCATGAATCCGACTTTCTCCGCGAACTCTAGGCAGCACGCCATAAAATTCTCCACGGAAGGCTCAGCCAAAATCGCCTCCAACGTTTTCCTGCCCCAACGGTTAACCTCGCGTCGCTTTTCCGCTGAAGTCAGCACCTGCTTTGTGGGCGTTGACCCGAAAACTCCCGCAACAATCATGTAGTCATCGCTTAGTGGTATGCGGTCAATGATGCTGATTTCTGGTGCGCCTGGCTCAACTGTGAGTATGCAACCGCCAAGCATTAACGGGCCGACGGTGCCCAGCCCTGTTTTGCACTGGACTTCAGCAACATGTGCTATTCTGCCAATCTGATTATAGGTAAGCGGCAACTCTAAAGCCTTTGACAGCGCTAAAGCAGTGGTTAAGGCTCCAGCTGCACTGGAACCGAATCCCGCACCGATAGGGACATCGACTTTGTGATTGACAACAACATCGAAGAACTTGCCAGCCTTGCTCAGTAACATTTGAGAGACGGTTCTTGTGGTCTCTGCTTCTGGCGCAAGTTTTCCATTAATAAAAACGCGGATAAAATTTGCTTTGGCTTCAGAAACCGAGACCTCGGTCAAAACTCCTTTTTGGATTCCGAAACCGCCGCCTCTGGCGCCAACCCGCTCCAAGTCCGCGATAGGCTTTCCGTCGTTTGTTCGGTCGCAGATTTCAAAAAAACTTGAAATTCCTGCTGGGCTAAAGGCTCTGACTTGTTTGAGCACTGTTTATTGCCTCTTATTTTTCATGTTGGGAAGTCAAGGAAGGAAAGGCTTTGTAACAGATTTTTACAACTGGGGGAACTATGGTTACAAGAAAAGGTATCTCTGTGGCAAAGGTCCAGACAAGCCAGAGGGAGCTTGCGTATAATGGTGCGTTGCGTTCAAACCCTGTTGTTAAGGGTAATGGTAAGAATTGGCTATATGCCCAAAGGCCGAGACCTATAATGGCACTTCCCACCAAAAGACCGACAACAGATGCCAAGCCGTAATTTTTCCATTCGGGTTTCCACAATCCAACTCCGATTACCAGAGCAACGCAGGCGAAGAGAATACCTAAAAACAGAGCTACCAAGTCTATAGTTAACGTTTCAATTATGAAAAGGTACCCAATAAGTCCTGTTATCGCGGCACTTCCAATGATTAATGCGAGGATTATGTTGCGCCATTTCATTTTTTTCCGTGAGAGTAGACCAATGAGATAGAAACCAGCAAAATTTGATGGAACACCCACGGTGAGGCTTAAGAGGGGGATACCGTGGCCAGGTTGAATCATGTCACTAATGAAGATGCCTATTGCTGCGCTTGTCCCTCCAACCCATGGCCCAAAAAGCACCGCAAAGATTGCGGGAACTATAACTGCTGGCCAAAATTTGACCACTCCAACCACTGGACTTACGATTCCCATGTTTGTCAAAATCCCAACGATTGCGTAGAGAGCAGCGCTAACTCCTGTCATTGCCACATATAACGTTTTCATTTATGCTACACCATTTGTGAATGATGCAGGAACCTATTTTGATTAGATAAAGTTTATGTATGAACTGTTTAAACACGTTTAAACTTGCAATGCTCGTAGTAACCTTACCACGTAAACTATGGTCACAGGATGCACACGGTAACAGAAAAAAGGGAATTGCGCGGGCTATAAACAATACTTTTAAGTTATTTGGCGCCATTTACAAAAGCAATTCTGAGTGTTGAAACATGAAGATGAGAACGATAAAACTAAATCCAGATTTCCTTATGGAAACACTGCAAGGGAAAGCAGCACCTTTCACTTCCAACCTGCCAGACGATATTGAACTTTTAGAAATTAAGTACGACTTGTTTTCCAAGCAAGTATTAGCAATCGTAAGAAGCGACAGTTTTGAAGACGTTGCAGAATCCTATCCAATTCCAGAATTCAATGTAATTTACACGGCAAGCTCCAAAGCAGAATCTCAGCCCACACCAAGCTCTAAACCTGAAGCTAAGCCGACGGAGAAAACGCAGGTTCAAACAAGCTCAGACACAGCGGCGGTAGAAGAAGAATTTAGCCCAGAGCAACGCGAGTTGTTAAGGTTTGCCGCAGAAGGAGAATACGTCTTTGTAAAGCCAATTCAATACTTGAAGACTGAATGGAATGAAATTAACGAAGTTGTGAGAAGTTTAGGCGGTAAATGGGTGAAAGGCGACAGCTTCAGCTATTGGGTAATTCCACTGCAAACAAGCGAATAAAATGAGTTTTGACTAAGAAAGAAATTTGCCATCTTAAATAACCCTCGCCCGAATTAACCAGTAACTATGACTATGGTCCAAAAAGAAAAGAGGGATTGCGCGGGTGACATCTCCACAAAAGCAAGGTTTGTTTAAACATGTTTAAACTTGGGATGGTTGTTGCTTGCCCCTATAGATGAAGCTTTAAACCTTAAAACGCTACTTCTTGTGTCTTTTTATTCTGTCTTGCCTTTGGGTTTTCATGCGCCAATCTCTTTTTCTCTGAGTTTGTAAAGAAAATCTTTCGTGAGGTGGATTAGGCGACATTTTTCGGTAATGAGCTATGTTCCTGTAAAACGTTTCACAGTCTATCCTGTCTTCTTTAAGAGCTTCAATGTTCCTGTTCAAATCTGCCTTAGCTTCAGCGCCAATTGCGTTGTCAAACAATTCGGAGTAAACGAGGTAAGCGGCGTGGAACAGAAAGTTTGTTGGTTCGTCAATCAGGAGTTTCTCTGGAAGGTTTTTTTCATTCATGTTAGGTTCTTCAGTCATGTTCTTCCCGCTTTTCGCAATGAAGCATGTGGGATTCCCCTCTTTTATAGGTGTCCCTATTCAAATGGCTTTCAGATAAAGGTCTTCCATAAATCAGCATCAAAAACACGTTTGCACCTTCTTGCCGAGGGAAAGAGTTGTTTTAATACGAGCCATTTTTTGAAAACCCAGCTGTTCAGATAAATCGCCTTATCCTTCTCGCATCCTTCTCTAGCGCGTTTGTGTCGCGGATTTCGGGGTGATGCAGAAATGAATGCTGCATGTTCATGGGGATAACGTGGATGTGAAGGTGAAATATCACTTGACCAGCGGCTTCGCCGTTATTCTGCACAATTCTTATGCCTTCAGCAGATACTGCGTTCTTCACGGCGTAAGCTATTTTCTTAACGATTTTGTACAGGTGCGCTACTTCTTCCTCTGGAATTTCATAAATGTTCTCGTAGTGTTTCTTTGGCACGACAAGTGTGTGGCCGATGTTTATGGGTTGTATGCTTAGAAACGCGATTACTTGGTCGTCTTCATAGACTGGGCTTGCAGGCGCTTCTTTACGCACTATTTTGCAGAATGTACACGACTCGGGCATGGCGATTCCCGTTTTCTGCTATTTTAGCACACTGTTGTTCTTTAGTGTTGCGTAGACGTTAAAAATGCGGCTATAGGTTTAAAAGAATTCTCTAAGCAATATAGCGTCATGGACACGTTAGTTGACGACGCAGGGAGTTTCCCGTTACCGCTCGGCGTTAACAGAGAAACATTCGACAAGGCATATCAGCTTGCAAGAGACGCTATAGTCAACGGAAGGGACATTAGAAAGGACGATTTTCTACTGGAGAATTTCTGCGCAGTCACGCTTGATTCGTTTAAGAAAAAAATTCTGTCGGGGCTAGATGTGGTTAATTATCCGCAGCAGTATGATGGAATGAGCCAAGTCGGCGATGCCATTCGCACGGCCATGGCTAAAGGCTCTTTCCTAGTCGAAGAGAAGCAAGCGGTTCTGCCAGAAGTGCAGTTAATCAGCGAAGAAGCAAAAGCCCTCAGCGAAGAGTTTGGAAAGAAAATTCTGTTACGCGTGTCCCTGTTTGGTCCTATGGAGCAATACTTGAAAGAGATAGGAACAACGCCGTACAGTGATGTGCTGGAGAGTTTCGCGGAGACAATACGGCGTTTCGCCAAAAACTCCATCTTGAACTCCAAGCACATCGAGACCAAAGTGGTGTCCATAGACGAGCCAAGCTTCGGATTTCTAAGCATAGCCGCTGGAAGCGATTTGATACGCGATGTGTTGGAGAAAGCCTTTGACTTTCAAGGTGCAGTAAGGCAGATTCATCTTCACTCATCGTCAAGGTTGCCCGACTTGTTGGAAGTAGGCAATATTGATGTGCTGTCTTTTGAGTATGCCGCGTCGCCGAAAAACATCGAAAGTGTTTCACGGAAAATGTTGGAAGCCGCGGACAAGCAGATACGCGTCGGCGTTTCAAGGACGGATATAGACTCGATCATGGCGGAACTGCATGATAAAGGCGTGGCGAAGCCAACGGCGGAGCAGCTGGTTGATGGCGAAGAAGTGATAAAGAAACGGTATGTTTCAGCTAAAGAAAAATTTGGAGAGCGGATGACGTTTACGGGTCCTGACTGCGGTCTCGGAAGCTGGCCTTCCCAAGAAGCCGCTCAACTGTTGCTGAAGAGAACTGTGGACGCCGTAAAAAAAGTGTAATAAGCGAATTGCGGCTGCGGCTATGTATAATGGGGTAGCGCTAAGACGGAAATTTTCATTTAGTTTTTAGGCTTTGCTTTCTCTACCGCGCTGTTTAGGCTCAGCATTTCTGTGTGTGCCTTTTTGACCAAGTCTGCTATGTTTTCTTTTGTGGGCACTGCTGCGTTGAGCGAAAGTGCAAAGGCTTTTTGATGGGCAGTTTGCAAAAGCGCGGTCATGTTTTCGGTTGTTGGATAGGCGATGCTCAAGGACAAGGCGAAGGCTTCTCCGTGGCTTTGTTCGAAGTTTTTGCGTACTTCTTTAATGTCGATTTTGAGTTGTTCTCCGTCTATCATGAGGCCTTCGTCCAAAATTGCTCTCATGGACAAGCCAGCCTCAACCGCTTTGATTCCAAGTTTTGACAAGACAGGTGCGAGTCTCGCTGAGATCCTTTCGCCTTTCCTAACTACTAGCGTGTCTTTGCTTACCCAGACGCTTCCAGATTCGATTCTGGTGGGCAAACCAACCGCGTTCAGCTGACTTATTATTGGTCCAGGCGGTTGCCCGGTGTTTCCAGTGGGGATAATAACGTCCATGGCGGCGATGTCGCCTGATTTGGCTGTTGTTTTGACTTTGCCGCGTTCCAGAAGAAGTGCCAACTTGAACGGGTTAAGATTGGTGAATAGGAAAAGGTTTGATCCCTCCAAGTATTCTGCAAGTTTCTTCAGGTCATCTCGTTCCATGTCTTCGATTGCAAATTTTGTCAGCGTGTTCTTCAAGACTCTCATGTAGACTTTGCCAGCCAGGTTCTTCTTCAATGCTTGAAGCTGCGCAGCGCGAACCTTTTGCAGGCTGGCGATTCCTATGGATTTGTATTCTTTCAGCAAGTCCTTTATCGCTTCGACTTCGCCGGTTTTTTCTTCTAATACTTGTTGGGACGGCATCGGTTTCCTCTCTTGTTATGGTTTAATTTTTACGGGCTCACCCATGGATGTCTTGATAAAAGCGAATTTAATGTTTTTGAAGCCTCGTTTAAGTTTTCCCTCTAAAACTCTCAGAACAGCTTGGATATTAGCAACCAACTCTTCGTCCTTCATGTCCTCTGTTCCGACGGAACACTGAATTATGGGTTGGTTGCGCATTTTCACAACAACTGTCTTGCGATGCTTCGCTATCAGGCTTGCTATGTCCGCGGTGGGTGGAACAGGCACGGGCAGTTTTCCCCGTGGACCCAAAGCTGGGCCGAAAATCCTGCCAACACTTGGCATCAATGGAGCCTCAGAGATAAACACGTCATAATTATTCGCTAATTTCCGCAGTTCTTTCTTCTTGCCCGCTAATCCTTCAAGGTCTGCTTTCTCGATGACGAGTTCCGCTTGGGCACGTCGAGCTTTAAGCGCTAACTCGCCAGAGGCAATGACGCAAATCTTGTTTGGTTTTGCTGTGACATGAGGCAGCTCGACAACCTGTTGGATTCTGCCTTCTGGAGCTTTCATGTCGATTTCTTTTATGTCTATGATTAGCTCTATTGTTTGGTTGAATTTTTTTTGTCCAGATTTTGTTTTTGCCTCTTTAACTGCGTCCAATAGCGTTTTTTTGTCTAAGGGCATCTTTTGTGCCTCGTGCCAATGTGGTGTTGGAACCCAATTATAAAAATATTCGCTTATTACTGTTTGTTTTCGCTGTTGGGTGTTGGGGATTTTGCAGTGCTCTCTAGTGCTCGGAAAAACTTATACCCCCTCTATATATAGAGTAAATTATAGCTTGAACTAATGCGTGAATCAAAGGTTCTGTGAATGCCTGAACTCATTTAATCTTCAGCTTTTGTTATAATCACGGCTTTTCCTTTTATCTCCACTTCAACTCTGTCGCCTTCTTTGAAGGGAAATGTTCCATCTTTTGCGACTTGTGTCGGAACATAAATGTAAAATTTGTCATAAAGGTTCTTACCTGTTCGTGTAGGATGATTGACGAATTTTCCTATGGCTTTTTGCATTTTAGTTACCTTATTTGGTTTCACAAGCATCGCTCACATGACATTTTCCGTTAAGCAATATGTGTAACCGATTTGGTTGCGCAAACTTAAAATAACCTGAACTCTTTATACCTGTTGGTGCCTATTTGAGCAAAATAGCCATAATAGTCGTCGACTTAGTCCCAGAAGCCGCAGAGACAACGTACAATCAAATTGAAAAAGAAATCACCGACAGCCTACAAGCTGACTGGCTACTAAGAATCGAAAAGGTCACGGTTTTAGATGCGCGATGCCAATAGGAGACTGCGACAAAAATTAGAGGACAACGGCTACAAATCCGAAACAACACACAAAATCCTAGAGCTCTACACCAAACGCTAAGCACGAAACTCAGAATGAAGTGCCCTAACTGCGGCTGTTGGAACAGAATAGACGTCAACAAACTGTTCCTCGAACAAGAAACCTCAGAACCGAAAGTAAAAGCGTTTATTCCCACGTATAAACCGCTAAAAGTTGAAACTTGCAGAAAGTGCAAAAAGGTTATAGCTGAACCGAAAGAACTAATCAGAATTGTAAAACATGGAACGAGAGGTGGAACTTCTGGCTAAGTTCTCAGAATGTTCGCTTATTCTTCGCTTTTTCCGAATATCTCTGCGTATTTGCCTTCATCGATTTCTTTTTGCACTTCGCGCGGGTCTTTGCCCTCAACCGTCACGCCCATGCTGACGCAGGTTCCCAGCATTTCCTTGGCGGCGCCCTTCAGAGTTGAAGCCAAAAGCTGTGGACGCTTCACCTTAGCTATGCGCACCACCTGCTCCATGGTGAGGTCGCCTACCTTCGCCGTGTTAGGCGTCCCTGAACCTTTTTCAATCTTCAATTCGCTCACAATCAGCGCTGAAGCGGTGGGAGTGCCGATGCTAACTTCAAAGGTTTTGTTTTCAACGTCAACAGCCACTTTCACTGGAACCTTCATTCCAGCATAATCTTTCGTAAGCTCATTAATCCTGTTCACAACAGCCATGGTATTGATGCCTAAAGGTCCGAGTGCAGGGCCTAGCGGTGGACCCGCTGTTGCTTGCCCTCCGCTTATGAGCAACTCTACAACTTTTTTGTCAGCCATTTTATGCTACCACTTTAAGTTTTTGCTTTTTGAACCAGCTTAACGTAGTCTGAATGAACCGTAATCGGCAAAGTAAACGTTGCTTCTAACAGCTCAAGCGTAACTTCATCTTTAGACTTATCAACGCGTGTGATTTTCGCGCGCATCCCCTTAAACGGTCCACCAGTTATCTCCACAACATCCTCCTCGTCTAAATCTTCAAGAACTGGTTTTCTGATNATGTACCGTTCAATTTCGGAAAAACTCACCAAGCCGGGAATTCGTGACCGCACGTGTCTTACGCCAGCTATAGCTTCTTCCACGAGGTGTGGGCCGTCAGCCTCTATGAAAACGTAGCCTTTCAGCGTTTCAGGAACAAGTATAGCCTTTATCGGAATATGTGTCATTTCAACTTTCGCGGAGACAAGCCTTGCCACGTTGCGTTCCTGCCCAGTTGTCGTTTTGACCACAAAAATCTTCGCCGAAAACGGCTCCTCTTCTTTCTTCTCCATAGGATTCTTCCTTCTACGTGGCTGCTGCTGCTGTTGCGCCGCCTACTGCAAAAGACAACAGTTTAACTACGAAACCGACAAGCCCGATTGCACCTATGCCTAACAAGCTAATTTTTATTGATAGCCAAAGCTCGCTTCTTCCCGGTTTTACCGCTAACTTTAAGGTTCTCGCGCATTGAGATAGGAATGACCTTACGCCCATATTTACCGCACACTCAAGATTTCATTAAGGAATAATAAACGTTACTATA
>JGI2173J19968_10001055_pt1 | contig 10881 bp, 8 predicted proteins | sample DeeMarSWOR136_30_FD_19968 | JGI IMG/M metagenome (IMG submission 19968) | reverse complement strand
CCCCAGGCTACCCAGGACAAGGAGCGGCAAGGTTTTGCGGCGGGTTTTGAAGGCCGTGGCCAATAATACCAGCGTAGGAGACCTCACAACTCTGGAAGACAAAAGCTCCGTGGAGGAAATAATCAAGGTCTATCAAGAACTCAAGGAAGAGAGGGAAAAGAAGAAGTAATATGGCTGAATTATCTTTACCATTTAAGTCCAGATATTTTCCTCTGAAGAAATTCCTCAATGTGTACCAGGAGTCCTTGGATGAGCCAGAGGAGTTCTGGGCGGAACAGGCACGACAGCTGGATTGGTTTAAGACCTGGGACAAGGTGCTGGAATGGAAACCGCCCTTTGCCAGATGGTTTGTAGGTGGGAAGCTGAATGCGTCGTATATATGTGTGGACCGCCATGTAAAGACNTGGCGNAGGAGTAANGTGGCTATATACTGGGAAGGTGAGCCGGGAGACAGNANGGGCTTAAGCTATTCCACGTTATATCGCGAAGTCAACAGGTTCGCCTCCGTCTTGAAGAATTGTGGTATAGGCAAAGGGGACAAGGTTGTCTTATATCTGCCCATGATACCCGAGCTGCCCATTTTCATGCTGGCGTGTGCCAGGATCGGGGCCGTCCACACGGTGATTTTCTCTGGTTTTAGTGCTCAAGCATTGGCTGACAGGGTCAATGATATACAGGCCAAGCTGCTAGTGACTGCCGACGGGGGGTTTCGGAGGGGGAAGGTAATCCCGCTGAAGAGTATAGCCGATGAGGCCTTAACAAAGTGCCCTTTGGTGGAGAAGGTTATTGTGGTTAAAAGAACTGGTTCTCAGGTCACTGTAAAGACGCCAAAGGAATCGTGGCTGGATGACCTGCTGGATAAGGCAGCACTCTATGTGGAACCAGAGCCGGTAGAGTCTAATCATCCTCTCTATATACTTTACACTTCAGGTACCACGGGCAAGCCTAAAGGAATTGTCCACAGTACTGGTGGCTATCTGGTACACAATTGTTCTGCTTATAAGTGGGTCTTCGACATTCGAGAGGAGTCGGTCTACTGGTGTACCGCTGATATTGGCTGGGTTACCGGGCATAGCCAGATAGTGTATGCGCCGCTGGCACATGGGGCAGCCATGGTACTTTATGAGGGGGCTCCCGACTATCCTACGATTGAAAGGTGGTGGGACATTATCGAGAAATATGGAGTCACCATATTTTACACCTCACCGACAGCCATCAGGATGTTCATGGGATACGGAGAGGAAATGCTAAGCAATTATGACCTCAGCAGTCTGGAACTATTAGGGAGTGTGGGAGAGCCCATCAATCCTGAGGCCTGGCTCTGGTTTTACCGCCATGTCGGTGGTGAGAGATGTCCCATCGTTGATACCTGGTGGCAAACTGAAACTGGCGGCATCATGATTTCACCTAGCCCTGGAATAGAGTGTGTGCCTCTGAAACCAGGCTCAGCAACATTCCCGCTGCCGGGGGTAGAGGTTGATGTAGTTGGTGAGGATGGCAAACCAGTGCCGCCGGAACAGAGGGGTTTTTTGGTAATAAAGAGACCCTGGCCGGGGATGCTCCTTGGTGTATACGGAAACCCGGAACGCTACAAGGAAGCCTACTGGTCGCGGTTTCCCGGCGTCTATTATGCCGGTGACTATGCCGTAAAGGACAAAGATGGATATTTCTGGGTCTTGGGAAGGGCTGACGAGGTGCTTAAAGTCGCAGGGCATAGAATAGGTACTGCTGAATTAGAGGACGCTGCCGTCTCACATCCTCAAGTAGCTGAAGCAGCAGTTGTGGGCAAAGAAGACCCGGTGAAAGGTGAGAGCATTGTAATCTTTGCCAGGCTCAAAGAAGGTGTTGACCCTTCTCCAGACCTGAGAAAGGACTTGGCTGGTCATATGCGAAGAGAGGTAGGTCCTATAGCAGTTCCCGACGAGATTTATTTCGCCACTAAGCTACCCAAGACGAGGAGTGGCAAAGTTCTGCGGCGGGTTTTGAAAGCCGTGGTCAATAATACCAGCGTAGGAGATCTCACTACACTGGAAGACAAAAGCTCCGTGGAGGAAATAATCAAGGCCTATCAAGAACTCAAAGAAGGTAAGGAAAAGAAGAAGTAAGAAGTCGCCAGATATTAATTTCCTGTTGAACAGAAAATCAAAATTAAACAGCGTAGTTATAGACCAGGAGGTGTAAAATGGAGAAGAACCTTAAGGCAGAGCTTGAGATCAACAATGTATCTGTCGAACTCAACCCCTTCGTCGAGGAATTCTTAACTCGGACTGTAGTCGGTGCAGTCTCTTCCTTGAAAGGGGCTGAAAACATACGGGACCTTGAACTTTACCTGGAGCGGGGCGATGTCAAAATCGTCGTCAATGGGAATGAACTTCCCCTTACCCCTTTCCCCACGGATATTATCAACAACACAATAACCGGTTTGGTCTCTTCATTAAAAGGGGTGGATAAAATAGACAATTTGAGGGTCAAGGTCGGGGCAGTATAGTCAAGTATTGATACAAAAGTCACATACAACAAGGTTGTTAATTTGTGAAAATTAAATAGTAATTTGAAGTGGTTTCTGGCACAGACTGAGAAGACAAGAGTGAGAAAGGAGGGCGAAGATGAAAGAGCAATTATGTCCGGTTTGTGGTTGCACCATTGTAGGGGAAGGCTATGAGAAAGAGGGCGTTAAATACTGTTGTGAACCCTGCGCTACCGGTGGAGGGCCTTGTGAGTGTGGGTGCTGCCACCCTGTTGAAGAAGACAAAGAAAAACATTAAAGAGAAGTACGTCATATACTTTTGCTGTTGAGGGGTGGCGAGTTCTATGCCTAACCACCTAATAAACGAGATTTCTCCCTATTTGCGTCAACATGCGCATAACCCCGTGGACTGGTACCCATGGGGCCCAGAGGCATTCAAGAGAGCTCAAAGGGAAAATAAACCTATCTTTTTATCTATAGGGTATTCAACATGCCATTGGTGTCATGTGATGGCACATGAATCTTTTGAGCATCCTGAAGTAGCCAGGCTCATGAACGAGGCTTTCGTTTCCATAAAGGTAGATCGTGAGGAACGTCCTGATATAGATAATGTTTACATGAGCGCCTGTCAGGTGATGACAGGCAGTGGAGGTTGGCCTCTTAGTATCATTATGACGCCAGATAAGAAACCTTTCTTCGCCGCCACTTATATCCCTAAAGATGGTCGATTTGGGCTGATTGGGATGACGGAACTAATCCCAAACATTAAAGAACTTTGGACAACGCGGCGAGACGAAGCGCTAAGTCTGTCCAATGAAATCGCCGCCGTACTTCAACGGACCTCGCGGGAAACACCCGGTGAAGAACTAGATGAAGCGACACTGGAGCTCGCATATGAACAGCTTGCCAAACGCTTTGATGGGCAGCACGCTGGTTTCAGCAGCGCCCCGAAGTTTCCCACCCCGCACAATCTACTCTTCTTGCTGCGTTACTGGAAACGTAGCGGCAACAAAGCAGCGTTGGAGATGGTGGAGAAGACCATTCAGGCAATGCGGCGTGGCGGCATCTATGACCACATTGGATTTGGCTTCCACCGTTATTCCATAGATTCGCAATGGCTTGTTCCCCACTTTGAGAAGATGCTTTATGATCAAGCTATGTTAGCTATGGCCTACACCGAGGCTTATCAGGCAACGGGAAAAGAGGATTATGGAAAGACAACACGGGAGATTTTCACCTATGTTCTGAGTGGTATGGCAGCGCCAGAAGGTGGTTTTTGTTCAGCTGAAGATGCTGATAGCGAAGGGGAGGAGGGGAAGTTTTACCTTTGGACGCGAGAGGAAGTTCGACAGGCACTTGGCAATGAGGAAGTAAATTTTGTCGCCAAAGTATTCAACATTGGAAAAGATGGCAATTTCATGGAGCAAGCTACTGGAAGAAGGAGTGGCGTTAACATTTTGCATTTAAGAAAGACGCTTGGAGAGCTCGCCTCCGACTTGAATATGTCTCAACAAGACCTTCAGGCGCATCTGGAGGGTATACGACAAAAACTGTTTGATTACCGCGAGAAACGTATCCATCCTATGAAGGACGACAAGATTTTGACCGATTGGAACGGCCTCATGATTGCTGCATTGGCAAAAGGGGCACAAGCCTTTGATGAGCCTGAGTATGCCGAAGCGGCCTGCCGTGCCGCAGATTTTATCATTGGGAATATTCGTAAACCAGATGGCCGGCTTTTGCACCGCTATCGAGATGGCCGAGCTGGAGTAGAAGCTAATCTGGATGACTATGCTTTTCTAGTTTGGGGTCTAATAGAACTGTATGAGGCCATTTTCAAAACAAAGTATCTCAAGGTTGCTCTTGAACTGACTGGTGATATGGTAAGACATTTTTGGGACGAAGATGGTGGTGGGTTTTATCTCACGCCTGACGATGGGGAAAGCCTGTTTGTCAGAAAGAAGGAGATTTATGATGGTGCTATTCCATCGGGAAATTCTGTGGCAATGCTGAATTTGCTTCGTCTCGGGCGTATGACTGCGACTTCCGATTTGGAAGAAAAAGCAGCGAGAATCGGTAGTGCTTTTTCTAGAAGCGTCAAACAATTACCATCGGCGCATACTCAACTCATGGTTGCCCTGGATTTTGGGATCGGGCCTTGTTACGAAGTGGTTATCGTCGGCAAGGCACAGGCAGAGGACACCATGGCTATGGTAAAAGCGTTAAGAACACGTTTCTTGCCGAATAAGGTGGTGCTCTTAAATCATGGTGAACGAAGATCGCCGGAAATAGCTAAGCTTGCTGAATTTACCAAAAATCAATTGAGCATCGATGGCAGGGCTACAGCTTATGTCTGTATGAACTATAACTGCAAACTGCCAACGACGGATATAGACAAAATGCTGCAATTGCTCAATGTGAGATAGCCACTCCAGAAATGGAATAATCTGAATTGGTGAAGAAGGTCGAGAATGGATAAGGTAATAACATCTCCATAATGCCTTTGTCATTCCTGAAATGTTATAAATTTGTAATTTTTGTGGCCATCGTTTTATAACTTTTTCACTAGTTCTGATATAAGATTGCAGCATAAAAGTATCGTTAAATGGCTTTGCCTGATAATTTCTTGCTCAGGGTTTAGCATAACAGGCAAACGCAGATAACATCAGATTGGAGGTGACCTCTATGTGAAGGTGTAGGGGAAATACAAATGCCAAAATGAATAAGAAGGAGAGAAAGATGTCAAAAAAGGATGATACAAAAAAGAAACTGACTACTGTTACCGGCAGGGGCACGACGAACGTGGACTGGTGGCCGAGCCAGTTGAACCTCGATGTCCTGCACCAGCATTCGTCCAAGTCCAATCCCATGGGCGAGGGTTTCAACTACGCTAAAGAGTTCAAGAGTCTCGACCTAAAGGCCGTGAAGAAAGACCTCCGTGAACTGATGACGAAGTCGCAGGACTGGTGGCCGGCGGACTTCGGCCACTACGGACCTTTGTTCATTCGTATGGCGTGGCACAGCGCCGGCACCTACCGCATGGGCGACGGCCGTGGCGGCGGCGGCAGAGGCAGCCAGCGCCTTGCTCCCCTCAACAGCTGGCCCGACAATGTGAACCTCGACAAGGCGCGTCGACTGCTCTGGCCGATCAAGCAGAAATACGGCCGGAAGATTTCCTGGGCCGACTTGATGATTCTCACCGGCAACGTCGCCTTGGAATCGATGGGATTCAAGACCTTCGGTTTCGCCGGCGGGCGCGAGGACATCTGGGAACCGGAAAAGGATATCTACTGGGGATCCGAGAGCGAGTGGCTTGGCGACAAGCGCTACTCCGGTGACCGAGAACTCGAAAATCCCCTCGCTGCCGTGCAGATGGGCCTGATTTATGTCAATCCTGAAGGCCCGAACGGCAACCCGGACCCGCTTGCCGCAGCAAAGGATATCCGCGAGGTCTTCGCTCGCATGGCGATGAACGACGAGGAGACGGTGGCCCTCATCGCGGGCGGCCACGCCTTCGGCAAGACTCATGGTGCAGGTGATGCGAAACATGTTGGGCCTGAGCCCGAAGCGGCCCCCATCGAGGAGCAAGGCCTGGGCTGGAAGAGCAGCTTTGGCACAGGCAAAGGCGACGATACGATTGGCGGCGGCCCGGAAGTCATCTGGACCCAGACGCCCACGAAGTGGAGCAACAATTTCTTCAAGAACCTGTTCGGCTACGAATGGGAACTGACGAAGAGCCCTGCTGGTGCGTACCAGTGGAAGCCGAAGGGTGGCGCAGGTGATGGTACCGTGCCGGATCCGCACGACCCGTCAAAGCGTCGCGCGCCAGGCATGCTGACCACGGACCTCGCCCTGCGGTTCGATCCGGTTTACGAGAAGATTTCAAGGCGCTTCTACGAGAATCCGGATCAGCTAGCAGATGCGTTCGCCCGGGCGTGGTTCAAGCTGACGCACCGCGATATGGGCCCCCGCTCGCGCTATCTTGGTCCGGAGGTTCCCGCGGAGGAGCTCATCTGGCAAGACCCCATCCCTGCTGTCAATCACAAACTGATTGATGCACATGACATCGCTTCCCTCAAGGATAAGATCCTTGCTTCTGGCCTGTCTGTCTCGGAATTGGTTTCGACCGCCTGGGCGTCGGCGTCCACCTTCCGTGGCTCCGACAAACGCGGTGGTGCCAACGGTGCCCGCATTCGTCTGGCGCCCCAGAAGGATTGGGAAGTCAACCAGCCTGACCAGCTGGCAAAGGTGATTAAGACCCTTGAGGGTATCCAGAGCGAGTTCAACAGCGCGCAGTCCGGCGGCAAGAAGGTATCACTGGCTGACCTGATCGTTCTGGCCGGTTGCGCGGGCGTTGAGCAGGCTGCGAAGAATGCTGGTCACGAGGTGACGGTTCCCTTCACACCGGGACGTATGGACGCCTCGCAGGAGCAAACCGATGCGGCCTCCTTCGCTGTGCTCGAACCAGTCGCCGATGGTTTCCGCAATTACCAAAAAGCCCGATACTCCGTTTCGGCCGAGGAATTATTGGTTGATAAGGCACAATTGTTGACGTTGACGGCGCCTGAGATAACGGTTCTCATCGGCGGTATGCGCGTCCTGAATACCAATTTCGGTCAGACTCAACACGGCGTCTTCACCAAGCGCCCCAGGGCGCTGACGAACGACTTCTTCGTGAACCTGCTTGACATGAGCACGATCTGGAATGCAACCTCGGAAGACAAAGACGTGTTCGAGGGTCGTGATCGCGCAACGGGCGAACTCAAGTGGACCGGCACCCGTGTCGACCTCATCTTCGGTTCGAACTCCCAACTCCGGGCATTGGCGGAAGTCTACGCATGTGAGTACTCTCCGAAGAAGTTCGTGCACGACTTTGTAGCGGCGTGGAATAAGGTAATGAATCTTGACCGTTTCGACCTCGCCTGGGCGTAGCATTATGTTGAGTAAAAACTGATATTTGGGTTTGGGAGGGGTAACCGAGTGGCTTATAGTGGCGGTCTTGAAATTCCAAGTTGGTTGTCCCAAAACGTCACTTTGCGTATAAAATATAACCCTTGTGTTAATCCCCAAAGCTCTACTTTGTTCGTGGAGTATCGTTATGTCCCCACACATCCCGAATATTTTAACGCCAAATGAACATCAATTCTTCAGGTGTGGTTTGAAGTTAGCAGAGCAACAACAGGGATGGCAACGGTAAGAGGATTCTATGGTAATAGAATACAGAAGAGAACGCCAATGATAATATCTCCGCACCTCCGCCTTTGCAGGCGGAGGTGCGGAGAAGTTCAATTCAGACCCAACTGCGACATCGCTAGTCCACGATGTCTGGGTTCCCACTAGAGGCTCACTAGTGCAGATGGTCGTATGTGGTAGTCTCTCAGCAAGATTCCAATAACTCCATTTTACCCTGAGAGATTATCCCCAACACCATAACCGGTTTGGCCTACTCTTTAGAGGGGGTGGGAAAAACAGAGAGTTTGAAGATTAAAATTAAGGTACAGTTGTCAATATTGGGATAAAAGTCACATACAACAATGGTGGTGGGTTATATCATTAACTGACATATAACTGGAGTTAAGGAGGTATGATAATGAGAAAAGCGATGACCAGCAGGGGTATTTTGTTTCTCATCATTTCCCTGATGCTAGTGGCTATACTTATCTTTGGGGTAAATATGGCTTGTAACGAAACGAATGAGCTAGCACCTGTTGAGATTAGAGAATATGAAGGCGTAAACCTTTCATCAATAAATGATTTCAGGGAAAATTCCATAAAAGGTCCGCAGGAAATAGATATAGAAAGTTATACACTAAGAATCACCGGCCTGGTAACGAACTCCACTAGCTATACTTATGATGAAGTTCTGAATATGCATCAACACTATAAAAAAGTTGTCACATTGGACTGCGTGGAAGGATGGAGTGTGACCATTCTCTGGGAAGGTGTGCTGGTCAGGGATTTGCTGGCGGAAGCAGAACCCTTGGCAAATGCTGAGGTGGTCATATTCCATGCCTACGATGGGTATACGACTTCTCTACCTATCGACTACATAATGGACAATGACATACTGATGGCCTATAAGATGAATGGTGTTATCCTTCCACCTGAAAGAGGATTCCCCTTTCAACTAGTAGCGGAAAGCAAATGGGGATACAAATGGATTAAATGGATAACAGAGATCGAATTATCTGACGATGTTAATTACAGAGGTTATTGGGAAAGTCGAGGATTCCCGAACAGCGCAGATCTGGATAGCTTCTTTGGAGACTGAAATCCATGACTAATCAACAACTCGTTAAGAGGTTAATCTACTGGATATTGACTGTTCTGGTAATAATCTATCTCATCACTGGATTTGGTATTACTGAGTACAGAATTGTTGAACCTCTAACATTTGGACTGTTGACTAAGAGTCTGGCTTATAAAATCCATATAAATATAGAAATTCCTTTCATAATTCTGTTAATCTTGCATATCTGGCTCCTGCCACTGTTAAAATATTTCAAATCGAAAAAGCTAACGAATAAGTGATAGAGCTTTTCTTTCCTGAATAAAGACCAGTGTGAGAAAATAAAGTTGCCCCCTTTTCTGTGATACACTACCGACATGGTAAGGCTTACGTTCTACGGAGGCGTCAGGGAAATCGGAGGCAATAAAGTCCTCCTTGAAGATGATAAGGGGAAGCTTTTCCTGGACTTTGGCTATCCCTATAGTAAGTATCGAGTCTTCTACGAGGAGTATTTGAAGCCTCGACCCGGAGCAGGACTCCTCGACCTTTTAGTGATGGGGATGCTTCCCCAGCTTGAAGGCATTTATCGCACTGACCTGGAGGCAGAAAACCTCTGGCAGCAGTTTCGCCAAGCCGAATATTATCGCAAACTTGAAGATATAGGTGGAATTCTCCTAACCCACGCCCATCTCGACCACTCCGGCCACATATCTTTCCTGAGAGAGGACATTCCAGTATATGCCACCGCGACCACAGCATTTATCGCCAAGGCCATGCAGGACTCAGGCAGACCAGCCTTTGACCAGCAAGTATGCTATTTCACCCCCAGAGTGGAGGAATGTTTGCAGGGATGGAAGCAGGGAGCCTACGTTACCAGCAGCGGTGGTGACCGTCAACGTCGCTTCTGCGTCGCTGATAAGCTCGAGCTGATTGAGGAGGCCGAAAATTTTTGGGGAAAAGCTACCCGAAAGAAAAAACTTGACTCCCAACTGTTGGACGATATCGGTAAATGTAGCTTCAATCTGCGGTGCTTCCCCGTCGACCACTCCATTCCCGGTGCCTGTTCCTGGGGCGTTGAGACTAGCTCTGGTTGGGTGATTTACAGCGGCGATCTGCGACTTCATGGTAGGAATGGCGAACTTACCGAGTCAATGATAAATGAGGCGGCTCAGCTACATCCTAGGGCATTAATCCTGGAAGGCACTAATGTGGACAAAGAGGCGAATGTTTTCGAGCAGGAAGTATATGAAAATGGCTTCAAAGCTATCGACGATGCCAGGGGTCTGGTCATTGCCGATTTCTCTCCCAGAGATGTAAATCGCTTGCTTACCTTTTTGCAGATTGCCAGAGACACAGAAAGGAAGTTGACCATTTTGCCTAAGGACGCTTATCTTTTAAAGACCATGCGCCTTCTCGAGCCAGAGATACCTGACATTGCCCAGGAGGATGCTATTGTCATCTATCAGGAAACAACTGCCAGTAAGAGTCCTGATTCATGGTTGCGAAATATCTACCAGGACTACTCCAGCAAGGTTGTACTTGCTAAGGATGTTCGTTCTAATCAGGGTGATTTCATCCTCTGCTTCAGCTTCTGGGATTTGAATGAGCTGCCCAGCATACAGCCCTGGCCAGGCAGCCTTTATGTCTTTAGCTCTAGCGAGCCTCACAATGAAGAACAAGAGATGGACTTCTGGCGCCTGCACCACTGGCTCGAGCGCTTCCAATTACGAGCATTCGGCCTCCCTGTACAAAGGAACGGCGAATGGGAAATACCCGAGGAAGAGAAGGGCTTGCATGCCTCTGGTCATGCCTGTGGTCCGGACCTGCTAAGGATTGCTCGTGAGATTAAACCAGAGGTGCTTATACCGGTGCACTCTGAGAAGCCCGAATTCTACGTGGATAATCTGAGCGACAGCGGGATAAATGTCATCCTGCCCACCGAATACGGAACAGTTGAAATATGACTCACCAACTACCCTCGTGCTCAGTTCTAACTCAGCTTCTAATTTTTAAGGAATATTAGTATTTCAGTATTTTTAGTCGTTTGGGTATAATGCCTTAAGTGATTATAGATTTTCATACCCATATATTTCCCCCCTGGCTAAGGGATAGGCGTGACGAATATATCAAGCGCGATCCTTGCTTTTCTTTGCTATATTCCCAGCCGGAAGCCAAGATGGCAACG
>JGI2173J19968_10001050_pt1 | contig 10908 bp, 7 predicted proteins | sample DeeMarSWOR136_30_FD_19968 | JGI IMG/M metagenome (IMG submission 19968) | reverse complement strand
GATTACGATGATGTAATAAGAGATTCTGTTAAAGCAGACTCCCATATGGATGTAAATATTCTTTTTGAGAAAATATCGATTGAGGATATCCAGTTAGCGGCTGATATCTTAAGAACAGTCTATGAAGAGACTAAGGGCTCTGACGGTTTCGTCAGCTTAGAACTATCTCCTCATCTGGCTCATGATACTGAAGGCAGTATTAATGAAGCCCGTCGATTATGGAAAATTATTAAACGTCCTAACATCATGCTCAAGGTACCTGGGACAAAGGAAGGGGTACCAGTCATTGAAGAACTTATAGAAGAGGGCATAAATGTTAATGTCACTTTACTTTTCTCTTTATCGCAATATGAGTCGGTAGCTAAAGCATATATAAGAGGTTTAGAGCGTTGCAAAGATCCTGCCAAAGTATCATCAGTAGCCTCTTTTTTTTTAAGCAGGATTGATAAGGTCGTTGACAAAAAACTAGAGGAAATGGGTACGCCCGAGGCTCTTGAACTTAGAGGTAAAATTGCGGTAGCTAATGCGAAAATAGCTTACAAACTTTTTAAAGAAATATTTAGTGGAGAAAGTTGGGAGAGCTTACTGAAACGTGGCGCACGAGTTCAACGAGTATTATGGGCAAGTACAGGTACTAAAAATCCATCTTATTCTGATGTATTGTATGTTGAAGAGCTCATAGGTTCCGACACAGTAAATACTATGCCGCCTGTAACCCTAAACGCATTTCGAGATCACGGCCGACTGAAACTGACAATAGAAGAAGGACAAAAAGAAGCTGAAAACCAACTTGAGCAATTAAGTAAATTGTGTATTGATCTAAACGAAATTACCGAAGAATTACAAAAAGATGGTGTCAAGGCTTTTGCAGATTCATTCGATCAATTAATTTCTACATTGGAAGAGAAACGCCAAGCAATATTACAGAAGCAAGCGGATATTCGCATTCCTAAATTCGGTAAATATAAAATTCAAATTGCTAAACGTTTAGATCATCTAAGAAAAACCGATTTCATAAGGAGAATTTGGGAGAAGGATTACACTCTATGGACTTCAAAACCTCTACCTGAGATTACTGATCGATTGGGATGGCTATCTCTTCCTGAGACTATGCACAACCAGCTTGAAGATTTTGTGTCTTTTGCAGATCAAATCAAATCAGAAGGATTCAAATATGCGGTCTTGTTAGGAATGGGAGGATCGAGTCTGGCACCAGAAGTCTATCAAAAAATCTTTGGAAATAAAGAGAGCTATCCAGAACTTATAGTTCTCGACAGTACTCATCCATCAGCTATTGGCTACATTGAGGATGAAATAGATCTTCTCAAAACTTTATTCATAGTATCTAGTAAATCTGGGACTACAACAGAAACTCTTTCTCTATTTAGATATTTCTGGAAAAAGATTGGTGAAGTGGATAAGGATCGTGGCCGTCATTTTATTGCGATTTCTGATCCTGGATCTTCGCTGATTGAATTAGCAGAAAAGAGAGGTTTCCGTCGTGTTTTCCAAGCAACACCTGATGTAGGAGGTAGATATTCTGCCCTAACTGCCTTTGGATTATTACCTGCATCATTGACAGGAATGGACGTACATCAATTTATCGATCGAGCTTGGACAATGTCTGAAAGTTGTGCTTTTTGTGTTTCTTCAAATGAAGCAACAGGATTGATCATAGGCTCTGCACTTGGTGAACTGACAAAAATAGGAAGAGATAAGGTAACATTTCTAACTTCTTCATCTGTTAGAGGATTTCCAGATTGGGTGGAGCAACTTATTGCAGAAAGTACCGGTAAAGATGGTAAAGGAATAATTCCAATAGTGAATGAACCGATAACATCACCAGATAATTATGGAGAAGATCGGTTCTTTATCCACTTTTTCAGTGAGGAAGATAATGAAGCGGATTTAGATGGTCTTGTTGAAGCCTTAGAAAAAAAAGGTCACCCTTTGATAAGCATCAATTTGACTGATAAACTCAATTTGAGTCAAGAGATTTATAGTTGGGAGTTGGCAATAGCTGCAGCCGGTTCCATTATTGGTATACATCCATTTAATCAACCTAATGTCCAAATGGCTAAGGATTTAGCAAAGAAAATGATGGATAAAACAGAGAAAGGAAAAAAAGACAACGAGGAAGTAGAAACAATATCGATTGAAGACAAGGAGATTTTATCAAAAGCTATAAAGGAATGGATTGATCAAGCTAAGAAAGGAGATTATATTGCTATCCAAGCTTATATACCGAGAACAGTGGAAACAAACAAAGTGTTGCAAAAGATCCGTATAGAATTCTTGAATCGCTACAAATTAGCAACTACATTCGGTTACGGTCCACGATTTTTACACTCGACCGGACAATTACATAAGGGCGGTCCTAATACTGGATTATTTATTCAATTGATAAATGAACCTGAAAAAGATTTAGCAGTTCCTGAAACTAGCTATACTTTTGGAACACTAATTAAAGCTCAAGCATTGGGAGATTATAAAGCCCTAGAACAGCTTAACCGCAGAATCCTTAGAATAAATCTAAAAAGAGACATTATTGATGGGCTTTCATCATTAAATGAGTTGATAAAAGAATAGAATTCAAACTCTGAAAAAAAGAAGTGAAAAAAAATGGATTTAGGAATGATAGGTCTTGGAAAAATGGGTTCTAATATGGTTATTCGACTTTTAAAAGGCGGTCATAGGGTCATAGGTAATGCTCGAACAAAAGAAAGTGTAGATCGTATTATTGAAAAAGGCGCTGATGGTGCATATTCCATAGATGGACTTATAGGAAAATTATCGAAACCAAGAATTATCTGGATGATGATTCCTGCAGGTGTACCAGTAGACAAAACGATCGGAGCATTACTACCGAAATTAGACAAAGGTGATATAATCATTGATGGCGGGAACTCGAACTATAAGGACTCAATACGTAGAGCTGCTATAGTGAAGGAAAAGGAAATGCATTATGTGGATGTAGGAACAAGTGGTGGTATTTGGGGATTAAAGGAAGGTTATTGCTTGATGATAGGTGGTGAAAAAGATATAGTTGATTATCTAAGGCCAATTTTTGTAACTTTAGCACCTGATACAGATAAGGGGTGGGGACATGTGGGACCAAGTGGTGCAGGCCATTTGGTAAAAATGATACATAATGGAATAGAATATGGATTAATGGAATCGTACTCCGAAGGTTTTGCTTTACTAAAAAGTAAAGAAGAATTTAATCTAAATCTCCATCAAATTTCAGAGATTTGGCGATATGGTAGCGTTGTAAGATCTTGGCTTTTGGATCTTATAGCTAGGGCTATATCTGAGGATTCTGAATTAAAAGATATTAAACCATATGTGGCTGATTCAGGAGAAGGCAGATGGACAGTTTTTGAAGCGATAGATCAAGATATCGCTGCACCAGTAATCACTCTATCACTAATTCAACGCTTAAGGTCACGCGATGAAGAATCCTTTTCAGATAGACTTTTGGCTGCTATGAGATATCAATTTGGTGGGCATGAAATTAAAAGGAAGAAATGAAATGTCTCTTAATCAAATCGAGCCCCACATTTTCATAATCTTTGGTGCTACTGGCAATCTAGCCAGTAGAAAATTGTTCCCAGCTATTTATGAAATATCATCTAAAGAAGAATTGAAAAGTAAAAGCATTATTCTTGGTGTTGCTAGGAAAGATATGGATGAAAATAGTTACCGAATGTTAACTCATGATATGTTGAAATCTGCAGGATTATCAATTGATGATAAAGACTATTCTCCATGGTGTGATGCTTGCCTATTTTATTACTCTATTAGTCAAGGAAGATTAGAAGATTATGAAGGATTAGCAGAAAAAATCAAGAGTATTGAAAAGAAAAATTCGATGCCAGGAAACCGAATTTTCAACATGGCACTTCCACCAAGCGTTTTTCCAAAGGCTATTGTAGGACTTAGTAAGGCGGGTCTTAATCACAGTCCCGGGTGGACTCGTTTAGTTGTGGAAAAACCATTTGGATATGATTTCGAGTCAGCCAAAGAACTCAATAATTTAATCCACAAATATTTTGACGAATCACAAATCTACCGAATCGATCATTTTCTTGGAAAGGAAACTGTTCAGAATTTAATGGTATTTCGTTTTGCTAATGCTTTTTTCGAACATTTATGGAGTCGCGAGCATATCGAAAGCGTTGAAATTACTGTGGCTGAGAAAGTTGGAATTGAAGGTAGAGCCAACTATTATGATAAAATTGGCGCTCTTCGTGATATGGTTCAGAATCATCTTACTCAACTTCTAACTATGGTTGCAATGGAAATTCCGGTAGCTTTCGAAGCAAACTCTATACGTAATGAAAAGGTCAAAGTTTTACAACAAATAGCTCCAATAACTTCCGAGGATGTTGTTTTTGGACAATATATCAAAGGAAAGATTGATAATAAAGAGGTTCCAGGCTATAGAGATGAAGAAGGCACATCCCCTGATTCAGATACGGAGACTTTTGTAGCCCTCAAGATGGAGATAGCTAATTGGCGTTGGAAAGGTGTCCCATTCTATCTTCAAACAGGGAAAAGAATGACGGAAAGACTTACTGAGATTGTAATTAGATTTCATTGCGCCCCAATATCTATTTTCAAACCATATGAAAAAACATGTGCTCTAGAACCCAACGTACTTGCCATTACTATCCAACCTGATGAGGGATTTGATTTAAAATTTCAAGTGAAGTCTTTAGGGCAACCAATTACACTTACTAGCCAAAAGTTAAAATTCAGATATTCTGAAGCATTCGGATCACTTCCAGATGCATATGAAACTCTATTGTTGGATGTTATAATTGGTGATCCAACACTCTTTGTGCGTTATGATGAGGTAGAAGCTGCTTGGACAATTTACGACCAATTACTAAGTAAAAAAATCCTAATTCATACTTATAAAGCTGGATCTAGGGGGCCCAATGAAACAAAACAGTTGTTCTCATCCGGATTATTATAATGGTAGGATCTGTTGTGGCTGAAATTCGATATTATGATACTCTACATCTAGCGAGTAAGGCCATGGCCAAAGATATCAACAGAAAAATTAAAAATATTCTAAACAGGAAAAATGAATTCAACCTCGCTATCTCAGGCGGAAATACTCCAAAAAATCTTTATAATCTTTTAGGAAGCGAATATAAAGATAGCATATCTTGGCAACACATTCATATTTTTTGGTGTGACGACGTTGTGTACCAAAAGATCATCCAGATAGTAACTACAATATGGCATATAATAATCTAATTTCAAAAATTACAATTCCAAATAGAAACATTCATCGAATAATTACGGAAATGGAAAATCCACGAAAATCTGCCTTAGATTATGAATATTTGCTACAAGAATCCCTTCTAAAAAGTTCGAAACATACCTTTGATCTAATGTTATTGGATATGGGTGAAGATGGTCATACAGCATCACTTTTTCCAAAGAATCCGGTATTGAAGGAAGAAGAACATTGGGTTTCTGAAGTTATTGCCCCTTCAACTCATCTCCCCAGAAATAGAATTACACTTACTATACAGGTAATAAATTGTTCAAAATCGATTTTCTTCCTTATATCTGGTAAAAAGAAAATTGCAATTGCAAAGTTGATCTTCAAAGAACCTAAAATGGCAATTAGAAAATATCCTGCAGCAATGGTAAAAGCTATCGAAGATACAATTTGGTTTGTTGCTAAGAATTGAATTATTACTCAAATTTTTGCTGCATTACCTAACTCTATCAATGCTTCATCTATATTATCACTTCTAAGGATATAAGATCCGGATGCAAAAATATTAGCCCCAGATTCCCGTGCAAGTTTTACATTTTCAGGATTCATACAACCATCAACCTCTATGGGGATTGATTGATCTACCTTTCTAAGCTCTCTTATTTTTTCTAATGGTTTGGGATTAAACTCTTTATTTATGCAGTAACTACCTGGATCAACTGTCATTACTAGTAATCCATCGATCTTCTTTAGATAAGGAATTATTAATTCTATGGGTGTTTTTGGTACTAAGGCTAAATTAATCTTAACTCCTTGTTCTTTAACATAGTCGATTACAAAATCTATGTCTTGTAATGTCTCAATGTGAGTCGTTATTATATCGACTTTATTTGCATTATCCTTGATCCATTCTAGAGGATCCATTATCATTAGATGAGCTTCATATTCAATACCCTCTGGAAGGACAAAATCGAAATTAAGTGATGTATTTGGAACGAATTCTCCATCCATAATATCAAGTTGGACTCTCTTCACTTTGCCAATTACTTTAATTAGCATTTGATCTAATTCTTTTTGGGAATCTGTTATTATTGCTGGGACTACAAGAGTTTTCATTGGATTCCTACTCTTTGAATCAAATTCAAAAATATTTCATTTAAATTTAACTTAGCATATGTTAATCGATCGATTAGTTAATCTCATTCTCGCACATTTTCAATAATGTCCTACTTCTATGAAGGTCTATTTATAGGAAATTTTTGTCCTCTTTTTTCTGGAATTTATGGTATATATAAAAAAAATTGGTTATATCATAAATGATTTAAAAAAAGAATTACATATTGGACCTTATATACACGTATTCAAAAAATTTATGGGACCTAAAAATAACAAATTTAGTAGAAAAAATCACCTATATAACCAAAGTTCCTGATATAAAAAATAGGTTTCAGATATGAAGATCACAATATCCGATAAATTGTTGTTAGGTTTTGGATTCCTGATACTTCTATTGGCATTAAGTGCTTATATCTCATATCAACAGACCACCTACATCAATCAAGATGTACACAGAATTGTCTATGTAGCAATGCCGCTTGAAGAAGCTGTACTAGGGATGGAGATCAGTGTTTGGGAGACAGCTATTGGGATCTTAAATTATGTTCGTAATCCAGATGTAGATACCAAAGAAAGCATAGATGTTTCTGCTACTAATTTTGAGAGGATTGCAGCAGAATATCGATGGATGGCTGAGACTGAAGAACAAGAGGAGTTGGGTAAAGAAGTCACGACACTCTATATAGAGTTTAGACAATCAGGCGATCAGATAATGAATCTTACAGATAAGAGAGCAACTGAGCTTCAGATATATGGTGAGAGCGTAAATGAAATTGAAGAAATAATTGACGAGAAACTTAAGATATCCATTAATAGAACTGTTTTAAGGGCTGAGAAAAAATTAGAATCTGCACTTGGTATGGAAAGTAGTATTGAAAAATACGATTCTGCTATTGAGAACTACTTGGATAGCCAAGATCCCATCCTACTAGAAGAGATCTCAAAAGCAGAAGGAGAATTTGAACAATTCTCGAACAAATACCGAGAAACTAATCCATCTGCAGAAGAGACTCGCTTGATCATCAATATAGACGAAAACTTCATAAAAGCCAAGAAAACTGGCAATGAATTAATAATACTAACGGATAATTTGTATGCGCTTCTCGATCAGTTTGAAGACAAACTTAGGGAAATAGACAATATGCTTGAAAATGAGATCCAACCATTAATACATGCGGAGACAGTCAAGGCAGCAGAAAATGCTAAGGGTTCTGGTACAGTGGCCACGACTTCACTAATAATGATGAGTATTTTAGGTTTATCATTCGGAATTGGCGCCACATTAATTATTATCCAGGGAATATCCAAACCCCTTCTCAACTTAGTAGAGGGAGCAAAGAAAATTGGCGGTGGAACCTACGAGTATCGGATTGACATAAAGACAAAAGATGAGATCGGCGCTTTAACTAGCGCTTTCAATAATATGGCCGATCAACTTCAATCGCGCGAGCTAATGAAGGATCGATTTATATCTGCAGCAACTCATGAGCTTAGAACACCTCTGGTATCTATCAAAGGTTTCATAGATCGAGTTACAAAAGGAAAATCGGGAAAATTATCTGATCAAGCAACATTGGAATTAGAAATAGTAAAGCGAAATACTGAACGTCTTCTAAGCTTAGTCAACGAACTGCTAGAAGTCCGCCGCATGGACTCTGGAAAGCTCAAATTGAACCTTAAGCTTATTGACTTTCAAGAGGTAATTCAAAATTGCGTAAAAGAAATTCAACCATTGATTGAACAAAGAAAACAAAGATTCAACTTAAAAGTTTCAAAAGGTCGCTTACCTATCAAAGGGGATAGCATAAGACTCAGCCAAGCTCTAATGAACCTACTAGACAATGCCTCCAAATTCACTCCCGAAAATGGATTAATAGCCCTCATTGTAGAAAAGATGAAAAAAAACATACAAGTCCAAATAAAAGATACGGGGATTGGCATTAGAAAAAAGGATCTTGGTAAGATTTTTGAACCATTTGCAGATATCAAGAAATCTACTTATGTTAGAGGCACAGGTCTAGGTCTAAGCGTAACCAAAGGTATAATCAAAGGTCATAAAGGGAAGATATGGGCAGAATCTTCTGGTGAAGGGAAAGGATCCACATTCACTTTCATTATACCAGGAATTTATGGGAAGAAGTGAGTTCTATGAAACGNTTTNTGCTTCATGCATTAGTCCTTTTATTGCTACTTGGAGTCAGTACAAATCATATTCAAGCACAAGAGCTGGTGGAAATACCAATAGGTACTACCCCTAGGATCAATGGAAGGATTTCCTTTGATGAATGGGATGATGCCTTGGAAATTGAAGTGATCCATCCTTGGCAGAATTTACGTTTAAAAACCGACTGCCAAAATCTCTATGTCCTGTTTCAAGCAAAGGGAGGACGGGCTCGTGTTTTCTACATTGCGTTTGATACAAATCAAAATAACAAATCCTATGATGCAGGAGACGATATTAAAATATTATTGCAAGGAGAATACAAGGATAATTTCTACACTGAGGAATATTTTTTTGAACCTGATTTACAACAGGATGGAGAGGGAGTAGGGGCTTATGACGAAGTATTAACTATGTGGACTTATGAAGTAGCGATACCTAAAAAATCCACAGATCCTTATGGAAATGATCCTGATATCTCAAACGATAGATCCATATTGATGAACTTGAGAATTATGTTTGAGGGCGAGGAGAACATAATCGAAAGAACGATCAAAATAGAACCTATGCAAACAACGCCTCAGTCACCCCCTACCCCAGAACCATCGCCTGCGCCAACACCAAGTCCACCTCCAACTCCTGTTCAGTCACCCCCATTTATACAGACCCTTGTTCCTTCCTTAGAGGCTTTTCAGTGGGTTTTTCTATGGCTGAAAATTCTCATTATCCTAGTTGGTCTTTTTATCGGAATATTTGTTTGTATCAAAGTGGGGGCACCTATTGCTAGAAGTTATGAACCATTCAAAAAAGCACGTCAGCAAAAATATCAATTCGATTGTGTAATATCTTTTGGGATATTGTTAACTATCGCGCTTATAGGAACAGCGCATGTTGGAGTATTAAGCTATAATGTGTCTTGGCCTAACTTGACAACCATTATATTCGGTATTTTTGTAATATTTGCATGGATAATGCTTCCGCTCACTCTAAAAGGTATCAAATGGTCATTTATCATAATCATAATTGTGGTTGTAATTGCTGATGTTACTATTGCGCTAAATCAATATAGTTTATTAATTCGTCCTTATGAGCCCTATTCACTCTCTTTTATCCTATACTATATTATCTCAACTATTGGATTATACTTTTTTTATAAAGGCTACAAATCTTGATGGTTATTTATTTCTATTGCGAGCTATGTTTTAATTCCTACTATACTTACATAGTTCAATTTCATTTTAGTTAATTTTATTTTCTCTTTTCCAATAATACTCTATCAACACACTCAAGGTACTATTGAAACGATTTATTAGTTAATACATATGCCAAAAGAAGGATTTGTTATGTCAAAAAAGGCAATAGAGACTCTCCTAAAAGAGAGCAGATTATTTCACCCTCCCAAATCATTCAAGTCTTCAGCTCATGTAAAATCAGAGAGAATTTACGAGGAGGCCGAAAAGGATTTTGAGGGATTTTGGGAAAAAGCAGCAGAGAATCTGGATTGGTCTAGGAAATGGGATAGAACACTAGAGTGGAAACCACCCTTTGCAAAATGGTTTCTCGGTGGTAAGATCAACGCATCATACAACTGCTTAGATCGACATCTTAAAACTTGGAGAAAGAACAAGGCCGCAATTATATGGGAGGGAGAGCCTGGTGATTGGCGCATATATACTTACAATGACCTTTATCGTGAAGTAAATAAATTTTCGAATGTATTGAAGTCATTAGGTGTCAAAAAAGGAGACCGCGTTACAATTTATCTACCTATGATCCCAGAGATGGTAATAGCAGTTCTTGCCTGCGCTCGTATCGGCGCCCCACATAGTGTTGTTTTTGGAGGATTTTCAGCAGATTCTCTTAGTGATCGGATAATTGATGCGCAATCAAAAGTGCTAATAACAGCAGATGGTGGATTCAGACGAGGTAACATTGTTAGGCTTAAAGACAATGCTGACGTTGCATTAAAGAAATGCCCACTCGTAAAGCATGTAGTAGTCGTTCACCGTGGTGCTATGGATTCTTCAAGAGTATCTTTCACTCCCGGGAGAGATATTTGGGACGTTGCATTAAAGAAATGTCCATTCGTAAAGCATGTAGTAGTCGTTCACCGTGGTGCTATGGATTCTTCAAGAGTATCTTTCACTCCCGGGAGAGATATTTGGTGGCATCGCTTAATGGAAACTGCACCACTCTACTGCACACCTGAGGAGATGGATTCTGAAGATATGCTCTACGTACTATATACTAGTGGCACAACAGGAAAGCCTAAAGGTGTTGTGCATACAACCGGTGGCTATCTCGTAGGGACATATTTGACAACAAAGTGGGTTTTTGATTTGAAGGATGAAGATATTTATTGGTGTACAGCAGATGTTGGATGGGTTACAGG
>JGI2173J19968_10001049_pt1 | contig 10921 bp, 9 predicted proteins | sample DeeMarSWOR136_30_FD_19968 | JGI IMG/M metagenome (IMG submission 19968) | reverse complement strand
GGCAGAGATTATGACCATGGAATTGCCCTATAGCCCTGAATTATTGGGCTTCGCCCAACTCATGGTCGGAGGAACCATCAAGGCCGCTCTGATGGCCATGGAAGATGGATTGGCGGTTCATATCGGGGGCGGTTTTCACCATGCTTTTCAGGACCATGGAGAGGGTTTTTGTGTGCTTAATGATGTAGCCGTTGCTTTGAGAAGGATGCAGGCAGAGGAGCATATCCAGAAGGGCATGATTGTGGATTGTGATGTTCATCAAGGAAATGGTACGGCTAAGATCTTTTCTGAAGACGAGGATGTTTTCACTTTTTCGATCCACCAAATGGACCTCTATCCTGCGCATAAAGAAGAAAGCTCACTGGATATCGGACTGTGGTCTGGAGATGGGGATCGAAGTTATCTTTCGGCAGTCAAATCTCATATTCCCCATTTGTACAAGGAATTCAAGCCAGATCTTATTTTTTATCTTGCAGGGGCTGATCCCTATGAAAAGGATCAATTGGGAGGCTTAAAATTGACATTCGAGGGGCTTAGAGAAAGGGACCGAATTGTCATCGAAGGAGCCCTAAGAAACAGGATACCAGTTGTTCTTCTCTTTGCTGGAGGGTATGCTTATGATGTCGAGGACACGGTTGCCATACATCTCAACACAATCGATACAGCCCAGAAACTGAAGAGCAGATTCAGTTGAAGATTTAAGTTTGAGTTTCTTTATCCATCCAGTCAAAATAAGATTTATGGCCTGTAAGGATAGGGAGGGCAATGATTTCAGGAACTTTGTAGGGATGGATTTGAAGTATTTTGCTTTCCAGTTGAGGGAAGAGGACGGTCTTTGTTTTGATGAATAGAACATATTCTTGATCCTGAGAGATCTTTCCTTCCCACCAATACAGGGATTGAACAGGTGCAACCTGAGTGACACAGGCAGCCAGACGGTCTTCGATTATCTTTTCGGCTAAAATTTGGCCGACCTCCATATCAGGCACAGTAGTCATAACCAGGATGAATTCATTCACTTCAGAGCCTCCATTTGTTTGAATGTATTAGCCAAGCGGGACGATGGGGCAAACCGCTACTCTTGTAAAAAAATGTGTGCGAATACTTTCGTGTCTCCCATCATGTTATCAATCACACAATATTCATTGGGTTGATGGGCGGTTTCTTCGACTTTAGCCCAGCAGGCCGCTTCATAGTTCGCTCTTCGAAAAAGGGCTGCCACTGTTCCCCCGCCTATGCCTGTCGGCTTTCCATCCTTTCTATAGATTTCTTTTATTGCCTTTTGCAGAGCTTTGACTACAAGCGCATCGGGTGATGTAGGAGGAGCGGCTGGCGCCTCCTGCACAACGTCGGCTGAAATTACCACTTTGAATTCATTCTCGATCTTCCCAGTCATTTTTTTGATATTGTGCAGAACATCTTCTAATTTGAATCTAGGAAGTATGCGGCAATCCATATAAAAGATATCTTCTCCAGGAATTGTGTTTATATTGGGGACATTTGGTTCTTTTTTCGTGGGTTCAAACGTCGAGATAGGGGGATCGAAAAGATGATCTTTATCGGTGAAGATTTTGTAGAGATTATTGAGTTCTGTAACCAGAAAAGAGGCTGCTCTGAAACTGTTTATCCCCTTCTCAGGAGTTGATCCATGAGCTTGCACTCCTTGGGTTTTGAATTTGAGCCAGAGAATGCTTTTTTCCGCAACCTCGATCATGGTCCCGTCCTTGTTTCCTGCGTCTGGAACGACGATCAAGTCCTGTTTCCTGAAAGGGTTGGATTTTTGAAGTATATAGTCGATGCCTTTTTCGCTTCCGGTCTCCTCATCTGCCACAAGAGCAATTCCCACATCATAGTTAGGCTCGACTCCTTCCGAGAAAAAGGCTTTTATGGCAAAGAGAGAGGCTACCATATCCTGTTGGTTGTCTTCGACACCTCGGCCATATATTTTTCCTTCTTGGATCCAAGCTTTGAAGGGATTGCCATTCCAGAGCTTAAGTTCTCCTGGAGGGACCACATCCATGTGGGTCATAATCCATATGGTTTTTGCTGAGCTTTTTCCTTTATAAAGAGCGAGAAGATTCGGGCGGTATCCTGCGGGGGCATCAAGGTCCTGTGCTTTGATGATATCGATATCGCTAAATCCATTTTTCTTCAAAAATTCGAGCAGAATCTCTGCTTTTTTTGCTTCTCCCTCTCCTCCGTTAGATGGAGAAATCGCAGGAAAGGAGCAAAGCCTGATCTGCATGTCGATCATCTCATTGCGAAAAGAGTCAATTCTATCGAAGATTTTATCCCTGATGTTCATGCCGCCCTCCATTAATAGAAAGATGATAACACCGCAATAAACAAGAAGCAAGAATTTGTTAAGTGCTTATTCGAGTCCTTTTTTTTGGTGTGGCGGGCCTTGACTTTAAACATTTAGTTTGGGTAAAAGTAGAATGCATTATGGATTAAGAGGTATGTCCAAAGTCATAAGCTAACCCAGGATGAGGCGCTTTCTGATCGATATTCTCAATCGCTCTGGTTTATTTCAGTTCGTCCAAGATGCGTATCAAAGACTGAAATACGCTATGAATTTCTCTCTGAAGGCAGAGAACAGGAGATTTGTAAAGATGGGTGCTCCGGATGGTCTTCCCCTTCCTCCTCCTCAGATGATTAACTTGGTTGCTGGACATTTTAATGTCAAGGAATTTTACGAAAACGGTCTTCTAGGAGCGAATTGTATTCGTAACAACCTGGAAAAAAATAATCTGGACATGGAAGGTTTCTCCTCAATTCTTGATTTTGGCTGTGGTTGTGGCCGTATCATCAGGCATTGGAAGACTCTTAGAGAACCCAAAGTCTACGGCTCTGATTACAATAAACGTCTAGTTCAGTGGTGTTTCAAAAATCTTCCCTTTGCAGAGTTTAAAGTCAACGGACCTTGTCCTCCTTTAGTTTACAGGAATGAAACATTCATGTTTATCTATGCCATATCCGTCTTTACCCACTTATCCGCGAACTTACAGAAGCCTTGGATGCAAGAACTGTGGCGCGTCCTCCAACCAGGAGGATATCTGCTGATGACGGTTCATGGGGAGAGCCGTCTCCAACAGCTCCGACCGGAAGATAGGGTAAAGTTCAACGCCGGGCATCTGATTACCATAAGGGATAAGTATTCGGGGACTAACATCTGCGGAGCCTTTCATCCGCAAAAATTTGTCCGGGAGATTTTAGCAAAGGGATTTATTTTTATCGACTTTTTATCCCTGGGAGCCAAGGATGCCAACCAAGATATGTATCTGCTCCGTAAACCAGAAGGATGAAGAGAACCGAATTTTGCTTGCTCGATTTTGATTTGACGATTGGTTGATATGCTTCCTTCTGATTGACTCGTTCCGGAAATTCTTTAGTTTCTTAGGTTTGGATGTTTCTACGCCACTCGGTTCTCTTGACTTTTCCTTCTTATGGACATACATTTACTCCAAATGCGCATCGGGTTTGATATCCGGCCCTTCTTGAGGGAAGAGACTGGAGTCGGAGTATATTTCAGGAATCTCCTTTTTTCACTGGCAAAGATCGACAAAACCAATGAATATTTTCTTTTTACGTCATCGTTGAAAGACAGGTTCAGTCCAAAAAAGATCCCCCCCTTGGAAAAGATACACTTTCAGGAGTTTTTCTATCCGGTGAAAATTGTTAACTTCTTCTGGCATCGCTTAGGATGGCCTCCTCTGGATTTTTTTTTCAAAAATCAACTGGACTTAACCCATTCTCCGACTCCCCTGCCCTTGCCGACTAGAGGAAAAAAGATTGTCACGGTCTATGATATTTTTTTTCTGGATTTTCCAGAGATGGCAGACAATGAGGCCAGGCGAAATTTTGCACAGAGAATGAAACACACCCTGCAAAAGGCCGACGGTATTGTAACAATATCCCGTTTCACTGCACAACAGTTGACAGAAAGATTTAATGTGGAGGGCAAGAGAATAAAGATCGTTTATCCAGGAATTGACCGGTCATATTGGGAAGATGTCGAACAAAAAAGACTCAATCAGACCAAAGCATACTATGGTCTTCCCTCTGATTTTTTGCTTTTCGTTGGCGCCTCTGAACAGAGGAAAAACCTTTTGAACCTGCTGGAAGCCCTAAAGATTATCCACGCTCGATACAGGAAAATATCCTTGTTACTCATAGGACCGAAAGGGCAGGATTATAAAAACATCAAAACAAGAATTCAACAGCTCGAACTCGATCCTTGGGTAAAGATGTTCGGATATCTGGAGGATAATGAGTTGAAAGATTTCTACTGGTTGGCTTCTGCTTTTGTCTACCCTTCCTTATGGGAGGGATTCGGGATTCCTCTCCTTGAAGCCATGGCTTGCGGAGTTCCTGTGGTGACATCTCAAACATCTGCACTCCCCGAGACAGGAGGAGAAGCTGCAGTATATTCTGACCCCAAGAATCCTGAGGACATAGCCGAAAAGACCATCCAGGTCTTGGAAGACAATACTCTGAGAGAGAGACTCATATCAGCAGGGAAAAAAAGGATTCAGTCTTTCAGATGGGAAGATGCGGCATCTGAGGTTTTGCGTTTTTATGAATTCACTATGGAACGATGAAAAGAAACATTCTTTTTGTTTCCCATTCTGGTGAACTCTACGGGGCGGAGCGTGTACTCCTCCTGACAATCGAAGGTTTGAACAAAGAAAAGTTCAATTCTGTTCTTGCCCTTCCCAGATCTGGTCCCCTCGGAGAGTTAGCAGAGAAATCGGGAATAGAGACTTTTTGTGTGCCATCGAAATGGTGGATCACAGAGAAGAGGAAAGTCTGGAAGCAGCCACTTTCCTGGTTGTGGAACTTGAAGAGCCTCGTTCAAATGTCCAAGCTGATAGATAAGAAAAAAATCGATCTGGTTTTTTCCAATTCTGCGGTGAACTTCACCGGGGCCTTAGCGGCAAGATTGAAGAATATCCCTCACATCTGGAGTTTGCATGAGATATTAGAAGAGTCAAGCTCTTTCTTGAGTTTTCTGTTGGGTAAACGGGCTTTAGTAGGAATAATATCTGCACTGTCCACCAGGATCATAGTCAACTCTGACATGACAGGGGTTCCATTTAAAAAGAATAATAAACTGCGAAAAGTCAACATTGGAGTCAGAGGAAATCACAAGGACATAGTCTTCAGCGATGCACTCCGTCGGAGGTTTGGATTTGACGCGCAGGATTTTGTGATTGGAGTTGTAGGAAAGATCTATCCTGAGAAAGGACAGAAAGAGGTTGTGGAGGCCGTGAATATGATCATTAAAACCCATCCTCAGGTGAGACTTTTGATCGTAGGAGGGGTGAGGCATACTGGCTATCAGAGAAAAATCCAGAAATTTATTTCGGTCAACCATCTGGAAAGGCATGTGCTGGTCACAGGATATCAAAAAGATATCTATGATATTTTATCCATGCTTAATCTGCTTGTTGTAGCCTCTACTGTTGAATCGTTTGGTCGGGTGGCTCTGGAAGCCATGGCAGTGAAGACTCCTGTGCTCGCAGTCAGAAGAGGTGGGATTTCGGAGGTCATTTCTCCTGGAGAAAATGGATTTTTGGTTGAATCCAGGAATCCGAAGATTTTGGCTCAGGGGATCTGTTCGGTTCTTGAGAGTCCGGAGCAAGTCTCTAGGATAATCGAGAAAGGCTACAAAAAGATGAAGGAGAAATATACTCTTGAGAATCAGATCGAAGGCATAGAAGGAGTCCTTAAGGAATGCTTTGAATCAGAATTTGAGGACGATGATACCATCCAGAGAGGGGCACCTAGTTGAACGGAACTAAACCAGAAAGAAGGAAATAAGTTGAAGGAAATTTCGGTCATCATCGTGAATCATAACAACCAATCCTTCCTCTTACAAACGCTGAGCAGCCTGTCGAAGAGTCTAAATTCTTTGAATCATGAGATCATAGTAGTGGATAATGCCTCGAGTGACGGCTCTTTAGAAGCTGTAAGACAGGATTTTCCATTGGCTAAACGAATAGCACTGTCTCAAAATGTTGGTTTTGCTCGAGCAAATAACGTGGGAGCAAGGCAGACCTCTGGACAATATCTTTTTCTGCTGAATAATGACACCTATGTCCCCATAGGTGCGATTCAGAAGCTACTTGATTTGAAGAAAAAACATCCAGAGTTTGGTATAGTCGCTCCCGTCATCCTCCATCCGGATGAAACACTCCAGCTCTCTTGGGGGAGGGATCTTCATTTATTCTCAGAGGTTTTCTTGAAATACTTTGCCAGCAGGTGGTATGCATGGCAGTATAAAAGGAAAAGAGGGGAGATCAGCCGGAATGTGGACTGGGTGAGCGGAGCCTGCTTTTTGATCGGGCGCAAATTGTTCGAACAGATTGGAGGCTTTGACGAGAACTTTTTCCTGTATGCAGAGGATGCAGATTTGTGCCGGCGCATCAGGCAGCTGGGTCATAAGATTCATCTGACATCAGAGGCTTGGATTATCCATTATCAGGGACAGTCGGTTTCCCAGTATCCTGGCCACTTTCTTCATGAGGCAAAGCGAAGCCAGCTATATTATTATTACAAGCACAATAGACAGTATTCTGCAGCGATGCTAAGGGGTTATCTCCTTTTTAGGTTCTCCATAAAGCTCTTTATCGGTCGCTTGCAGCGCGATCGTCAGAAACAGAAAGTATGGGCCGAGGTTCTCTCTGCTATAAAGGAGTTTCGGTATGAAGATTTTACTTGATGCAAGAAAAATTGAAGACTACGGGATAGGTACCTACATACAGAATCTCTTCCAAGGGATTGCTGATTCCGATATTTTTGAGTGTCGAGCAATCCATTTGAGAGGCACGAGATATATTGAATTGCCTCCTGAATCATACATACGTGTCTCCTCTAAGAATTATGACTGGAGAGAGCATGTTGAAATTCCCTTTAAGATTCGCAGGATGAAAGATTTTTATTATTTTTCTCCCCATTATGTGTTTCCCCTTTTTGTCAAAAACAAGCTTTTTGTCACTGTACATGATCTGATTCATTTCAAGTTCCCTCATTTGTTCAAACCAGCTCTGCGGGTGGAATTGGGAAAATTTTTTATGCGGCAGGTCAAAAAGAGAGCCCTTCTTGTTTTTACCGTTTCACAGACGACAAAAAAGGACCTCCAGGAACTATTTGGTTTCGAGGATCACAGGATTAAAGTGATCTATAATGGTTTATCCGACTCTTTTCACCAAAGTACACCACAGATTTCAGGATTATCTTTTCCTTATGTGCTCTTCACCGGAAATTTGAAGCCACATAAGAATTTGTCCACTCTTTTAAAAGCTTTTTCCCTGGTGAAGGAACGCTTTTCAGAGCTGCGGTTGGTGCTTATAGGCGTTGAACCCGATAAGCCTTTTTACCAGCTTATGAGAGATTTAAAGCTGAGGCAAAGGATCGTGATCAAAGGGTATCAGCCTCAAGAAGATGTGATTCGTTACCTGGATGGAGCCGAATTTTTTGTTTTCCCTTCCCTTTATGAAGGATTCGGCTTGCCTCCGTTGGAGGCCATGGCCAGAAGGAAAGCGGTCATAAGTAGCAGCGGAGGAAGCCTTGGTGAAATCTTGGGCGATAGCGCCCTTTATTTTCGACCAGACTCTGCTGAAGAGTTAGCTGAAAAAATGTCGCTCTTTATGGAAGACAGAGATCTGAGAGAGGACTACGAAAATAGGGGATTTGAACACAGTTCGCAGTTCCGCTGGCAAAAAACCATCCAGGAATATATGGAAGCTTTCCGTGCATTTAACTTGTCTGATTGACAAAAAAAAATGCCCTTTTTATAATCACCGCGATGCAAGACGCAAAGGTCGCTCTCGTCCATGACTGGTTGACAGGCCAGCGGGGAGGAGAAAAAGTTCTCGAGGTGTTTGCTGAAATCTTCCCTGAAGCCCCTATCTATACGCTTTTCCATTTTCCAGGAACCCAGACAGAGAATATAGAACGCAGAACTATCCACACCAGTTTTCTTCAAAGAATGCCGTTCCTCAAAAGAAGGTACCGCTCTTATTTGCCCTTGTACCCCTTGTCCATGGAACTTTTTGATCTTCAAGATTACGATGTCATCATCTCCAGTTCCCACTGTGTGGCCAAAGGAGCCATTCCTCAACCTTATGGTTTGCATATTTGTTATGTACACTCCCCTGTCCGATATGCATGGAATCAATATTTTACCTATTTTTCCTCTGAGAATTTGGGGCTGCTCTCTCGCTTTCTGATTCCTCCTCTGATACATCGTCTGAGACAGTGGGATGTTTCGAGCTCTTGTAGGGTGGATCATTATATTGCCAACTCAAACGCTGTGGCTCAGCGCGTCTATAGATACTACCGCAGAACAGCGGAAGTTATCCATCCGCCTGTAGATACAGAATTTTTCCAACCTGGAGATACTCAAGGGAAATACTTCCTGATCGTTTCTGCCCTGGTCCCGTATAAAAGAATTGACCTCGCGATGGAAGCCTTCAATGACTCTGGGGCATTGTTGAAAATAGTGGGGACGGGTCCAGAGTATAAGAGACTTAAAAGAAAGGCGAAGAAGAATATAGATTTTCTCGGTTTTTTGCCGCCGCATGACCTTCTCCGAAACTATCAACAGGCCAGAGCTCTGTTGATGCCCGGCGAGGAGGATTTTGGTATCAATTCACTGGAAGCCCAAGCCTGTGGTGTTCCTGTTCTTGCCTACGGAAGGGGGGGGGCTACTGAAACCGTCATCCCAGGCGATACAGGCCTCTTTTTTACAGAATTGACAAAAGAGAGCCTTCAGGGTGCGGTTGACAAATTCCAGGGCATTGCTTTTGATAAATCCACTATCAGAGCCAACGCGCTGAGATTTTCCCGCGAGAAATTCAAAAGAAAGATCTCAGCTTATTTCCAAGATAAATGGCGTGAGCATTTGAGTCAAAAATGATCAGAAGACAGCGAAGTGGTTTGATTTGCCTGTATATTCTGAGCGATGTTATCGGAGTTGTCGTTTCCTTTTTTTACTCCTACGGCTTTCGTTTCTACGGATACATTTTTCCCATAGGTAAGGGAATTCCTTCTCTGAAATCTTATGTCATTGTGCTCTTCCTCCTTTTCCTGCCCCTTCATCTGGGGATTTTTTTCCTTCAGGGTTTCTACAGAAGACGGCTGAAAAGAACAGGGATTGATGACTTTTTCAAGATAACGTTGAATGGGGTGCTGACCATCCTTGCCGTTCAGGCTATTCTTGCCTACGCCAATGCCTACAGCCAGGGATCTGCCCCGCTTTTCCGCATCTCATTCACTCTTTCCCACTTATTCCTTGCGGTCTATTTTGTTGCAGTCATATTGATGATCTCTTTCCTGAGGCACCAGATCTATTTTTTTATGAAGCGCCGTTATGCCAAAGGGATAAACCTGAAGAACGTGCTTATTATAGGTGCAGGGGAAATGGGGAGGTCAGTAGGCCAGAAGCTGTTCCAATACAAGGATCTGGGTTTTGTGGTCAAGGGTTTTCTGGATGATGAGCGTAAAGAAGGAGAATGGATCGATGTGGATGGCGGGATCAAAGTGCTTGGTTCACTGGAAAAATTGGAATCGGTGCTCGATAAGGAAAATATCAGCGACGTCTATGTGGCTCTAGATTTGAAAAATTATCAAAAAATTCTCGAAACCCTCAAAGTGGTGAACAAACATGTCGTTAATGTTAGGCTAGTCCCTGATCTCTTCCAGCTTCTCACTCTCAAGGCAAGAATCGAGGATTTGGATGGCTTTCCCGTGATTAGTGTCGATGAACCACCTTTAAGAGGAATGATGCTTGTGATGAAACGTTTTATGGATATCATCGCATCTCTATTTCTTTTGACGATATTTGCGCCTCTTTTTCTCATCATAAGTCCCCTCATCAGACTGACATCCAAAGGGCCGGTATTCTACCATCAAGAGAGGATGGGGCTCGATGGAAAAAAGTTTATCATGCATAAATTCCGAACAATGGTGAGCAATGCTGAATCGGAGACAGGTCCGGTCATGTGTTCTTCGAGTGACCCTCGGATAACAAAATTCGGTAAGTTTTTACGAAAATTCAGCCTGGATGAGATTCCCCAGCTAACCAATGTCCTGAAGGGAGAGATGAGTCTCGTGGGACCTCGTCCGGAGAGGCCTGTTTTTGTCAAAGAATTCCGGGAAAAAATTCCCAAATATATGCTCAGACATAAAGTCAAATCCGGGATAACAGGATGGGCTCAGGTTCACGGGCTCAGACAGGATACCTCCATTGATAAGAGGCTTGAATATGACTTTTATTATATTCAGAACTGGTCTCTCAGCCTTGACATGAAAATACTCTGGAAGACACTTCGGAAAGGATTCATCGATAAAAACGTTTAACCTGGATTATTCATAAAAAATGCCGAGATTTCTGTTATTGCTGCAGTGTCTAGGATGTCATCTTTCTATGCATGTGAATGATAACAAAAATATTCTCAGGCTAGAAATACCATTAAATTTGGGGTGGATGGGTAGGCTCGTAAGTAATCCAGGCTAAAAGTTGTGGGCTTTGGAGTGAGGCTGGGAGAGGAGGCGATATCCCCAGCGTCCGTACTGAACTCCAGAGACGAATGTGAAGACCAATGTCAGGCCGTAGAGCCAGGTCATAAAGGAAGGAACTGTCTGGAGGACATTGAATAAGAGAACCGAAAACACGATCCCCATTTGACAGACAGTGCTCGCCTTTCCCCATAATGAGGGGGGGAAAGTTTTTTGTCCAATTCTTTTATACAGGACTAGAGCGCTGATTGTAATGGCTAGATCTCTGCTTATGATGAAGACTGTGAGCCATAAAGGAATTGTGTTGGGGCTGCTGACAGACTTTATGCTCAGGACGATGATCGATGCGGCCATGAGTAATTTGTCTGCAGCCGGATCGAGCAGCCCTCCAATTTTT